>Ga0315282_10000547_pt1 | contig 73981 bp, 47 predicted proteins | sample YL17G07_20_MG_FD_203693 | JGI IMG/M metagenome (GOLD analysis project Ga0315282, IMG submission 203693) | Sediment microbial communities from Yellowstone Lake, YNP, Wyoming, USA - YL17G07_20 | ecosystem: Environmental > Aquatic > Freshwater > Lake > Sediment | place: USA: Wyoming | collected... | reverse complement strand
AAATGTAACAATGTAACAGGTGTTAACAAGAAAGAAAAAGAAGCAAAAAGAAAGAAGATGCTACTACTACAGAATTCTACCTTAAAGAACTAAGAATCTGGTCTTGACGACCGGGAGTACCTTAGACTTCACCGACCCGCTTGGCAGTTACCTCACGATGACAGGTCAGAAGGACGCGGAAGGAAACCTTCTCACCAGCAATCCTGAGACTTCGGGGCGCTATCACTCGGCGTGGCTTTCGATGGTTTATCCGCGTCTGTTTGTCGCGCGCCAGCTTCTCAGGGAGGATGGAGTGATCTTCGTAAGCATTGACGACCATGAGGTTTCCGATTTGCGACTGCTGATGAACGAGCTGTTCGGCGAAGAGAACTTCCTTGCAGTTTTTGTAAGGAGGCGTCGCATGGCAACCGGAATGCGTGGAGACCCTATTTCGCCGGACCATGAATATGTCATGGGTTTTGCCAAGTCTCGCCCGGACGTGACGCTCTACGGGGCAACCAAGAAGGACTTGGAGTACCCGTACCAGGACAAGAAGTCACGCTATAGGAGCACCGATTTGACGGTCGGGATGACCAAGAAGATGCGGCCAAAACAGTTCTTCCAGATTGCCAATCCTCGCACCGGAAGAACCTATCTACCTCCTGATGATCGAGTGTGGCGATTCCAGCGAGTGACGATGCAGGAGCACATTGACCAAAACAATATCATTTGGCCGGACGACCTTCCTGAGCGAAGGATGAAACGTCCGCGATTCAAGACCAGACAACCTTCCGACGAATCAGACCAACCAACCAAGCCGGTTTCCACTTGGATTGAATCCAACGGCAACAGTGAGGATGGGGATGATCGCCTTTCGCTTACTGCTGGTATGAACCAAGAGGGAACGAAGGAACTGAAGGAACTGTTCGGAGCACAGGTAGCCGAGTACCCCAAACCGGTGTCACTTATCCGTTCGCTTATTGAGTTATCGACAGGATCAGACGACATTGTCGTAGACTTCTTCGCAGGTACTGCTACGACCGGCCATGCTGTTCTTGATGTCAACCATGAACTCGGCTCCTCCCGGCGGTTCATCATGGTCCAGCTTCCGGAGCCGACGCCAGCCGATTCGACGGCTCACGCAGAGAGTTACCCCACGATTGCGGAAATCAGCAAGGAGCGGATACGCCGAGCGATCAAGGGGTTCGCCAAGAAGGGCGAAGGCAAGCTGGGCTTTGCACCAACCGGGGTGCCTGACGATCGCGGGTTCCGTGTGTTCACGCTTGCCGAAAGCAATTATCGACAGTGGCATGGCAGCGCGGAGAAGGACGGGCAGAAGTACACCGATGAAATGGCTTTGTTCACCGATTTGCTCTTGCCCGGCTGGAAACCCGAAGACGTGATTTGGGAAGTCGCCTTGAAGGAAGGCTACAGCCTATCCTCTATCGTCGCACCCTTGCAGGAAATCACGAGCAATCATGTCTTTTGTGTGACCGATTCGGACCTGGAGCAGTCGTTCTGCATCTGCCTGGATGACAAGCTCAATGATGAGACGGCCAAGGCACTGAAGCTTGGCAAAGAAGACCTCTTCGTCTGCCGGGATGCAGCGTTGACCGATGAACAAGCCGCAAACCTTGCGCTGCAATGCAAGCTAAAGACAATCTAATGGCCAAAACTGCCGACAAAAGAATGATCTTTTTGGACACGCAGGTCTTTGAACAACTGCGACACAACTACAGTCATCACAAGCTTAAGATGATAGCTGAACTTGCTGCGGAAGGTCACATAGCGATCATTCTGACGACAGTCACAGTAGGTGAGATAGAATCGCACATCGATGAAAAGGTTAGGGCTGCCTGTTCACACCTCAAGAAATGTATCGATGAGCATACCATTCTTCAATGCGTCAAGACGCCATTACTGGCGAATTCGTCGAAGCAGCTTTCTGAGGCTATTCGTGGAGAGTTGCACCAGAACTTTCAGGAATTCTGCAAGGCGGCCAACGTGCTTGTCGTCTCAAGCGAAGGCGTGAATATGGAGAATATCCTGAAGTCCTATTTTCAGCATGAGCAGCCCTTCGGTGAAGCACGTAACAAGGAAGGATTCCCTGATGCCATTGCCGGCGCCACGCTTGAGCAATGGGCTGAGCGGGAAAAGCAACAAGTAGAGGTCGTGACTGCGAATCTAAAGCACTGGCAGCCGATCTGCGAACGTTCCAAATGGCTGCGGCACACTGGCGATCTGGCCGATGTACTTGAATCTCTACAGGACAAGATGACCGTCATACGTCTGCGGGAGTCGGTGAGCAAACAATTGTCGCTCTTTATACCCCATATTTCATCGGCTTTCAGTGATGTGACCTTCTATCCCGTGCGATATGAAGAGTACGTAGAAGGAGAGGTGGAGGACGTTACCGTTGATGAGGTTGAAGTCGTGGAATGGCACATTACCAGCGTACAAGACAACCAAGCCACCCTTGACTTCCGGTGCGAAATCAGCTTTCAAGCTGAAGTATCTTTTGAAGACCCTGATTCTGGCATCTGGGATAGTGAGGATCAGGTGTGGCGCTGCCGGGAGTACAAAAGTGGCACCGTCAACGGTGAAGACTATTTCTCATGCGATGTCAGAATCACGTTCGACAAAAACAATACAGAAGTCACCAAAATATGCGGTGTTGAATTCGACTCTCCCACGGTTATGGGCGTGGATACCGCTGAAATCGAGTAGGTAATGGAATTCAAGTTCGACGCTAATCAGGATTTCCAGGTTCGTGCCATTGAGGCTATCATAGACCTCTTTGACGGCCAGACGCACGTTCAGGCCGCCATGCAATTCAAGGGCGGGCAGGTGGGCGCGCTGGCCGCAGTGTCGAACCGGCTTGACCTCAGCGAATCGGAGATTCTGCACAACCTCAAACGAGTCCAGAAGCAAAACAGTATCAAACCGGACAAAGCTCTTGAGTGCATCGAACAGAGGATTCAAACGCCGGACGGTGAGAGGCAAGCACGATTCCCGAACTTCTCTATCGAAATGGAGACAGGGACGGGCAAGACATACGTGTATCTACGGACCGCTCTGGAGCTTCACCAACGGTATGGAATGCGAAAGTTCATCGTGGTGGTTCCCTCTGTCGCGATTCGGGAAGGCGTCTTGAAGACACTCGAAATCACGGAGAGACATTTCCGGGAGTTCTTCGGCAACCCGGTTTACCGGTACTATGTTTATGACTCTGCGAACCTGTCACAGATCCGCCAGTTCGCCCTTGCCGACAGTGTTGAAGTCATGGTCATGACGCTCGATTCCTTCAACAAAGCGTCGAACGTGATTCGGCAGTCTACGGACCGGCTCCAGGGGGAGACGCCGCTCTATCTGGTACAGGCGGCGCGGCCGATTCTGATTCTCGATGAGCCTCAGAACATGGAGAGCGAAAAAGCGATTGCCGCACTTGCCACGCTCGATCCGCTCTTTGCCCTTCGCTACAGCGCGACACACCGCAACCCGTACAACGTGGTTTACCGGCTCACACCGGCAGAGGCGTACCGGCAAGGACTTGTGAAGAAGATCGAAGTGGACTCCGTTGTTCGCGAGAACGAAGAGAACCGGCCCTATCTGCGCGTCGATGATATTCAGACGGAGAAGAACAAGGTAACGGCACGCATTACCCTTCACAAGCTCTTCAAGAGCGGACAGGTCAAGGAAGCGAAAGTCGCGGTCCGGCCCGGAGACTCCCTGGAGAAGAAGGCGAACCGCTCTGAGTATGCCGGATGGGACATAGATGAGATAAACCCCGGCGGGAGCTTCGTTCGCTTCGCGAACAACGTGGAACTGAAGCTTGGCCAGGAGCAAGGGGCCGACAAAGAGGCGGTCTTCGATGTTCAGATACGCCACACGATAGATGAGCACTTCCGAAAACAAGCACGACTCAGGGACGCGGGTATCAAGGTTCTATCGCTTTTCTTCATTGACCGTGTGGCGAGCTACGCCGATGAAGGCGGGATTATCCGCACGCTCTTTGACCGGGCCTTCAAAGACCTCAAGGCCAACTATCCGGAGTGGAAGGAGCTTTCGCCGGAAGACGTTCGCGCAGCCTATTTCGCAGAGAAACGCCGCAAAGGGGGAGTGACGGAAATGCTCGATTCTGTCTCCGGCGAGACGAAGGAAGATGTAGAGGCTTATGACCTCATCATGAGGGACAAAGAGGCGCTCTTGAGCTTCCCTGGAGACACGGACGATGAAGAAACCCGGCGAAAGAAGCAAGTGGCGTTCATCTTCTCGCATTCCGCTTTGCGTGAGGGATGGGACAACCCGAACGTCTTTCAGATTTGCACGCTGAATCAGACGGCTTCGCTTGTGAAGAAGCGGCAGGAAGTTGGACGCGGGATTCGGCTTGCCGTCCACCAGTCGGGCCAGCGCATTCGAGACGATCAGGTGAACATTCTGACCGTGATTGCCAATGAGAGCTATCGCAGGTACGTGGAGAATTATCAGAGCGAGATTGCCTCTGAGTACCGGGAAGAGATAGAGGCACGGTACGGCAAGCCCATAGGCGATTTGACCGAAGCAGAACGCCGGAAGATCGAAGCGGAGTACGGTGAAGGGATTCTCCCCCCGCCGCCGCGCAAGGCAGGTGAACGAAAAGCCAAGCTGAACAAATCGCGGGCCTTGAGTGCGGAGTTCAAAGAGCTTTGGGAACGTATCAAGCACAAGACCCGATACGCCGTCAAGCTCGATACGGAAGCCCTTCTCAAAGACATTGTGCCGGAGATCGACCGGGCCGAAATCGCCCCGCCTCGTATCACAATCACGAAAGCTCAGGTCCGGGCAGACGATGACGGCATCTTCGAAGCCATGCAGACCAGCGCGGCAAAGACTGCCAAAGATTTGTCGGGCCGATGGGCTCTGCCAAATCTGGTTGACCTCATGGCCGATCTTCTGGAGCACACTTCCCCGCCCGTCCGCTTGACGCGAAAGACGCTCCTGGAAGTCTTCCGGCGTGCTGGGGACAAAAAAGCCGCTACAGACAACCCGCATGAGTGGGCAACTACGGCAGTGCGCATCCTCAAGGAGAAGCTTGCAGACCATTTGGTGAACGGCATTGAGTACAAGCGGGTATCGGACTTCCCCGGAGGCGACAAGCTACCCGCCGAAGCCAAGTGGTACGAAATGCGCCAAATCCTCGATGAAAAGACCATCGAGCTTTTCAGTAAGTACGTAGTTCCTGACAACGGCAAGCCCCTGGAGCGAAGCCTCTACAATGCTGTCCCGTGTGACTCTGAAGTTGAACGCCAGTTCGTCAAGGACCTGGAAGCCAGAGAGGATGTACGGCTCTATGTCAAACTCCCGTATTGGTTCCATATTGAGACGCCGGTGGGCGACTACCGGCCCGATTGGGCGATTGTCATGGACGGCCCGGAGAAGGACGGCAAGCCCCTTCTGTACTTCGTCTCAGAGACAAAGGGGACGGAGCGATTCAGCAAGACCGGCAGCATAGCAGACCTTCAGAGCGAACTCCGTCCCGACGAATGGCGGCGCATCCAGTGTGGCGCCGCTCACTTCGGCTCGAAGCAGATGAAGAAGCCCGGTGCGTTAGAAGGCGTCGATTTCAGGGTCGTTCCCAACGCCAGCGCACTTCACTAAAATCACGATATTTGGAGGCGACATTCAATGAAAAGACAAGAAGAAGCACCACAAAGTACACCGGAAGGAACGATACCGAGAACGCCGGGAGGACCGACACCGGGAACACCGGGAGGACCAACACCGGGAACGCCGGGAGGACCGACACCGGGAACGCCGGGAGGACCAGCACCGGGAACACCGGGAGGACCGACACCGGGGACGCCGGGAGGACCAGCACCGGGAACACCGGGAGGACCGACACCGGGAACACCGGGAGGACCGACACCGGGAACGCCGGGAGGACCGACACCGGGAACGCCGGGAGGAAGTTCAGATTGTGACAACCTGACACTGGCAGTATTCAAAGAAGTCTGTGATAACAGAAGGGCGAGCGTTACGGAGCGGCTACAAATCACAGCGGTTTTCGGTGCTGTACTCGCGGGGTTCTTCGGATTGTACAAGGCAATAGGCGGGACATCCGGAACTCCCGTAGATGTAGGCGCTTTTCTCGTCTTTATGATGGCATTCTCACTTCTGGGCCTGTTAATCACTCTGAAGGTTGATCTGGTCGTGAAGTCTCGCGAGGCTGCCATCGAAGAATTCCTACGGAACGACCCGGATGGCCTTCGGCGTGGTCGCCTTCTGAGGCTGTACGACCGCTATCCCGAGGTCCAGCTAGACAAAATCTCAATTGGACTCTGGATTCCGATGTTCTTTGTCGCGTCGCTCTGCGTTCTGCTGACACTCTTGTCAGAATCGCTCTTGTCACCCTTGTCAAAGTCTCCCTGGAGTAAAGCCTGTGCGTGGATACCCGCTGTAATCGTTTTCTGGCAGGGATACTCCCGTATCCGGCGTCATCAAGAGGAGGTGAAACAAGCCTTAGAGCACATATAGGGGAGCACTTACAATGCTTCCGTAGCAGACCTCCAGAGCGAGCTACGTCCCGACGAATGGCGGCGCATCCAATGCGGTGCCGCCCACTTCGGCTCTAAGCAACTGAAGAAGCGTGGTGCGCTTAAAGGTGTGGAGAGACGAACAAGAACATCATGGCTTTCTTTTGACTCGTGATTGGAGGAACAACAGTGTTTTCTGACCACAGGTTCAATTGGCGCTATGTTGTCTTGTGCCTGGTTGCTGCGGCGGTGCTTGTCACAGCCATAACGCTCATATACATCGCCATTGAAATCGAGAGAATCTGGGAGCGGCTTTGATGTGTGGACAGCCCGGGAAGGTCTCAGAGGATATGCATGGCCATGGAAGCCATTGCCTCATGTAGTCTCACCTGAGATTTGGCACAGCAGTGGCGCAAACGGACCGACCCAAGCCGGGGCGCGCAACAGGTGCGCAATTTCTCCATGAGGAAGGTTAAGCCAGCCAGTCTTGTTCCGTAACCTTCGGATGGTGCATCCTAAGCTAACCGAGCGCACGAGGGCAAAAATGAGGGGACCATTCCCAAGCCGGTAGAGCGCGCAACAGGTGCGCCACAAGTGGGTTCTTTTGGCCTACTATGTGGCTTCGGGCGCGCAACGGCCAGCATCATAAGTTCTTTACTGACAACCGTTAATCGTTTACTGACAAATACTTACAAACGCCTCTGACAGACTGTCGATCCGAAGGTTGAGGGTTCGAGCCCCTTCGGCCTCGTTCGCTAAGATGCGGGCTCCAAAGCACTTACGCTTTGGGGCCTTTCTTTTTGAATTGTTTGAAACCGCCTCTGCACCATTTTGCACCAGTCTCCAACACATCATAGAGTTGGACATGTGTGCCTCCGGCGGCACTTTTCGATCAACTCCAGCCTGACCTCGCGGGAAATTGCATGCCCTGCAACGAATTGAATCAGCCGCCAGGCGTCAAGATGATCGTCAGCATCGCTGCGGCCCCCAAGGCCTTGAGCGAGTCCCTGCGGCCGACCGCACGTTGACCATCGGGCCACGGTTGATCCTCCTTCAGGCGCTCAACGCTGCCGCGTTTCCTGCTCACTGAGAGTTATTGCTCCATACCTGTTTGATCGTCTCTTCTTGCGAGTATCCGACGGGACAGCCGGGGCTTTTGGTGTTGGCCCGGTAACTGCCCTGGGTTTGGTTCGGACAGGAGATCATCCGGCTCACCGGCATTTCCAGGTGCCCGTTCGGGTCGGTATCTCTGATCCAATTGTAGGCATAGACGAGCCATTTGTTCCTGTATTCTTCCGGCTGGAGGGAGAACCAGGAGATCTCGTCCCAGCCCCACACGAAGATCGACCTGGTATCCGCGACATCGGGCGTTCGGCTGCAGCCGAAATTGTCGAATTCGACCAGGTACGGCAGGCTTGGGCAGCTCCAGCCGCTCGGCGACATGCAGCCCTTGCTGCGTTTGTAGATGGAGTCGAGGTGGCCTACCTGTAGCTCGGCCTCGTGACGTTTCTCCGGGATGGCCTTGATGCGCATCGGGAAGGAGTTGAAATCCAGCAGGCTGACGCCGTCCACGACCATGCCCCCCGTGGGCACGTGGGCATCCAACAGCACCAACTTGCGGCGGGCGTGGGTCTTCGCGTACGCATGGATTCTCGCCACGAGGCGCGACCATTCCTTCAAGTCGGGGTCGGCCATGCCGATCAGGCCCACCTGCCCCAGGTGCAGGGCCTCGCAGCCAAGATCGATGTAGGAGCCTGCCAGGTAATAGAACCATAGTTGCGTTTCCGGTCGTGTGACGTCGGGGACGCTGGCCCGGCCCCAATGGTTGACCAGCTTGCCGTCCTTGTTGAGCATCGCTTCGTACGAGAACGTCCCGTCCTCAACGGGCAGGCCGAATTCCGTGAGCACCCAGGATGGAATCTTCACACGGTTGACCTCCGGGCTGATCGTTTCAAAGAGGCACCCCTGGAAGATGACGTCCGGGTCGAAGGCATGGACCCGGTCGATCAACGCTTTCGCGTCCCGCCAGAAATTGGGATCATTCAGGCGGCTTTCCCCGTTCCAGCGATAGATGGCCCGGCCGATGAACTTGGCCCCGATGTTCTGGATCAGGCGTACGTCATCGTCCCGGTACAGATACTCCCGATTGCCTTCAGCCTTTCCCGTGACCAGGAAGCAGGCCATCGTCACGGAGCGGCCCAGGTAGTTCTCCAGCACCTCGCGGGAGATGGTCCCCTCGAAATGATAGTCGCGGGGGCGAGCGGCCAACGTGGTCAGGTCCGGATTCAAAGAAACACCTTCGCCGGCCTTGACCTGCACCGTTGCCGTCTTCTCTCCGTACCGCACGTTGCACGGGCCGCCGGTGCGACTGCGAATCTGGGCCGACTGGAGTTTGCCATCTTTCCACTGCATATCGACTTCGAACCCGCCGCGAGCACGCAGGCCCCGGACCGATCCATCGGTCCACCCCGTGGGCAGTGCCGGCAGCAGGCTGATCTCGCCGGCATGGCTCTGGAGCAGCGACTCGGCCACGCCCGCCGTGAAGCCGAAGCTGGCATCGGACTGATTGGCGCCCTTATTGTGCAGATTCGCGGCGATGGAATTGCTGACGAAGGTCCGTACGCAGGCGGCGACCTTCTCGCCCCGCTCCAGACGCGACCACATGCAGATGTCCCAGGCCGCAGGCCAACCGCCCCGGCCCCGACGCGTGTCCATCCATTTTCGCACGGCGTCCGCCAATTGTGGATCACGCCGCAACCGGATGGAGCTGCCCGGGTAGAACGGGAACTGGGGCGAGAAGTTGTGCCCCTGGTCGCCCGGCTGCCAGTCCTCAATCCACTCCTGGACGAAGCCCCGACGATTGATCTGGTACGGCGGAAGCTCCGTGAGGGCGACTTCCAGTCTGCCGCGGAAGTCCTCGTCAACGCCAAGCAGCTTGCCGGCCTCGATGCAGTGGGGGAACAGCTCGCGGATGATGGCGACATCCATGGTCGGCGAAGGGGAAAGGAAGGCGAGCTTGCCGCTACTGTCGAGATAGCCGTGCTCCGGCGACATCGAGAACGGCGTCACCAGCCAGTGGTGCTTGGGCTCCTCCACCATCAGCTCCAGCAGGAATTGGGCGGCCCCCCGCATGATGGGGTAGTATTCCTTGAGAAACTGCCGATCCCCCGCGAACGCATAGTGCTCCCACAGGTGCAGAGTGAGCCAGGCGCCTCCGACGGGCCACATCCCGAACCGGGCCGCATCGACGGGAGCGGTCCCGCGCCACAGGTCGATGTTGTGGTGCGTCACCCAGCCGTTGCAGCCGTAGTAAACCCTGGCCGTGTCAGCGCCGGCGACCGAGATGTCTTTGATCATGTCGAACAGCGGCTGGTGGCATTCGGACAAGTTGCACACTTCCGCCGGCCAGTAGTTCATCTCGGTGTTGATGTTGATGGTGTATTTGCTGCCCCAGTTCGGGACCACCGATTCGTTCCAGATGCCCTGGAGGTTGGCTGGCTGGCCGCCGGCCCGGCTGCTGGAGACCAGGAGATAGCGGCCGAACTGGAAGCACAGGGCCTCCAGGTTGGCGTCCTCCTTGCCTTCGCGCATCGCCTGGATCCGCTCATCGGTAGGTTTGTCATTCGCCGAGCGGTCGCCTACATCCAGATGCACCCGGTCCATCAGCCCGCGAAAGTCCTCTTCATGGCGCCGGCGCAGGGTCGCGTAGTCCTTGTCCGCAACACCCGCAAGGATCTTCCCGCTGACGGCCGCGGGATCGCCGCTGATATTCTTGTAGTTCACGAAACTGGTCCCCGCAGTGACAATGAACGTCACGGCGTCGGTTTTCTCGACGCGCAGTTTGTCGTCCCCGGCTTCGGACCGGCCCCCTTCGGGCAGGGCCCGCAGCACGGCCTGGAACCGCATCCCTTTGCCTTCGACAGTGGCGATCAGCCAGTTCTCCGGCTTCATCGGACCTTTCCAGCACCCTTCCATGACTAAGCTGTCGGGCTTGGCCGTCACACGATCCAGATAGGGGCTCTTGAACTGCGCCTGCACGGAGACGCGGCCGGGCTTGTTGGCGGTGATTCGCACCACCATTACGCGATCCGGATAGGAGAGGAAGATCTCTCGCGTGAAGACCGTGTCGCCAACGCGATAGCGAACCTTGGCCACGCCGGTCTCCATGTCCAACTCCCGGCGGTAGTCCTCGGCGGCCTGGGCGCCGTCAAACGACAGCAGCAGATCGCCCAAGAGCTGATATGCCTGCTGAGCCGCCGGAACGCCGTAGAAGTGCGCGTCGGCCATCTTTTCCGCTTCCTGGAACTTTCCGGCGAACACCAGATCGCGAATCTGCGTGAAGTACTTGCCCGCGTTGGGATCGTCGTAGTCGTGCGGACGTCCGGACCAGAAGCTGGATTCGTTCAGCGCGATGCGCTCTTGCGGGACGCCGCCAAAGACCATCGCCCCCATGATCCCGTTGCCGATCGGCATCGCGTCCAGCCACTGTACGCCCGGCTGGCGATACCACAGCACCATGTCCCTGTGTGGTTCAACGCTTATGGGAACGGGGGCCCAGGAGGGCTCCGACTTGAGCCCCACGCCGTTGACAGTGATGACGCCGTAAGTGTGTTTGTCGCCGGGTTTGGTCGAGGCGTCCACGTAGAGCATCTTCGGCAGGGGCTGGGCCGGCGTATCGTGATAAGTCATGGACTGAAACAATGGGCGTCCGAATTTGCCCACAGGCGTTTGAGGCACCTGGGCCAACTCCTGCCCGTCACGGAGAACGATAAAGCAGCGGATACCGCTCTCGAAGTCCGCGCCGGCGTCCCACTTGATTTGCGTCCCCTGCCCTGCCTGGTCTGTCACCTTCACGTCATAGGGCGCGGGTGGGGGCGTAGTGTCGCCGACAGCACCGGTCTTGACGTATTCCATCCAGGCCTTGGCCACGGCCTCATTGGGCAGCCAAACCGCTTCGTTCGGATTGCCCTGGTAAGCAGCCGCCGGCACGGCCTGATCGCCCAGCGGTGGGGCCAACCACGCCTTGCTCATATCGACGGGCTTAAGGCTTTGATCCTTGCTGCCCTTGTCCGGCAGTCGCATCGCCAGACAGGCATCAAAGAACGGAATCGCTAAGTAGCGGCTGTCGCCGCACTCGTGACCCGTGCGCGGGTCCGGGGCGAAGCCGATGGGGGCGCCCTTGGCCCGGTATTCCTTGAACGTGGCCAGCGTGCCGACCCACGGGAGGTTCGGCTTCTCCTTCACACCGGGGTTGCACATCGAGGGGATGGCGTACACGGCGGCCGGGACTTCGGGCTGGGGGAATTCGGGCTTGGGTCGAAACATGAACGCCGAGCCGGAGCGCATCCAGATCACGGCGACACGCTCGGGATGAAGCATGCTCATGACGTCCGCCCAGATGCCGCCGCCGGAGTGACCCCACAGGGCCCAGGGGACGCTCTCGATCTCGGCGTGGCCGCTCTTGGCGGCGAACTCGCTCAGCGCTTGGAGGAATGTCTTCTCCGAGCCGTGACGTGGGTCAAACCAAAGCTCGGAGCCTCCCGGCGAAAGGTCGATCTTCTCATTCGACACGTGGTACGAGGAACTGAGCAGGGCACAGTCCCATTTCTTCGCCAGGGCCTGCCAGTGCAGGTCGTAGGCGGCAGTCGATCCTTCGAGGGAGGCCGTCGTCCCGGCACCGTGCTGGTGGACGACGATCGCGCGCAGAGGCGCGACGCCGTCCGGAATCCAGAGGGTGTACGTGACGGGCACCTGCAATTCATCCGGGGTGGTCGAGGCCGGATAGTCGATCGTCAAATACTGTCCGGCTCCGTGAATTGTTCCCATGAAGCCAAAGATGCCAAGGGTGAAGGACGCCAAGGCGGCGAATCTTGTTCGCAACAAGGCGTGAGAACTCCCTTGCCCTACGGTCGGCTTTATCCATCCATTCATGTTCCGGTCTCCACTATATCGTGACAGCCTGATGCCAGCAGGGGCGAGAGATTTTTCGCCCGTGCGCCGGCGGTCATTGCGGCTGAGATCTGAGGAGATGAGGATTCGTCGCCTGGTCTTCCCGCAGGGGCGACTGATTATTCGCCCGTACTGCCCGGGCCGTGAAATTCCTGAATCCAAAGTCGGCGTTTGACCCGACACCCCGGCCGCTATCGCACGACAGAAATGTCCCAATGCCGGGGTTTCCCGCTTTCCATGTATCATCCTTGACCTGGGCCTTCTCGACGCCATTGATGGAGACCGTGATCACATCGCCGACGATGGATGCCTTGAGAGTGTCGCCGTCCTTGAGACCATAATCGACGCCTCGTTTATCGGCCAAGTATGTGAACTTGCCTAACGGGCCTTCCCACCGGACGATTTGCAGGTAAGAGGAATCGTCGTTCACGCAACGGGCAAAGCACTCATAGCCGGTGGTGCTGTGGGCGGAGCTCGTCCAACGCAAGAGAATCTCGAGCTCCTGATGGCAGGATGGATCGGGCTTGGCGATGTGCACTTGGGCCGACGCCTCCTGGTCCGGCGGAAATCCTGTAAGGTGTGCGTAGGAATCGTCGTACTGACGAGCGCCCTTGTTGGTGCCCGTTTGAGTCCCGTGGGCAATGCCACCATGCTTCGTGATCCGCGTCCAGTCGAGGCCGTTATTGAGCCACTTTCCTCCTTCGGAGAGCGGATCTTCATCGCCATCAAACGTGGTGCTGTAGGTCGAAGGGGCTTCGACCCCTGACAACGGCTCCAGGCCTGGTTTCAGGGTATCAACTACCGTGATTCCCTCAATCTTCGTGTCCTTCCTGCCGGCCAGGTCGATGCCCTGCTCCCGCACGACGATCTCGAAGACGTGCAGGCGAGGGTCGCCGCCGGCCTTCACCGTGATTCGCTTGGCGGCCTTGTCATAGCTGTACGGGCGGGTTTGAAACCCGCCCCTACCGCCCCATGGTTGGCCGTCACGCAGCAGCACGGGCGAATCATGATTCGCCCCTGTGGCGGGCAGGGGCGCCGACCAGCTTCCATCCCCCTGTCGTTGCCAGCCCTCGATCAGGTCGGCCCCGCTGATCGTGACCTTCTCGCCCTTCATGGCGCGGATGATCACGCCGTCGTTTTTCGGGGCCAGGACCTCGCGATAGACTCCGCCCCGCAGGATGATCGTCTCCCCCGGCTGAGCAATCGCGCACGCCTTAGCCACGCTCGCCAGCGGCACAGCGGGATAACCCCACGCCGGCTCGTCGCAGGCGCCCGGGTGCCGCGGGTCCACATAGTAGACGTTGGGATACTCCAACGCCCCAATCGTCACTCCGCTTTGGCCCGCCCCGATAGCCGGGCTGCCCTGGCGCAGGCGGAAATCGCGATTCTTGGAGTCCACAAATAGCGGGTCCTTGCCGTTGATGTTCGTCCCGTCGGCCAGCGGCGCAGTCTTGAACGTCAGGTTGTACTCCACGACCGGGTTGGCGGGGGTGAAGTCCATGCGGTCGTCGACGGCCCGCTCGGCCTCACACAGGATGTTGTTGCGAATCTGCCCGCCGGTCGATTCCTTGCCCCGCAGGCCGATGCAGGCCCAGTTCACCGTCGAGATAGTGCAGTTCTCGATGGTCACGTCGAGCGTTTGAACGATGTCCGGACCCCAGCCCCCGCGCATCGTCGGAGAGTTGGCCGAGATGATGTTGCGCCGGAAGGTCCAGCCCCGCACGCTGCCGATGTGCGGAGCGCTCTCCACCATGCACATCTGGTGGGAGTCAAAGCAGGTGTTGTCCTCGAAGAGCAGGTCCATCGCGATCTCGCCGTTGTTGGTGAAGGTCTGAAGGCAATCGACGTGCGCGGTCTTGATTTCCTCCCGCGTGCTGCCGTGATAATAGTTGCACCGCTGGATGCAGCCCTTGCCGAAAAACCGCGAGTAATCGCAGTCGTCGAACCTGTTCCCCGAGGTGTACATGAAGAGACGGCTGACTTCGTTGTTCTCCGCCAGCCAGTCCTCGCCGCCCAGGATGAAGCCGTACTCGCAGTGGTAAACCTTGTTGTAGGCGATGCGGTTGTGCGCCACAGCGGAGTAGTCGCGCGTGTTGCCGTCGGCGCTCGGCTTGCCGACCGTCCCGCTGACCGCCGTCATCATGTCGTGGATATAGTTGTCCACGATTTCGCAGTGGCTGGCCCGCAGTTGGACGGCCGTGGCGGGCTTGTCCGCCGTGATTTCGAAGCCCTCCACACGGATGTAGCTTGCCTCCAGGTCGAAGCCCTGCACGGTCGCCGAGCGCCGAGGCCGCGCCACGAAGGCGATGGGCTTGCCCTCCGTGCCGCCGACCGTCACCTTGACTCGCTCGCCGTACTCGCCCCCCATCACATAGATGGTGTCGCCCGCCTTGGCCACATCGGCGGCGTGTTGCACGGTCTTGAAGGGCTTGTCTTCCGTTCCCGTGTTCGTGTCGGCCGCGCCGGGGGCCGCCTGGTCGATCACGTACATCGTCGCCAGCACCTGGCCAGACATGCCGGCCAACATAACCACGCACGCCAGTATGCAGCGTGCGACCAAAACCACGTGTCCTCGCGGAGCCATTCCTGTTTTCCTTATCCTGCTTGCGTCACATTATCGCCGACCTCGGCCGCCGCCCGCAACCATCCGCCACGGCGCCGAAGATCTCCAGCATCTTCCAGTCAACCATCGGAACAACAATCACTTGACCCGGTGCAGTCCCCCAAATTGCGTGAGAATATTCAGGAGCACGCCGACAGCCCAAACTGCCAGCGTGCCGGCCGCCCACGTGCGGTTCCGGCCTACCGTCCCCTCGGCGATCCACAGGGGCATGAACGTGACCATTCCGTAATGAGCCAGGCTGATGGGAATCGCAACCAGGCAGATCGGCAGCGTGAACAGGAGGATATTGTGAGTGCACACGATCTCCACAACCACGATGCCCGCAATCATCGCCAGGAACATCCCCGTTGCGCTGAGCTTGAATCTGTATCTGAGGGCGCAAAAGACGAGTGGGTAAGCCACGCAGAAGATAAGCAATGTCGGCATGTACCTCGAATAATAACCGCGCGGATCGAGGATGGCGGCGGTCGTGGTAAAATCCACAATCACCCAGGCCAGCACGGCGAGGAAGAAATACCTGAACCAGTCTCGGATTGCACCCGTTTCGAGCATACTGGATCGATTCCCACAAAGATCCGTGGCGTCTGCGAATCGCTGAATGTTCCTTCGTCTGCTCACCGGGCGTCCTCGTCAATGGCGCCGGCTTCTCCACCATCGGCCGGGCGCTGGCGCCCGGTGAAATCGCAGAGGAACGGCCCGTGGAATTCCCACGCGTAGAGTTCCTCGATTGTCGTCTTCGAATCAGCGAGCGTGCCGCGGGCGAGGCGCAGGAAGTCAATTGCACCGTCCAGATTGTGACCCTGCGGCGTGCCGCCCACGTAGAGGTCGGCGTCGTTGACCAGAGAGGCGTCCGGCCCGAGGCCGGGGCCACCAGCGTCCTGCTTGCCGTCGATGTAGATCGCGAAGGCCCCCGACTTGCGGTCGGCCTCGGCAATGACGTGATGCCACTGGCCATCATTGACGGCAGCGTGGCTGGCCAGGCTCACCTTCGCGCCAGCCGCCTGCGCCGACAGAGTGACACCTCCCGCCTCATTGACGCGCAGGGCGTATCCGGTCTCATCCATCTTCTGGATCAGGGCCGCGTCTTTCTGTCCCGGCGCCGTCTGGAAGTACGCCTCAATCAGGAAATTCGAGGTGTAAACCTGCGAGTTGCTCACATCCTCGCCGTTGACGATGCGCTGCGCTGCGCCCCTTTGGCCGCTCATAGTGACGGTGCGGTTGATGTCTTCATTGGCGAGCACCGCGTACTGGTCGCGCCCGTTGAAGTGCAGGGCGCCCGTGGTCCAGTTTTCCAGCGGGCCATTCTGGTAGTCCTTCAGCGTAACGTTGACGCCCTTGAGCGGGTACGTGGGGAGCTTGTAGTAGTTGTCCCGGCCCGTGTAGTAAGGGGACATGCACCAGTGCTCATCCAGGATGCGCGTCGGATCGCCCGGGATAGGGTAGAAGTTCCACTCACCGACCGTCTCGTAGAGGCTCCACGGCACGAAGACCTTGGCTCCCTGGCCGCGGGCCGGCGAATTGGCGGCGGGCCGGAAGTCGTGAGCGGCCGGATCTCGCAGAAGCGATTGCTCGGCCATGACGCCCACCTGCGCGGCTAACGGTTTGTGGCTCTCCAGAGCTTCGCGGAATGCCTGGAGCGTCCCGTGCCACCGCCCGGAGGGCTCCAGTACGCCAAAGCCTTCCCCAAGCCCAATATCATAAAAGACGTTGCGCGCATAGGCGTCCGTGTCGATCGCAAACTGGTCCCGACGGGCTCCGGCGTCGGCCTCATTGCCGGCGGCGCCTCGCGCCGGGTCGGCATCCCGGAAGACGCTCAGGCCCATGCTCTGAAACACGTTGCCCAGAAATTTGACGCGGCCGGCCTGAGGCGCCTGCCGGCGCGAGGCACGCACGAAGTTGTAAATGGTATTGTTGAAGAAGGTATTCTGATAACTGATGATCTCCTGGAAGGCCGACGTGTTGGCCAGCTTGCCGGCCGGACCTTTGGATTTGCCCCAGGCGATGTTGTTGAAGTGGTAGTTCTTGAACGCGCCGTCCAGGTAATAGGCGTGGCCGAAGCGGTCCTCCGTGTCGGGACTCAGCACGTGATCCCAGTTGCGGTAGCCGCCGGGGTTGCCCGAGATGTTGTTATAGACGTAGGCCGGACCGCCCTGCCACGTCTCAATGCCGCCGAAATCATCATTGTTCAGCAGCGTATCGACGGCTTTGTTGTGGTGGATGAGAATGCGAGTGAAGGGGCGGTCGGTGGCCGCGCCGCTCGGCTTGGCGCCGTAGACATCGATCCCCTGGGCGCAGACCCGATCGAAGATGTTCCCCGCCACCTCGGCCGTCTGTGCGTACTTGATCACCAGCGCTCCGCCCTGTCCGAAGAGGTCTGGGCGGATACCAATGTGGTCGAACCTGTTCCGCATCACGCGGACATCATAGAGGCGGCCCATCGGCCCGGCCACGTCCCCGTACGTCGTGCTGTCGGCGAGCTCCACGCCGCCGGAGTCCGCATCGGAGAACACGTTATCGCTCACGACGACCTGATCGATGGCGTCCCGCGGGCCTGTGGCTTTCAAGCGGACGCCCTTGTGGACGTGCTCGAAGGTGCAGTTCGTCACCTGGAGACCCGTGCCGCTGCCCAAGAGGCGAATGCAGCCGGGCTCCGCATCGATGCTCTCGTGGGAGACCCAGTACGGCGCGGCGGTCAGGTTCCAGTAAATGTTGGTGAAGCGGAAGGTGAGCCCGCGGATGTGCACGTGGCTCATGCCCGCGCTCTCGATCACGTGGATGCGCTTCGCCACTTCGATCCGGGCGGTGTTCGGGTCCTGGTCGCCGGGCAGACGGAGGTAGAGCCGGCCGCCGCTACCTTTCTTGTCGAACCAGAACTCGCCGGGGCTGTCGAGATAATGGGGCTTATCTTCCAAGTAGAATCGGCAGCCGCGAATGATCTTGTAGGATGGCGCCCCGCCCCATTGACAGGGGAAGACCAGCGAACCATTCGTGCGGTCCACCGCCAGGACCCGGGCCTGGAACGGACTGCCCATCACCCAGCCCTTGGTGGTCCAGAGGATCGCGCCCTCGTAGTAATCCTGTGGCTTGCTCTCGTTGATGTCGTCCTTGTCGAACGCCAGATGCCGGCGCTGGCCGTTGATCGTGGCGTAGTTGTCAAACGGCTTGTCGGGGTTCTTCCACGTCCACCACTCGCTCTGGATGTCATCCAGGTCGGTGATCGTCCAGTTCGGCGTGCGGGCCAACGCGATGCGCATCACGGCGCCGTCCCTGCTGACCATCCAGACATTGCGCGGCGCCCAGGGGAGGTCCACGTACCAGACCTTTTCGGGCTCCGGAATGGAGCGGTTGTCGGCCCCCATCTTCCAGCCTGTCACTGCCTCCGAGCCGCAGATGACCGCCGGCCCTTCGCCCCAGGACGGGTCCCGGGTTAGAATGATGGGCTCATCCGCCGTGCCCGATTCTCTCGCGTTCATCTCGCCGCGATAAATGACGCCCTGCTTGAAGACGTAGGTGTGCACGCCCTTGCAGGCCCTCGCCAGGCCGGTGGCGGCGGGGTCCCAGGGGTGGTGCTTCCAAGGCGTCTGCTTCGAGAGGCCATCCCCGGCGTCGTTGCCCGACTCGAAGTCGATATAGCGGACCGACGCGCCCGGCTTGAACTCGAAGGGCTGCGGCGCCCACTCCAGATCGCCGGTCGGCAACACTTTCGTCTGCGGCTCCTGCCAGGACCACCGGGCCGTATTCTGAGCATACACCGCGCTGTGCGCTGCAATCAACAGGGCCAGTGTGGCAATCCACCGCTCTACCTTACTAAATGCGATCACATTCATCTGGAAATTTCCCATTTGACTTCATCCGCCGTGCTCTTGCACGAAGCGTTTCCCATGATACCAGCGCGCCGTGTCCGGTTCCAATAGCTCCCGCTTCCGCCGGAGTTGCGTCACGGCTTCGCACCTCCACCTGTAGGCCGTGCGCTCATTGCGGCAGAAGTCCCCCTACATGTGTCAACTTGATCGTATACGCATGCTCGCAAGGCAGCTCGTCAGCGGGCAACGATGGAACTTCCACAGTCAAGCCGCCCTCGGCGAGCGTCCACTTCAAGGGCTTCTCCAACCCGAGCATGGTCACGGCGGTCAGTTCGGAAGGGCGAACGTCCTTGAGCACCACCGGCCGGGAAGGCCACCAGGGCAGGATCGCGTAAAGCGTGTCACCTTTCGTGGTGAAGAATGCCTCGACAACGGCGCGGCCTTCGCTGGGCTTGCCGGCGATGGCAGCGATGTCGTACTTGATCCGCCACTCCTGGCCGTACTCGATCTTCGGCCGCTCGCCGGCGCTCCACTGGCAATTCCTGACCCAGGGCCGGGTGCCGAAGATCGCTTCCCCGTTGACTTTCAACCAGTCGCCGATCTGGATCAGCCGTTCCTCTTCGATCGTGCGAAGACTCCCGTCCGGGGTCGGCCCGACATTCAGGAGCAAGTTCCCACCACGGCTGACCGTGTCCACGAGTGTCAGCACCAGCTCGCGGGCCAAATAGTAGTTCTCCAGGGTCAGTTGTCGGTTGAAAACCCAATCGTACCAGAGCGGACGGTCCTCGGCATCGTAAGCCCGCGGGCGTGTCATGGTCCGGTTCTCTTCCCAGGCGTGGCTGCCATCTTTCATCCCCGGCGTGAATTCGGTCGTATAGAAGCCTCCATGCTTGTGGCGGCACCCCTGGCCCCAGCGATCATTGACGACAATCTCGGGAGCGGGCGATTCGTTGAACAGCCACGCGAGGAACTCGCGACTCTGCCATAGGCTTTCCGGGCCGTCCCATTCTCCGTCGGCCCAGAGGACATCCGGCCGGTAGCGAGTGATCATGTCGCGCAGTTGCGGCTGCATGTGCTCGCGCACGAACCGCGCCCGGTCCGCCAGCCACAGCGGGTTGTACCACTCGAAAAAGGAGTAATAGAGTCCCATTTTGAGGCCGCGCCGGCGTACCGCCTCGGTCAGCTTGCCGACCAGGTCCTGCCTGGGCCCGATGTCCATCGCGTTCCACGGGCGGTCCCAACTGCGGCTGGCCTCGGCACTCGGCCAGAGGCAAAAGCCATCGTGGTGTTTGGCCGTCAGGACCACGTACTTCGCCTGCGAGCGCGCGAAGACCTCGGCCCAGCGATTCGGGTCGAATGCCTCGGCCCGGAACATGGGGGCAAAATCCGGGAACTGGAAATCCGGCCCATACGTGCGGACGTGGAATTGCCACAGGCCCACGTACTCCTCGGAGATGTCGTTCTTCGCCGGGCGGGGCCCGTTCGCTTCCATCTGGCGGCTCTTGAGCAAATTGGGCCAGTAGAACGAGGAATGATTTCCCCAGCCCGGCACCGAGGCCAGCGTCCAATGAATGTAGATACCGAACTTGGCGTCCAGCCACCACGGGGCCACCGGCCGCTGATCTAACGACTCCCAGGTGGGTTCGTATGTTCGGCGTTGCGGAGGCTGCCCGTCGGCTTTTACCGCCAGCGCGATTCTCTTCAACTGCGCGAGGCCGAAGTCCTTGAGCAGCCCCGTTTTGGGGTCGAAGGGCCAGTCGAGCGTGCAGACGCCGCCCTGACGGTTGCACGTGTTGATCCAATCGATCAGCTCCTGATCGCTGAACTGGTTGTCGTCGCCCTGGCCATGATAGACGTTGCCGCAGTAAATCTTGCCGTGCCACAAGACGCCTTCCTGCGACGGCAAGCACTGGCGCGTCAACTGCTTCAGGTCCTGCTTGCTCCACGTGTCGCCGCCCGTGTAATCATCAACCCCTCTACAGAGGCAGGCTTGTTCGTTGGTACCGTAGCTGAAGGCGATGACCGCCTTGGGATTGGCCGCATGGACGATGGATTCAATCCTCCGCCAGTCATCAGGCCGGGCTTCGTACGTGTCACGTCCCATGCCATCAAACCACCATCCGGCGATCTTGTCTTTGTACCGGTCTGCGTACTCCTTGAGAATCGCGAGCCTTCGCTTGCGGCACTCGCCCGAGGATGGAGACTTGTCGTTGAACTCACCTCGCGACCCGTCTTCACCCAGCCCAGCCAAGACCCTCGGCTCTTTCATGTATCCGTTCAAGCCGGCAAAGTAGCAGATCAGCTTTACGCCCCGGGCGTTGAGCGCGTCCGCCACGTCCATGATCAAGTCGCGGCGGGAGCACTTTTCCCCCGGCGCATAGCCGGTGTAATTGCTGAATGCCTCATTGGGAGCACAGGGCCATGCGAAGTAATGGTCGTCGAGGCAGAAGATGACCCAGCCGACTTTCGCCTCGGCCATCTGCCGGGCAAAGCTGTTGACATCGAACCTGTCCACGAACCGGTTCCACCCCTCCGCGGTCATTTGCGAAGGATTCGGGAACTGGGGTGTGGTCTTGATCGAATAGCCCAGAAGAATCCGATACTGGTAATGCAGAAAGATCCCGTACTTGCCCTGGCTCATCCAACTTGTGTCGCCGGTCCCGGCCAAAGCCCGGATCGGGAATAAGAACACTGCCAAGACGACGAGAGCAATGGGCACGGTGTTTATTATCCGGGGTTTCCTGGTCGAGTTCATCGATGTCGCTCCTGAGTATTCACGGCTGTGAAACGGCTTGCCCGGTTTCCCAGTCAAAGACCAGCTTCCTGCCCGCGATGGAAAACGTCCACTCGCGCTCGTCCCTGGAGAATCCGACGCGCTTGGCCTCTGCACCGGCGGTCGCCCAGGACAAGGCAACGGCGTTTCGCCAATGCACATCATGGTTTGTGAGCCGTATCGTGAAGAGGCTGGCGCCTTTGCCGTGGCTGCCGCGGGTTGGCAGGTTTGCAGCATCCATTTTGACGTTGTCCGGGGTCAACAAACCTACTCGCAAAACCGCCTGACCGCCCGTCACGAGATAGCCTCCGTCGCTCTCTTTGCAGTCGCCGCTTTCGGTGTGCAGGCGAAGCTCAAGGTCCGCGATTCGATTCAGTGCGATGTCGTCGATCACGATCAGCACATCCGGCTTGACGAACAGCAGATGACGCACGAAGCGTTCCAGTCCTAACCGCTTCGGATACGCCTGCGTCGCATCCCCGGCGATATGGTCAAGCTCGGCGCCGGAGTCTGCACGGAGGATACGCGGCCGAGACTTCGCCAGGAGACACTCGGTCCCGTCGAACCACGTGTGGCCCTCCCCGAGCTGGCCCGCGCCGTCGATCAGCAGCGTGTTGTGCTGGTCCGTCCATTTGTCCTGATAACCATCGTCGCGGATCAGCCACCGGCCGTTGGCGAAGAGCACGAAATGCCCGACATCCGGGTGCACGTGACCCCCGCCCGGATCGTAAGAGAATTCACTGAGAGCCTTGTGACCGATGAAGGGGCCGCACTTGAAGACGACGAGACTTTCGCCGCCGTCCCAACCTGTCCTGGCCGAGACGAGTCCCATGTCCTCGAAATGGTGAAGGGTCGGCAGGGTCCCCGCAGGCACCGCCTGCACCGTCGGGTCATACCAGATCAGATTGAGCCAGCGGGCACTGGGGGCATCGACATTGGCCTTGTCGATCTGCCCGGCGAGCCACTGGGCGTGACCGTCACGATACCGCCCCGCCAGAGCACGAAGAATATGGTCGGGACCGTACCAGTGAGTGCGCGGACAATCCGCCAAATCCACGATACAGTTCTGGTGCGTCCAGGCGTCGGCGGGAAGCGACAAGTACTGGCAGTACAACGCTGTGTTTCGCCACCACGGGCGATCGTAGAGATCGACGCCAAGCAGATCGTTCGCCAGGTGCATGAACTTGAGCATGTACTCGGCCCCATACTCCCAATACCCGGCCCCTTCGTGACTGGCGCCATCCGGGCCGAGTGCCTCCATGGTGCGCCGGAACTTGTCCAGTGCCAGGCCGATCCATCGAGGGGCCTCCTGGGTCTCGTCGAACAGGGCAAACCCGGCCGCCCCCAGGCCGCAGACGTTGACCCAGAGATGATTCTGCAGGTAGGAGCGATGCCAGTAGGTGTCCCTCGTTGCCGCTGCCTGGAACATGGCGGAGGCACGGCTGACGAGGGTCTCTCGAACGCGCTGCCTGCTTGCCTCGTCGAGGTCGTGGTAGCACCAATCATAGATGATCGCCAGGCCGAAGAGCTGATGCCCCGTTGCCAGGTCCTTGCCATCGTAGGGGCCGTAGCCCCAGGTGGGGTAGCCGCAAGAGGCCAAGGCCCACTGCCTTGACGCATCGAGATACCGCTGATCGCCGGTCATCAGATACGCCATCGCCAGATACGGCATGGCGTTGCCTACCTCGCGTTGCCACAGTTGCTCGTCGCCGCTCTGGGCGTCGTTTCTTCTGTAGGCCGGGGCGCCTCGTTCCACGGCCCGGTCGGCCAGGGTCCGTACCTCGGCCCAGAGGTCGGCGTGCGTCGTGCGGATGGCACGGCGAAGCTCGGCGACGCGAGCTGCATTGACGTACAGACGCGGGTGCGTGTCGCGGACCTTCCCCAGGGCGGGAGGGAGCGGGTTGAGGTCATACATGGACAGAGCGGTCAATTGCTCGATGGGCTCGAGGACGACGTTGTCGAGATAGGCGTCGATCTGTGTCGGGTCGGATGTGCCCTTCTCCAGGGCGATCCAGCACGCCACCGTCCCGGCAGGAGCGCGAAATTCTCCGGTCAGGTGCTGCCACTGCCCTAAACGTGCGGCATCGAATGCATCGGTAGTGGCTCTTCCCATCTCACGATTGCGGTCTGCGGCCACGAACTCGCATTTGAGAAAGGGCATCGGCGTCTTCGACCCCGCTGAAGTCACTTTCACCCACGCCGACAGCCGATAGAGCCGGCCGGTCTGCATGGGGACGGTCTCCGACACGGCATAATTCCAGTTCTCCGGCATACTGCCGTGGACGTGCAGGCAGGCCCGGCTGTCGGCCGTGGCCCCGGAATCCGTCACGCGCTCCACCGTCACAGTCGCAGCCCGAGCCTTCCAATTGCCGCCATCGCTCTCGAAGTCCCACACCGCCGGCTGTGCAACAGCCTGTGTCCCGAGTAGGAGCGCCAGGCAGGTGATGCAGAGCCCCACCCATATGCCCATGTCTCTCATGACCCACCATTCCCTCACGAGCCGATGCTTGCCCGCAATTACGCGACTCTTGCGGCGAATCATTATATCAGGTCCGATTCGCCCGCTGCGAGGCATTCGACATGAGCCGCCGGCGCCTGCAATGTGCCCAACAGTCAGCGGGCTGCGCGAATCTTCACCAGCTCCGCTCCATGAGGGGCCACGCGCATCTGGAACTGGTCGGCGGACTCGCCGAGGTCCTTCTGCCGCCACAGGTCGCGGACGCTCTGTCGGCCGGAGAGTCTCAGATCGGACCACTTGGCGCAGACCGCCGCCGGCCCCTTGCCGAGATTGTAGAGGGCCACGGCCTTCGAGCCGTCTTCAAGGTCTTTGGCATAGACCAGCAGGATGTTGTTCTCGTTGGAGGCCACGGTCGCCTGCTTGCCGAGCGTGTCCTGATTCACCGCGAGCACCTCGTCGTTGGTGATGAGGTTCAGGGTGAATTCGTCGAGCCTGTCGAGGTCGCAGCCCAGCAGCAGCGGCGCACACGCCATGCACCACTGGGTCATATGCAGGTATTGCTCATCGGGCGTGAGGCGAGTCGGGTGTTGTTTGCCGCCGAAGTTGACTACACCCAGGACCATCATGTCGGGATCGTTCCAGTGGCCTGGGCCGGCGTAGGCGGCCCAACGGTCGCTCGGAGGGCCTTGCGGGCTCGGTCTGGCCCCGAGGGATATCGACGTAGAAGGCTTTGGACGCCATGCTCTGCCAACTGTCGCCGATGTCGCCGGTGGTGCGCCAGCAGTTGAGCATCTTCGACTGGTCGGCGATGTCGTCAAATCGCATGCCGTTGGAGTAACTGAAGATGATGTCGCGCCCGCAGTTGCGCAGCGCCTTGCGCATCGTGTCGGTGTCCTGGTGGAACATCTCGCTGGTCTCACGCGGCGTGGTCTGGTTGGGATTCCAATCGTACTTGAGGTAGTCGATTCCCCAGGCCGCCCACTGCCGGGCATCGGCCTCGGCGAAGGAGACCTTGCCGTTTCTTCTGCCGCCGCCTTTCGACCAGTCGCCGTTGGGATCATCCGAGCTGCCGCCGATGTAGCGTGCGTAGGAGGTCGTCCAAGGGGTGGAGTAGATGCCAACCTTCAGCCCCAGGGCGTGGATCTTGTCGCACATCTTCTGGAAGTCGGGGAATTTCTCGTTGGGCTGAATGGCATTGAATGGCCCGCCCCGCTTGCTCTGCCAGGCATCATCGATGTTGATGTAGGTCCAGCCGTGCTGGATCAGGCCGCTGGAGGCCATAGCGCGCGCCGCATGAATGACGTTCTCGCCCGTGACGCTGCCGTGATAGGCATTCCAACTGTTCCAGCCCATTGGTGGCGTCAGCGCGATCGTCTCGCCGACGACGATCTTGAACTTCTTCTCACTGGCGCCCAGAGCATTCTTGGCACGCAACGTGACGATATGCTCACCGGCTTCTTTCAAAGAGCCGGTGATCTGCCCCGTCCTGGCGTCCACCGCAAGACCTGCTGGAAGAGATTCGACAGAGAATTCCATCGGCCGGGCCCCGGTGGCGGGAATCAGGTAAAGGAACGGGTGGCCCGGCCGCACGGCGAAGATCGATGGGCCGTTGATGCGCGGAGTCTGAGGCGGTTTGGGCGTACGAATCTCCGCCTTGGGTGCGTTCGGCTCGGGCGATGTCCCGCCCGCGGCAGCCGAATCAAGAGCGAAAACGTATGCCACGATGCAGAGAAGACAAATCATCCCAGGCGAACCACAGCATCTCATAGTCGATCCTCACAAAAACCATTTCAGACTTCGGGTCAGACGATGATGATTATTCGCGAATCGGCCTGCAGAACCACCGCTGACCGTCTCGGTAGTGCGTGTATCGTTTCGTCGGAGCCTCTGATTGTCAAGGACCACTGGCCCGAATTCTCTCTGTCGTCGCGGACGAGGAACGCAGGCACCGGTACACGGGCTTGCCGTATCATGCCTTGAGCAGTTCGCCGACGAGAGGTTGCCTATGAGCAGACTGACCAGCGACATGACCGATCGGCCTGGGGAAGCGGAGCCCCATGACCTCACAAGGCAATGAGCAGCCCGGCGTACCCTGACCGCGTGAAGATGATTGAAGGCAATCGGAATAGTCACTTCCTCCCGGCCCAGCGAGGCCGTGCGCGGGCGGCTGTCCCTCAATCGCGAAGCCACAGAACGCGCACCGTGTCCGGCGAGCTGGCTAAAGGGGGTATTCACTGCCTGAGCCACGGGGCCGGAAGGCCTCTTGTACTGGTCAGGGAGCGCTGTCCCTCGACGAAATCGCGATGACAGGGACAAAGACAAGGCCGGCGTGCACTTGTGCCTGCCGGCCGCTTCTCATTCCGGATGTGAAACTGCCTGCCCGCACAAAGAGAGCGTTCAGCTCTGGACGCTCGCGGCGGGTCGGGCAGCCTTCTCGTAGGCTTTGCGAAGGATCTCCGCGTTGTGCTGGACCTGATCCTCGGGCAAGACTTGCTGCAACAGGGCCGTCGCTTCCTCCTGCCGGCCGAGCAGTGCCAGCGACGTGGCCAGGTTGGCGCGGTATTTCGCGCTCTCCGGGACCAGCCCGGCAGCATCGGTGAAGGACGCCACGGCCTTCGGGTACTCCTTGCGGACGAGATAGCACATGCCCAGGTTGTTCAGCAGGACAGGGTCCTGCGACCGGAGCTGCAATGCCTTGGCGAGCACGTCCACCGCCTCATGCACCCGGCCCTGACGCATTTGCAGCTCGGCCAGCTTGTTGTAGGCCGGCGAGAATTGCGGATACTCCTGAACGCATCGGCGAAGGACGAACTCGCATTCCCGGTCTTTGCCCTGGGCGGCGAGAATGTCCGCCATGGAATACAGCGTCGGCGCGCTCGGCGGCTGATCGTCTTTCGTCTCGGACTCCGCCTGCGAATTGCCGAAGCGCGGGGTCTGATTATATTTGGGCTGCTCCGGCTGTGAACAGCCGGCCAGGAGCATCCCCAGACCCGCCGTGCCTGCCAGAGCGAACAGCCAATGCAACAGAGTGAAATGCTGCCTTGTCATCATCTGCCCTGCTGCTGTCCCACAAACCCGCTACTGCCCGATTGCGTCGTTTCGGAAATCTTGGGCGCCTCTTTGAGAATGGTGACTACGCGTTCCGACGCCATTCCCGTGCCGCCGGGCATTCCGTCGGACAGGTTCATCCGCGACGTATTGACGCCCATCTCCTTCAGGCTCTGCATCACGGTGGCGATGCGCGCCTCATACAGCTCGGCGGGAGCGTCCCCGCGACGAACGTTCAGCGTGCCCGCGTGGTCTGCGAAATGCTTGGCCAGAACGCCAAGGTCACGCCGTCCGAGCTCATTCAACTGCCCGCCGTCGGCGACGAAATGGTACGGGTACAGGGTGTGCTGCGCAATCAGTGCATTTTCCACCCCGATATTGTTCAGCGTCTTGACCAGCTCGGCATCCAGGTTCTTGTCTTCCGCGGGCTCCTTCAGCCGCTCGTTGCAGCCCAGGATCAAACCACCCAAGAGACAGACGGCGATGATACGATACAGCTTCATACGACAATCTCCTTTTCTCAAAAGGGCGTCCGACATCCGGAAATCGCTCCTGCTATTGAACCATCAACGTACGGGATATATGGATCATTGCCGGTCCGATGGCAATGACTAGGATGGCCGGAAAGATGAACAGAGCCATCGGAAAGAGCAGCTTCATCGGCAGTTTCTCGGCCTTCTCTTCCGCCGTCATGTGACGCTCGTCGCGCATCCAGACGGCAAACTCCTGCAGGGCGGCGGCGATGCTCGTCCCAAAACGCTCGCTCTGGACCAGGATGGCGGCCAGAGAAGCGAGCTGCTCGGCGCCCGTGCGAGTCGCCATGTTGCGCATTGCCTCCGTCCGGCTGGCCCCCAGGTGCATCTCAAAGTTGCTCAGGTCCATGGCGCTGCCCAACACCGGGCTGACATGATAGATTTCCTCGGCCACCATGTTCCAGGCCATGTCAAGTCCGATCCCGGAAGTCACGCAGATCTCCAGCAGATCCACGGCGTCCGGGAGAAACAGGCGGATTTGTTCCCGCCGCTTCTTCTCTCGCATCAGAACCGCGACGTTGGGCACAAAGAAGGGAACCAGTCCGCCGAGGGAAATCAGGACGATCTTCTGCACGCCGCTGCCTGGACCGGGCAGCACGAGGAACGCGGAGACCGCCAGACCGATCGTGAACAGGAGCATCTTGATCCCGGTGTAGATCGCCGGCGCGCCCTGGCTCATGTAGCCGGCGCGGATCAGTTGCTCCCACAGACTCGTGCTGGCGTGGCCGTGAGAGATGAAGTTGCCAACCTGCTCAAAGAACCGCAGTGACTTCGATTCGCCACCCGTCGATCCTGGCAGCGAACCGGTCATCGCCAATCTCTTGCGCACCGCTTTTTGGCGCTGCTCGCGCACGAAGAGAACGCTGATGCCAAGGAAAAGGACGGACACGAATGCGAGTACGGCCACGAGGATTTCCGGGCCTGTAGCGTCTACGCGAATGTCTCTGATGAATCGGGCAAACATACGAAAATGCAACACCTAATATCGCAATACGGACAGCCTTCCCATCAGCCAGGCGCCGAACAGCACGCTCACTACGGTTCCCGCCAGCATGGCCCTCCCTGCCCAAGTGTTGTAGAAAACCTCCATATACGCCGGCGATATGATGTTCAAAGCCACGAACAACAGGATGGGAATGGCAATCAGAGTCTGCTTGTTCAACTGGGTGGACGCCGTCAGCACGCGGACCCGCCGATTCAGCTTCATGCGCGACCGCATGACCGCCGCCAGACTGTCCATCAGCTCGGCCAGGTTGCCGCCGCTGGTCATCTGGATGTTGACGGCCGTGGCGAACAGTTTCAGGTCCGCGTTGCGCGTCGTATTCGCCATCCGGCGCATGGACTCTTGAATATCCAGGCCGAGCGCCTGCTCCTGGCAGATCTCGCCGAAGATCGAGCCCATGGGCTCGCCGATCTCCTCAGAGATCGACTGAAAGGCGCCGACGAGCGGGTGGCCTGCCCGAAGCGCCCGGGCCGCGATTCGCAGGGAATCGACGAACTGCTGTTCAAACCGACCTAGCCGTGCCGTGATACGCCTATGGGTGAGTGACCGGAACGCCATGAGGACAACCAGCCCCAGCGCGGCTCCCAGCCACAGCCCATAACCCAGCACGGCGGTCGCCGCACATACGAGGCCCGCGACCGAGATTGCGAAGAGAATCACGATAGGCGCAGGCAGCTTCCATCCCGCCTCCGTGCGCAGCCGCTCCAGCCGCTCTCCAAGCGTCTCTCGCTTGGCCTCGACGAAGATCGGCCTGGCCTGGCGCTCGTCCCGCCACAGTTGCAGCACCTGCGACCGCTCGATTCCGTGCTCGCCGAGACCGATCCGTTTCTGGACCTGCTTTCGCCGTCTGGCATACTGGACCATCCAAAGCAGCACGCAGATGGTCCATGCGGAGAAAACCAGCACGAAAAGAGACCCGAGCAGTATCGTGTTTATCAAATCCTGTACGTTCACGTCGATCTCAATCCCAGTTGTTCCGCCGGTCTGCGACATGGCGTCCCGCGTCTGCGCGGGCCGGCCGGAGCGTCATCTCCAAATCTTCTTGCGCGATTGCGTCTCTATCTCCACCGGCCGGCTGTCCTGATCCTTGTGGACTGGCTCTCTCTTGGGCAGGATGCGGCGCTGGAACATCTCCGGAGCCATCTCTACGCCATAGGCCTTGAGCTTGCCCAGAAGCTGCGGGCGTACGCCACAGACCTCGAACTCCCCGAAGGCGTTCCCGTTGTCATCAACGCCCTTCTGAGTGAAACGAAAGATGTCATGAAGGCAGATGGTGTCTCCCTCCAGGCCCGTGATCTCCACGATCTGCACGACCTTCCGCTGCCCGCCCGCCAGCCGGCCCAGGTGGATCAGCAGGTCCAGGGCCGAGCCGATCTGCTCGCGGATCGCCTGGACGGGATAGTTCAGACCCGCCATGCTCACCATATTCTCGAGCCGGCGAAGCGCGTCTCTCGGATTGTTGGCATGGACGGTGGTCATGGAGCCTTCATGCCCCGTGTTCATGGCCTGGAGCATGTCCAGCGTCTCGCTGCCGCGAACCTCGCCGATGATGATGCGGTCCGGACGCATGCGCAGGCTGTTGCGCAGCAGGTCCCGCTGCGTCACCTGGCCCTTGCCCTCGATGTTCGGGGGCCGGGTTTCCAGGCGGACCACGTGCTCCCGCTGGAGCTGCAGTTCCGCCGCGTCCTCGATCGTGATCAGACGCTCGCCCCCCGGAATCCACCGCGACAAGGCGTTGAGCAGCGTCGTCTTTCCGGTTCCGGTGCCCCCCGAGATCAGGATATTCGTCTTGCAGCGCACGCACGCCTCGATGAAGCAGGCCATCTCCTCTTTCAGAGCTTCGATCTCGATCAGCTTCTCCATGTCGAGCGGATTCGTGCCGAACCGCCGGATGCTCAGGGAAGGCCCGTCCAGCGCCAGCGGCGGGATGATCGCGTTGACGCGCGAGCCGTCCGGCAGACGCGCGTCGAGCATGGGCGTGCTCTCATCGATTCTTCGACCCACGTTATCTGCAATTCGGCGGATCACACGGAGCAGGTGGTCGTTGTCCAGAAACGTGGCGTCCGTCGCCTCCAGCCGGCCCTCACGCTCGATGTAGACCTTGTGAGGTCCGTTGACGAGGATATCGCTGATGAACGGGTCCCGCAGGAACTCATCCAGGGGACCGTAGCCGAACACCTCGTCCATCACCTCGCGGATGAGCTGCTGCTTCTCGGGACCGGAAAGCGGGATCTTCTCGTCTCGCAGGAGGACATCGACCCGGTCGGCGCATTGCTTGTGCAACTGCTCGATCGGAACCCGGCGCGCCTCGTTCAAGTCCATGACCTGCAGGAGTCGCCGGTGCAGTCGCGCTTTCATGCGCAGCGCTTCGGTGGCCTCCGTTCGCTCAACCTGTTTTTCAAACACGGCTACGATCCTCCTGTCCCTCAATCTCCATTGGATGTCAAACGCTGAATTCGGGCCGCCAGCTTGCGGAAATCGCGACGCAGTCGGGATCGCTTCGCGATGTGGGCCAGCGGCTGTCCATGGTTCACACTCTTCATCGCTTTCGTCCAGTCGCTCCGGATGCGCACCAGCGAGTTGGACCCGATCGCCCTTTGGCTGTCCTCCAGCTTCAGCAGAGGGCCGCGATGCCGGACGCGGTTGGCCAGCGGGACGATCTGCTCCCGCGGCATTCCGCCCTCGGTCAACGACTTGATCAGGGAATTGGCGTACGCCACGTCCCGGACGGTCAACTGAAACACGATGATGGCGACCCGGCCGACCGAGGCCATATCCGTGATCGCCTGGGCCGGCAGGCGCGGAGCATCCACGACAACGTACCGATGGGACTCACGACAAGCCGTAAGAGCCTTCAGCAGGTTGCGGTAGTTCAGCGACTGAGCCTTGTCCGCCTCCGCCACGACCGGGCTCAGAAGCACGTCAAGACCCTCCATGTAGCTGACCCCGACGGACTGAACCAGATGCCGGTCGATCTGGCCCTCCCGGTTCAGGATGTGAGCGATGCCGTAGTTGCCCGTCAGGCCGAGATAGGATGCCACGGAACCGTAATGTGGATCCAGGTCGACCAGCAGCACCGACTTGGACGTGTTGAGCCGCAATTCCATCGCAAGGTTGACTGCGACCGTGGTCGCGCCGCTGCCGCCGCTGCACGAGAACACGGAAATGACGTCGCCCAGTTGCAGGATCGGCTCGTTGTCCTGCACGAGCAGGTGTTCGATCACCTTGTCCAATTCCGCGGCGATGGAGCTCTTGCGCAGGAAATGGCGGGCCCCCGCCTGCATCGCCTGGAGCACGAGCTTCTCGCTGAATTCCCTGGACAGCACGATGAAGCGAATCTGCGGGTTGCCGAAGGCGATCTTCCCGAGTTCGTACAGCACGTGATCCGGGTCGGTGTCGATATCGATCACGACGACGCTGGACCGCTGTCTGGCGCCGGGCTTGGCCAGGTAGTTCTTCAGCTCGACCATGTCCTGACAGACGCCAGCCGAGCCGCGAAACGCACCGGACTGGAGCGCAGACTGCGCCGCGTCCAATGTCCCTTTATCCTTCGTCAGCAACAGTATATCTGTTTCTTTCACCAGGAGTACCTCCCGTTACTCCATCTTCTCTTCCAACAAGAAGGCACACGTTGCACATTCAGGCCGTTTCGCACGATCGATGACGCCCCCATCCTTCCCTCGCACTCCGATACGGCCGCGTCTGTGCAGGTCGGAGCCATGGGAACGTCCTGTCGCAATCCATGCATTCGAATCGGCTTCTATCCTTTCCCGCGCGTTCCCTGCTGTCCCTGGGCTGCTCCGCTTACCGTGGCGTCGCCGTCTCCCCCGTCGCCAGGGTCAAAGCGGCAACGGACGGGGATGCCCGGCGCGCTCACGGCGCTTCGTACGAGTCCCATGCTCCGGGGCCGAGGAGCTGATCGAGTCCCATCTCCTTGAGCCACTGGGCGCTGGCTTCGTCCAGCTTGGGCGGCTGCTTGCTTTGCACGCGCCCTTCCACATACAGTTCCCAATCGTTCGGAGCCACGTGGGTCGTCCCGGGCAGAGGCGGCGTGTTGGCCAGCGACATCGGCTCCACGAGAGAGGCCGTCACCAGGATGACCAGCTCTGTCTCCTGCTGCTGATAACGCACGGATCGGAACAATGGACCCAGCACGGGCAGATCGCCGAGGCCGGGGATGCGTGAGTTCACGGCGTTGTCGGTCCGCTGGAGCAGGCCGGCCATGGCGAACGACTGGCCGCTCTTGAGCTCCATGGTCGCTTCGGCCCTTCGCGTGACCAGCGCGGGCACCTCAAAACCCTGTATGATGACGCGCCCGACGTCAGTCAGTTGGCTCACCTCCTGCATCGCGCGCAGCCGGATGCCGCCATCGCCCAGAACGACCGGGCGGAAGCTCAGCCGCACGCCGAATTCCTTGTATTGGATAGTGATCGCATTGCCCGCCGCCCCACCACCCCCGCCGCTCTGCAGGACAGGAATCGGGAATTCGCCGCCCGCCAGGAAATCCGCCTGCTCGCCGCTCAGGGCCACCAGCGTCGGATTGGCCAGAATCCGCAGGTACTGGTTCTCGGCCAAGGCCTGAAGGAAGATCTCCAGGTTGGCTTGGGGAAAGCCCGCGAACAGGCTCACGCCTGGGCTCGCGGAAGTATCCTGCAGGAACTCGAACGGCAGTCGGTTCTCGTTGATCGGGGTCCCTCCCGGCACTCCGATGTCCACGGGGGCCAGAGGGCTGCCGCTGCTGCCGCCAAGGCGCTGGCCGAATACGGCATCATCGTCGGTGATGAACCAGTTGATACCCAGAGTGCGCAGGGCCTGACGGCTGACCTCCGCGACGCGGACCTGCAACTGCACCTGCTGCACGCCGGCCACGCTGGTCATGTTCACATATTTGACCTTCGTCGTATCCAGATAGCGGCCAAGCTCCTCGGCGTCGTCGGCGCTTCGAAGCTGGCCCTGGAGGACGAGCACTTCGCCGGAATCCGACAGTTGAAGCATGGCGGTCGGGAAGAGTTCCCTCAGACGGCTGCGGATCGCCTCCATATCCAGCGACACCACGATCCGCTGCTGCAGCGTCTTCTGCTCGCCCTGGCCCCAGAGGATCAGGTCGGTGGACCCGACGCTGAGGCCCTGCACGAGGATTTGCTCCGGGGTCAGCGCCTCGACGTTGGCGACCTTCGGATCGGTCACGGCGATGCGGACCGTCGGCCAGGGCGCCCGGACGACGGCCGAACGCCCAACCACGAGCGAGATCTCCGTCCCGCTGGCGCCGATTTCCGCCATTGTCACTGCGGCAGGCCCCATAATAAAAATGATGGCCGCAAGCCACCCGACGCAACAACCGTTCACTGTGATTTTTCTTCCCGCACCCGGCATAAGACACCTCTGCTAATGGAGTATGAATTGTCCGGCCCCCCTGCGGCCGGCTCGGTCTGCACTCACATCATCCCTGCGTCCCCTGACTCTCCTCGTCCTTGCTCTTCTCCTCTTGCTGGACTTCCTTGTCCTCTGTTTTCGAGCCCCGGATAATCGTGACCGTCCAGGGTTTCTTTTCTTGTTGGATAACCGGGACGTATTCGGGGGCGCCTTTCGGTGCCGCCGATCCGGCCTTGACGGCGTTCGGTTCCGTCGCAGTGCCTGCCGGCCCCTGCGCAGCCGTCGCCACCGTGTTCGCGTCCGCCACCGGCTCGCCCGCCAGCATCTTCTGAATCCTGCCGAACAGCGCCAGCGCCGACGGATCGAGCGTCTCGCTGGCCGCCGTCAAGCGGCCCTCTTTCAGCACCATCGGCTCCATCGAGTTCCAGCCCTTGTCCAGCGGACCGCGCATCGCGATTCCCAGCGACCCGCGCTGCAGCGCGAGTTGGAGGGCCGCCACCTGCCGGGAATTGACCTCGAGCGTGACTGTCACGCTTCCGGCGTAGGCACTGCTCGAGCCGGTCTTGCTGGCGAGCTTGTTCGCCTCCGGCGTCGAGACGACGGTTTCATCCCGGACGCCCAGGACGCGAATGTTCTGCAACAGGGGTGTCCATAAGGCATCCCCCTTGCTGCGATCGGACAGCGGGAACGTCGCGGACACGTCCACCACACAGCCCGGGTAGAGCAGGTCCACCGCCGTGTTGCTCCGCGACAGCGGAATCTGGAACGCCAGCATGCCCGGCCGCAGCAGGTCATCCACGCTCGTCGTCGTCATGAAACACGATTCCGCCACCGGCTGACCTTTGGCCACCGCCAGCTTGAGCACCTTGCCGATCGCCTGAGACGGATCGACGAGGTAGCCGTGCGGCAGGCCGGCCTTCGGCATCGCCCTCACCGTCACCTGCTCGCCTACGATGTGGGTCCGCACCGGCAGGTCCGCCTGCGCCACGAGGACGTCCACGGTCGGCAGGTCCTGCCCGCCCGTATTGAATTTCATCGCCTGCACCAGCACGACGGCAGAGCCGGCGGCCAACAGGCCCAGCATCACCAGGATCACCACTGCCACTTTCATGAGATTATCTCTCCTCTTTGTTCAGCTAAGGGGCGGTCGGCCATGCCGGAACGCCTTCCTTCGCCATCGTCACGAAGGCATAGAGACTCGCCGGAGCCGGTAGATAACCGGGGATCAGGTCCACCGTACTCGTGTCCACCCGAATCCCCACCGTTATCGTACGGGTGTCCACGCTCGTGAGCATCGGGTCCAATGTGTAGGAGCTCATCCCCACGGTCCCCATGTACCCGGCAACGGCCGCCTGGACCTGAGCCAGGGTCGAATCCGGAAGGATGGCGAGACGCGCCGCCTGCCGGGCCGCGTTGGTGATCTGCTGGGTCCGCAGGAAGAGCCACCCGTACTTGATGGCGCCCAGCGTCACCATCAGCAGCAGCGGGAACACAATCGCCGCTTCCGCCAGCATCGTGCCGCGGGACCGTGCTCTGTGACTTGTTGTCATCCCATCCATACGCGCACCACGACAGCCCCCATACACACCCCAACAAGGATGGCGACGCCGTATGGAACCGTCACCTGCGGCGCCTGCCCGGCCGCCCCCTCACCGGATTCGGCCTTCAGCAGTCTCCATCCTCTAGGACCGCTGCAGACGGTCGCGACGAATACATACAGCGTCGCCCACAGATTCCGAAACAGCGTCCTGCGTTGCCTGTGCGCCAGCATCTTCACAATCGCCAGTGTCACACCGGCAGCCGCCACACAGACCAGTACTATCAGCCCGGCCTCCAAGCCGAGCCATGCGCCAAGCATGCCCATCATTTTGGCATCGCCGGCGCCGCCGCCGGCCATCAGGAACAGCAGCACATACGGCAACGCGAGCACAGCGCACCCACCCATCGCCTCACCGAGACCAGATAATCCATCTTCCCAAGCCGTATACGCCAAGGCCACCCCTGTGAGCGGCAACGTCAGCCAGTTCGGAATCTCCCCTGTCTTCACGTCCGAGATAGCCGCCGTCAGTGAGGCCCCAATGACAATGCCCCACTGCATGAACGTAGTCTCAGTCAAACAGGCACCTTAAGCAAAGGCCGCTTCTTTCCGGAGGCACTACTACGTGAACGGAACCCCGCTCAACTTGGTCAGCAAGGTTTGGAATATGTCGTGGATCTTGTTGCCGACGAGGAGAATCACCCCGATCGCAATGACAATGATCATGCCCGCCATGACCGCGTACTCCGAGAGCTCCAGCCCTCGTTCATCCCTGAAAAATCGCCTCAGTGTGTTCATTTGTTTCTCCTTTCCGTAATTCTTGACAAATAGCCTGACCGTCTTCCTAACGCCGAGCGACACCCCCCTTGGCAAAAACTCATCTCCGGTGACACCTTCCGCGCTGCGGCGCACACATCCTGCGCGGCAAATGTCACCCGAAGACATATGACGAACCGGTACTATGAGGAAGGTCACCTGCTCTTTGCCCTTCCAGAACCCAGTACTTTATTCGGCCTCCACTCGCCCCGCCTCCTGCCGAGCGATTAGAGTCGTGACCCACTGCCACCATGCATACGGTGTACATTACCGGAGCCTGGCCCAAATGTCAAGCATTTTTTGGACATATCTTCAAGTTTGAGACGTTATATCGGAAGCTCGCGGTGTGGCTTGTCGCTGGACAGGCGATGTCCGGCTCCTCCCGGCTGCCCGAACCCGGGATTTGCGTTTTCAGGCCCGATGCGGCAATCTTTATCGGAAAGCAGGCGTCTTTGGGTTTCTGCGGGCCATCGTCGCGACAACAAGGCGGGCGTCCGATAAAGCCATTTGACGCCGCGCCAGCGTGGGAAAAAAATTTCCATCACATCCCGATTTCGGTCTGCCACAGGCGTACTTCGCCCAGGCAGGCGGTCTCACAGTGACGGAGAGCCCGCATCCGGGCAGCCGAACACTGTACGCTCCAGCCGGAACCGGGAGACTCAGCGCCTGCCCCGGCACGTGATCGGTAAAAGGCTCAGGGCAATCGCAAAGTCCCGGAGGCAGACGTAGTGAATGCGCCAGCCGGGTGGCATCGTCAAGGCCGCAGGCATTGGCGATGATCCTATGTAGGGGAAGATCGCCATCGCCAAGCTTCGCTTGACGATGCCACCCGCCACATGGGGCGACCTTGCGTGCGATTGCAGGGCAATTGCATCTAAATTGGCCGACCGCCATTCTGTGCTCAGAAACGCAGGTTGATCCGAGTTGTGGACAACCGTCGTTCGGATCAAGCACCTTCTGAGCAGCGTTTTCGAGGGCAAGAAGGCAGGCTGTGATTTAGATGCGTTCGCCCTGCGTGCGATTGGGAAAAGGCTTGACAACGTGGGCAGGTCAGGGGTACACTATTTTACTTATTCAGGAGTTCCTGGGGCGATTCGTCTTTGGGACAGTTGCCCATGGAGGTACAATATCGGCCCGACTTGATGTCACGGAGGCGGGGGTATGCAGCGAAGCCATTCTCGAAGAGCAGATAAACAATCCAGGTTCCAGACGGATATGCAGCCACAGGCACCCACAGTGCGACGACGTGCACGACGTCGAGGGATAGCCCTCGCGTGGGTGGCGTTGACACTGATCGTCATGCTCGGGATCGTCGGGTTGAGCCTGGATTGGGCCCTGGGGGCTCTCGTGGCGCATCAACTGCATAACGGCGCTGACGCCGGCGCACTGGCCGGGGCGCTCGTCGTCAAGATGAATTGGCCCCAGGCGATGAGCGATGCGATTGCCATCGCCCACCTGAACGCGGCCGACCAGTTGTACATCACTGTAGCCCCCAACGGCGGCGACGATCCGGCCGGGGAGGTCGTCGTCGGACGATGGGTCCGACAGTTGCACCAGTTCTTCCCAACCACGGCGTCGCCCAACGCGGTGAAGGTGTGGGCCAATCGGCCGGGCTCGGGCGGCAACTCACCGGCGGTCGCCCTGCTCTTCGGACCGATTTTCGGGACCCAGACGGTGGACATCAGGCGTCATGCAATCGCCTACTGCACCGGAGCTACCGGGGCCGGCATCATCGTCCTTTCGCAGCATCCCGAGCTCGATTATACGAACCAGCAGTGGACCCATAAGGGGACCGGTTTCGTCCTCGGCGGCAACACACGCATAGACCTTCGCGGCGTAGACCCCGTCTGGGGGGATATCGTCGGTGATATGCAAGTCAATGCGGTTGCCATGGGCGGGCCCGATGCGTTTGTCTTCAACGGCTCGACGGCCGACATTCACGTCGGCGATTTCAAAGTGGTCGGCTCGACCAACCCGGTGTGGGATGATTCGGACGCCTGGGCGAAGCTATACCCACCGCCTCCGGAAGAGCCCTTTTCGGTGATATCGGGCCCGAAACTCGTGAGCCCCATGCCGGACCCGCTCGGGAACCTGGTCCCTCCGGACGTTTCCACCATGGCAGTCCCGTACGGCGCGGCCGTAATCGACGATGCATTAATCGCCCGGGACGGATATAGTCCGCCGGGACAACCTGGTTTGAAGGTCTTAGAGCTTAGCCCAGGCTACTACCCCGGAGGAATAGAGTTCTCCGGCGCGGGCGGGGGATTCAAGACCGAACTGAGGTTCAAGAGGGGCTCCAGCGTCGAGACCTCCGTCTTTGCGCTGGGCGGCGGCACCAAACAGACTCCTTCGGGGCTCGTTGTCGGCGGCGGAGATATTGTTGGACAGGGCGTGATGCTGTATCTCACCGGGACCCAGACCGTCGGCGGAACGACGTACAGCGTCAATAACGCCAGGCTGAACATCAGCGGGAACGGGTATATCGAGCTCAGTCCGCCCGGCGACTACTTCCTGGTCGATGGGCAGCGACAGGTCAATGGGCTGCCCGGGGTCAGCATCTGGCAGGACCGCGACAATCACAACACGGCCGAGCTCTCCGGCACCGCCAACTACAACCTCTCCGGCACGCTCTACATGGGATACAATCCCGTCACGGTCTCCGGGAACATCAGCAAGGCCGGAAACCAACTTCTGGCGGGCGCATTGGACCTGAGCGGCGGGCTCAATCTCGGCATCGCCTACGACGGGCGCAACAGGGACAATTCGCTCGGATCGTGCCTCGTGGAGTAGGCTCAGATGGACTGAAGCTTGTCGCGGTTCTCGTAGACCTTCTCAATGGCGTCGGCGACTTCGGCCATGTCCTCCCTGCTCGCCAGCAGCGGACCGGAAGCCCAGATCATCGCCATCTCCTGGCAGACCTGATCGCAGTTGGGACATTTGCTCTCGTCCGGATACCTCGCAAGCCTCTGTGCAGAGTACATCTTCTTGTAGACCTTCGAGCTCAGGACGTTGCCGATCCAGGGCTCCCTGTGCAGCCCCCGGGTGATGTATTCGCTCAGGTCCACGCCCTCGGCGTGCAGGGCCTTGAGGAAGGTCGCGCGGGGCACATCGTTGCAGCGCTCCTTGTGGTACGACATCGCGTAGATATAGAACGAGCCGGCGCTGGTGCCCTCGTAAAGCTTCTGGGGCGTGAGGGCGGGGATGTCCTTCAGCCGGGAGGTGAGGTAGGCGGCATTTTCATTCCGGCGATTGTGGCGTTCCAGAACGCCGGGCAACTGGCCGAGCAGGACCGCCGCCTCGAACTCGTTCATGCGGTACTTCGGCCCAATCGTCTCAGTTTGGCCCCGGCGGGACGTCCCGTGATTGTGCACGGTGTAGCACTTGTCCATCAGCTCCTCATCGTTGCCGACGACCGCGCCGCCCTCGCCGCAGGCAATCACCTTGCTCGACTGAAAACTGAAGCAGCCGACATCGCCGATGGTCCCGAGCTTCTTGCCGCCATACTCGGCAAGGTGCGCCTGGGCGGCGTCCTCAATCACCTTGAGGTTGTGGTTCTTGGCGATGGCCATGATCCTGCCCAGATCGCACGGCTGGCCCATCATGTGCACCGGCATGATCGCCCGCGTGTTCTCGTTGATCTTCTTCTCCACGTCGTCGGGGTCGAGCTGATACGACGCGAGGTCGATATCGGCCAGGACAGGCAACGCTCTGGCCGAGAGGATGGACGCAATCGTTCCGGGGTCCGTATAGGGCGACGTGATGACCTCGTCGCCGGGACCGATGCCGAGCGCCTCAACGCACGTGTGCAGGGCCTGCGTCCCGGAGCCGGTGGCCACGCACAACTTCGCGCTGAGCAGCTTGGCAAACTCCTTCTCCCAGGTGGGGACGGTGCCCGAGCTGGACTGGATTCGGCACCAGATGCCGCTCTTGGTCGTCTTCAGGATCGACTGGATGATGCTCTCGTCCGAGTAGGGCCAGTCGGGCCAGGACTTGTTCTTCCGGACCGGCTCGCCGCCGAGGATGGCCAGTTTGCCTGTCTTCTTCGCAACGTTTCCATAGGCAGGGACCGTACGGGAGGCAGCCGCCGCCAGAGAACTCGCCGATGCCGCCGCTATGAACTGTCGCCTTGTCAGATCGCTGCTCGCCATCGTATCGCCCTTTCATACGCCAGGCATGTCTCAAACCCGCGATGTTGCACATCATGACGCACATATTTATAGTCCAACCGCGGGCGAAGACGCAATCGTAATTTGCCTCCGTCGCACCGATTGGGCTGGCCCGGACGCGGGACGGAGGGTACAATCCCCGGCTAAGAACTCGTGGAATGGGAAAGGGGATACATGGTGGCCGCAAGAACCAGGTCGGTGCTGACACTCTCGGTCTGTCTGGTCTTGTCGTTCAACCACTGTTGTTGTTATCGTTACGCTGGCGAACGACGTGGCCGGGTATATCTGCCACGGCCGGGCCTGTGAGGAGGGAGGATATGAGCCGGAGTCGGGGACCTACCTGGCGAAAGGGGCCGGCGAAGTCCTCATAGAGCAGGCCGTGAGCCTGGTCCATCAGGTCATGCAGACGGGGCAGTAAGTGCGGCACTCGAGAGCAGACGGCCGCCGCCGGTGTTCGGTGTGGAGACTCTTTATGTGGAAGAACATACGCCGTGTGCTTGGCGAGCCGGTGCAGCACGATCCGCTGATCGAGTTTGAAGACGGGCTCTTGCTGATCGTCGATGCCGAACAGTTGACCACCAACCTGTGCAGCAAGCTCAAGCAGTTCATCGACGTGGAGGACACGCTCGTCTATCTGGCCGACACCAGCGGAGCGTCCAGGGGATTCGTCCCCGTCGACCCGGCGGCGGAGCACTCGCGCGGCTTGCCCGACATTCCCACCGACGGCAGAATGGCCAACTGGTTCAGGGCAAACCGGGACATCCTGCCTCTCGACGGGGACAGCCCGGTGATCGAGTACCTCTATGACGAGCTGGAGCCATTTCTCAGCCGCGGCATGGGCATAGTATTCCCCCTGATCTCGATGGAGCGGCTGATCGGCCTGGTATTCCTGCGACTCGGGCAGATGCCCATGAACAAGTCCCAGCTTGTCAACCTGGAGGTGCTGAGCCGACAAGCCGGACTGGCCTTCGAGAACGCCCTGCTGTTCAAGGAGCGGCTCAGGCAGAACGAGCGAATGTACCGCGCCGAGCAACTGGCCACGATGGGCCAGTTTGCCGCCGGCATCGCCCACGAGCTGCGCAATCCGCTGACCGCCATCCGCAGCACGATTCAGTATCTCAGCGGGGAATTCGACGAAGGCTCCGAGAACCGCAAGCTCGCCCGGGGAATCCTCGATGAGGTGGACAGGCTCAACAACATCGTGGGCAATCTTCTGTCGCTGGCGCATCCGTCGGAGAACCGGCCTGTGCAGATCGATCTTCGGCAGGAGATCGAAAAGTGCATCAGTTTCACCGAGGCCAAGGCCCGCAGCCAGAACGTGGAACTCCAGGTGGTTTGTGAAGATGGGCTGCCGAACCTGCTGTTCGATCCGGCCGAGTTTCGGCAAGTGCTCTTGAACGTCATGATGAACGGTCTGCAGGCCATGCCGCACGGCGGGCCCCTTACAATCAAGGCTCAACGCCCGACGCATGCCGCAGGGGCCGTCAGCGCAAAGGGCGGGCGAATCCTCGTGGACATCAGCGACCAGGGGCCGGGCATTCCTCACGAGCTGCGACAAAAGGTCTTCGAGCCCTTCTTCACGACCAAGCCGGGCGGCACCGGCCTGGGACTGGCAATCTGCCGAAGCATTGTCAAACGCTACGACGGCGACATCTGGATCGAGCAGGCCGACGGCGGCGGCACGAGTGTGAAAATCCTCCTCATCGCCGAGTGAGAATCGTCTGGAGATATACGTCATGAGGAAACCGCGAGTGCTCGTGGTCGATGATGAAGCGAACATCCGATCCATCCTGAGCGCATTGCTGACCAAAAACGGTTATGAGGTGCAGGTCGTCGAGTCGGGCGAGTCGTGTCTCCGCGTCTACCCCAAGTTCATGCCGGAGGTCGTGCTGCTCGACCTCAAGATGCCCGGGATGGACGGGCTCGAGGTGATGGAGAGACTCGCCGGCGATGTCGGGGCCGATTGCAAGACCATCATGATGACCGCGCACGGCGAGGTCCGGTCCGCAGTCAGGGCCATGAAGACGGGTGCGTTCGACTACCTGCAGAAGCCGTTCGACAATGATGAGCTGCTGGCCCTGATCGCGCGGGCCGTAGAGGTGGTGACACTGAAGCACCGCGTCAGGGAGCTGGAGAGCCAGCTTGAGAAGACTTACGGCTTTGAGAGCATCATCGGCACTTCCGACCGGATGCAGTCCACGTTTCAGCTCATGCGCAAGTTCGCCGCCACGGACGGCACCGTCCTCGTCTGTGGCGAGAGCGGCACGGGCAAGGAGCTGATCGTCCGAGCGATCCACCAGGCCGGCAAGCGCCGGTCCGGGCCGTTCGTCGTCGTCAACTGCGGCGCGATCCCCTCCAGCCTGATTGAGAGCGAGTTCTTCGGCCACGAGGCCGGCGCGTTCACCGGCGCCACGGGACTGCGGCGGGGGAAATTCGAGGAGGCCGACGGCGGCACGCTGTTTCTCGATGAGGTGGGCGAGCTGACGCCGGAGGCCCAGGTGAAGTTGCTGCGTGTCATTGAGGAAGGGAGCTTCTGCCGTGTCGGGGGAAACGATCCGGTCGAGGTGGATGTCCGCGTCATGGCGGCGACGAATCGTGACATCGCCGTCATGGTCAAGGAGGGCAGATTCCGGGAGGACCTGTTCTGGCGGCTGCACGTGCTGAGCCTGACCGTCTGCCCGCTGCGCGAGCGGCGCGAGGACATCCCGCTTCTCGTCGAGCACTTCCTCGACAAGTACGCCACGTCGTTCGGGATCAGACCGCCTTCCGTCCCGGCCCACATCATGGAGTTGCTTCAGAATTACCCCTGGCCCGGCAATGTGCGTGAGCTTCAGAACTGCATCTACAGCGCAATGACGTTGTCCGACGGACCCCAGCTCGATTCGGCCAGTCTGCCCGAGCGCATCAGCAAGAGCACGCCGCGAGCCCCCGGCGAGCCGGTCCCCTCGCATCCCTCGTCCCTCGCCCAGATTGTCGCCCAGGCGACGGAGAAGACGGAGAAGGAGACGATTCAGGGTGCTCTTGCAAAGGCCGGCGGCAATCGGGAGAAGGCCGCTGAGCTGCTGGGCATCGGCCGTACGACGCTCTATAGAAAGCTCAAGCAGTACGGCATCGAATGACGCTCCCAGTGTTTCACTCGCGATACGCCTGTGCCGACAGCGACACGGCAGAGAATACGCCGCACCATGGGCGCACAAATCCAATCGATCCATAAACCCTTTGTCTGCTGAGGATTAGAAATCAGTGGCGCACACTCCCTTCGTCTGGCACAGGCTTTGCTAAAGCGAGGGCAAAGGCCAATGCATCGAGATAACGGCGGAATGAAGAAATGGCGGAATACTGGAAGGATGGAATACTGGGGGGCTGGCGGAGGCCTCCCAATATTCCAGCGTTCCAATATCCCGGTATTCCAATGCGAAGGCGGCACGGAGCGTGGCCAAGGCTGGAGCAGATTCAGACAGAGTTGGACCGGACTTATGATTAGATATTCCATCATTCCAATGTCCCCGGCGTCGCGACAGAGGGGCCTTCGGCCGTTGCGTTCGATGTTGTACCTGCTGGCGCTGGCGTGCCTCGTCTGCCCACCCGCGGCGATGATGGCGTCAGAGAAGCTCGGTCCGACTCTGAGCCGGGTGGAGCGGCGTCTCGATGAGGAGGCTCAGCCCGGCGCCGCCGAGCCGAACTCCCTCGCGTTCCGAAGAGCCACGGGAGAAGTGCCCACCAGAGAGGTCACCCCGAGAAAGCCCGCCGCCGAGTACGTGCTGACGTTGAGTGAGTGCCTCCGGCTGGCGTTCACCCAGAGCAACGAGATCAAGCAGGCGCGTGAGCGAATCCTGGGAGTCGGCGGAAGCAAGATCATCGCCAACTCCCGGTTTCTGCCCGCCGTCGACCTGATCACCCAATACGAGCGTGTCAGCGACTTCGAGGCCGACGCGAAGGCGGAAGCCTATTCGTTCGGTGCCCGGATCACCCAGCGAATCCTCGAATACGGCAAGGACAACCCCATCGACGTGACACTGCGGGCAGAGCAGCGTGACGCCCTTTTCGGTTATGAAAATCAGGTGGCGAAGGTCTTCTCGCTGGTTCGCCGGGCCTTCCTGCTGATCAAGCTGAAAGAGCAGCAGATCGCCGCTCGCCAGCAGTTGCTGGAGGAGTTCCAAAAGCAGTACGAAGTGAAGCAGCAGCGTCTGGCCGCGGGCAACCTGAGCGTGAAGATCGAGGTCCTGACGGCCCGGCTGAACGTGCTCAACGAGCAGAGCCGGATCAACACCCTCGGCCGAGAGCGATTCAGCCGGATCGTCGAGCTGCTGCGGCTCGTCGGCCTGCCCATCGGCGCGGACCAGGTCCGGTTCGTCGGCGCTATGGACAACTTCGGCCTCGGCGAGTTCGACCTGGAGCCGATGGTCCGCCTGGCCCTGGCACAGAGCAGCGACGTGGCCTTGGCCGAGGCGATCGTGGCCGAGGGGCAACGGTCGCTCGACCAGATTCGCTACGAGTACTGGCCCGACATGCGATTCACCAGCGGCTACCAGGACCGCTACGGCAGCGCCGGCGCAACGATTACCAATCAGAACGATACCTGGGGCCTCGACGTCACCGGGCAGCCCAAGCTGCCGAATTCCCGCGATAAGACGGGACAGGGGCTGGGACTGTTCAGCGATTCACTGGCCGGGTCGGAACCCGGCTGGTTTGCCGGCGTGCAATTGCGAATCCCGATCGCCGACGGGAAAGTCCGCAAGGGCGAGCGGATCGAGGCCAGGGCTGTCCTCAACGGCTTCAAAGCCGCCCTGGACGATGAGAAGGACCTCGTCGAGCTGGCAGTCCGCCAGAGCCACAAGGTTCTGGCCGAGCAGAGTTTCCGCGTCGAGCTGGCGCAGGAGAACGTCAATATCGAAAAGGAACGGTTCCAGATTCAGGAGGAGCTGCGCAACGTCGGCAAGATCACCGACGACCAGTTGGAGACGTTCCGCAGGACATTCTTCGCGGCCCAGGACGAGCTGTTCAACGAGCAGGAAAACCTGATCGGGCGACAGGAAGACCTGCGCCTGACCATCCGCTACTTCAAGTGAAAGTCAAAGACAAATGAGCGAACGCCGTAAACTCACGTCGATTGTGTTCGTGGCACTGGCTCTCGTGTCGCTGGTCCTTGTAGCTTTCGTGCAAGGCGCCGAGCCCAACACCGCACCGGTAGCCGAAGAGACGACCAGGACCCGCACGCAATTGCTCAATGAGCTGAACCTCAGAACCGCTCAAGTCGCCCTGGAGCACGCCAAGGCGGCCTACGAGCGATACGAGGCGGAGCACAAGGCGGCGCAGGCCTTCTTCCAGAAAGGGATCATGTCCCGCAAGGAACTGGACGAGGCGGTCACCGCCTATGCCGGGGCGGCCGAGCAACTGAAGCAGGCCGAAATCCAGTTGGAGAGAACGAGGCTGAGCTTCCTGGCCAATGCGACGCACATCACGATCTTGGAAGCCAAGAAGTATTATGACAACGAGGGCCGGCGCAAGCTCGATCTGGTCCTGAAGAACACGTCGAACCTGACGCAGGCCGAGTCCGCCGTCAGCCGCAACGACCCCAACCTGCCGTCGGAGCCGACCTGGCAGAACCCCGACCAGATCCGGGCCCTGCTCAACGTGGAAAACATCATCGTCTCGGTCGTCAAGGACACCGCCAGCATCAGCAAGCCGTACGAGGAGATCATTTCCATCCTGCCCTACGGCCAGCAGAAAAAGGTCACCTTCGAGCTGCTCACCGATGTGGAACAGGCGGGTGTCAAGCTTCAGTACCTCGACCAGACCGTCACGAACAGCATCTATCTCGAGAAAGAGTCGCTCCAGGAGACCCCCACGGTGGTCGCCTCGCAGTTCTCGCTGGAGGGCGGGCTAGGCTCCGAGGTGCGGTACGACCTCGGGCTGGAGATGCTCGTCACCTCGGACCGCAACTTCTCGCTGGCCGTCACGAACATGCCGCCGCAGATCAATTGTTACTTCGTGGACTCTACCAGCGGCTCGCGCGTCACGAGCGTGCGATTCAACGAGCTGGTCAGCAAGCACAGCCTGAGTCTTCGCGTCTCGATCCCCCAGAAGATCGACGTCGCGATGATCGACAAGCGGATCGACTTCCAGGCGTGGGTGGCCACCGCCAGCCAGATCGATCTGATCCAGAAGCTCAAGCGCCAGCGTCCGGAGGCCGATCTGACCGCCGAGCAGCTCGACCAGATCGGGGCCGGACGCGTCGAGCTGTCCCTCATCCCCAAGGGCACCGGCCGGCTCGAAATCCTCATCAACAACCTCTACACGGAGATCAAGCCGCAGGAGCCGCTGGTCATCCAGGCCGACCTCCACAACGACGGCACCCTGACCCTGTTCAACATCATCCCCGAGGTCTCGCCGCCGCTGCGGTGGCAGGTCCAGGTGGAGCCCAAGACGATCGAGCGGATGCAGCCGAACGAAAAACAGACAATTCGCATCCAGTTACAGCCCGGCGCCGACGTAGGCGTGGGCGAGTACGAGGCCCAGATCGAGGCCCGGGGCCAGTCCGGCAACGAGACCATCGAGGCACTCGAAAAACGGGTGAAAGTCCGTATCAACGCGGAAACCAACATCAAGGCCAACCTCCTGCTGGTGGGCGGCCTGGTCGTCCTGGTCGTCGGCATCATGGTCTTCGGCGTGAAACTCAGCAGGAGATAGAGGACGTAAGGAGCACAGGAATGGAAATGACGGATGGACTCGGCAGAAATCGCGCAGTGGCAATATGTGCGTTGGCCTGTCTGGCCTTGATGAAAGGAAGCCCCTCTGTTGTGGACGCAGGACCCCGGGAACTGCCCGGCGACTTCAAGATAGGCGACCATTTTTGCTGGTTCGGAGGAGGCGGCATGGACTGGCGTGCCCTGCGCGATCCGAACAACAACCCCATTTTGATGGCCTGCCTTCAAGGCGAAGGCAACGAACGGCTCAAGGGTCTCGGCATTCCCGATCTCCGGGACCGCCTGGCCAGACTGGAGCGCGGCAACGTGATCAAAAAGGTCCAGGGGCACTATGTTCTCGCCTTTCCCGCCGTGATCGGGGACAAACGAGAGCAGTTGCAGCGTTACGTCGAGGAGGAGGCGGCCAAGCTGGTCCCGCTGGGCGAGCAGATGATCATGGAGATTCGCCCGCATCTGGCGGGACGCGAAGAAATGACGTACCACGTTCTTTGGTCGGTCATTCTGGATGGACCCGCGTGGGATACGGCCAAGGCGGAAATGCTCAAGCAGGTACATTCCGGCGATAGGTCCACCAGGGATAAGGGCTGGCTGATTTACCCACCTCACCCGTCCAGCGTGGGCACCAACTCCGCCAGCGCATCCGGGGTGTCTGTGCGGGTCACCTGGAGCCGCCATACGCCCAATCCAAATGCCATCTTGGACGTCATCACACAGTATATGAAGCAACTGGTGCCCGCGATCGAGCAGAAGACTGTGGTTGCGTCGGCGGAAGCCCGGACGGCGCTGGGCAAATACGGGCTGGTGGACGAAGGGGGAAACGTCCGCCTTTACGCCTTGACTTCGGATTCCGAGGCGTCAAAGCTGTACACGCGTCTGAGTCACCAGTTCGGTCAGGAAGCGATGACCCATGTTGACATGGCCGAGGTCACCAAAATCCTGGATGCTTCGCCCGGCGTGGCGTTTCTCATCGTCCAACACGAGCTCTGCTGGCAGTTGCTGCAGGACCTGGCCGAAAAGAACGTGCTGGCCGTACCTGCGATTGTGGCCAAACCCGGGACCAAGGCCAAGGAGGCCTATCAGCTTGTCTCCCTGACGATCCCAACGAGAGCCGCCTCCGCGGATGTGTCGATAGGGTCGTCACGGGTCCGGTCGGTCCCTCCTTCGGATTCTGTCGGCAACCTTGTTGTTGCTCATGGAGCGGAATGAACACGACGTTTGATAACTGGATTGAGGGAATGGACAGTGAAGAATAGGAGATACGAGCATGATTGAGTTGAATGAATTGACCAAGCGGTACGAGGACGGCATCTTGGCGCTGGACCATGTCAGCTACACGATCCAGCCGGGCGAGATCTTCTGCCTGCTCGGGGCCAACGGGGCCGGCAAGACCACCACCGTCAACATCCTGCTGGACTTCATCCAGCCGACGAGCGGGGCGGCCTTCATCAACGGTCAGGACTGCAACCGCTTCCCGCTCGAAGCGAAGAAGTACGTCTCCTACGTCTCGGAGAACGTTCAGCTTTATGGGATGTTCACGGCGAGGCAGAACCTGCGGTTCTTCGCCGAGCTCGGCGGCAAGAAGGGCTTGAAGAACCAGGAGTTGGACGACGTGATGCGGTCGGTCGGCCTGCCGGAGAAGGCGCTCACCATGCGGCTGAAGAACTTCTCCAAGGGCATGCGGCAGAAGCTCGGCATCGCCATCGCCCTGATCAAGGACCCGCCCGCGATCCTGATGGACGAGCCGACCAGCGGCCTGGACCCCAGGAGCGCCAACGAGTTCCTCGACCAGTTGCGAAAGCTCCGCGAGCGCGGCAAGGCCATCCTGATGACCACGCACGACATCTTTCGGGCCAAGCAGATCGCCGACCGCGTCGGGATCATGAAGCAGGGCCGGCTCGTCGCCATCCGCAAGCGTGACGAGTTCAAGCACGCCGACCTGGAGCAGATTTACCTGCGCGAGATGGAAGCGGCGGAAGCGGTCTGATCGCAGCCGGCTATCGGTTTCAATGGAGGGCCGGATCATGGTCTGGAAAATCGCGGCAAAGGAATTCCTGCTGAACCTGATGACATTCAAGTTCGTTGTCGGGACGATCCTGTGCATCGTGCTGGTGGCGATCTTCGTGCCGGTGCTGGCGAGGGACTACGAGCAGAGACTGCAGCAATACGACCGACAGGTCGCCGATATCGAGGCGAAGCTGCACCAGGTGAAGGCGTACCGCGTGCTCACGCCGACGGTGTACCGCCGGCCGCAGGTGCTGTCGGTCTTCAGCCAGGGCATGGAAAAGCGGCTGGCGGACTCGGCAAAGATCGGGTTCGGCACAAGGCCCGACTTTGACAAGATCCCGGAGATCAACGCCGGCCCGACAGAGGTGAATCCGTACCTGTCTATCTTTCCCTCCTTCGATTTTCTGCTGATCTTCAAGATCGTGATGAGTGCCCTGGCTTTGCTGGTGGCCTATGACGTCGTGTCCCGCGAGAGGGAACAGGGGACGCTGAGCCTGACCTTGTCGTATCGCATCTCCCGCGTGCAGGTTCTGCTGGGAAAGCTGCTGGCCGGCCTTCTGACGCTCGCGGTCCCTGCCACGATCGCGTTTCTCGTGGGTCTGCTGCTCCTGTTGTCCTCGCCCACGACTGCCCTGGGCGGATCGGACTGGGCGCGGATCGGCATGATGTACGCTGCATCGTTGCTTTTCATCCTGGGCGTGTATAACGTCGGCTTGCTCTTCTCGTCCCTGACAGGAAGCTCCTCGCTGGCTCTGATCCTGGGACTGTTCTTCTGGGTCTTCTCCATCATTGTGATCCCGGACGCCACCGTGTACGTGGCCCGACGATTCCGGCCGATAGGGACTGTCGAAGCAAGAGACGAGCAGATCGCGTCGATCAAGAAACTGTTCCAGCATGAATGGGACCAGGAGCACGTCAAGCTGCCGTCGGGAGGCGCAGCGAATGCCGCGGAGGGGCCGTTCCATGGTGGTAATGGTCACTGGTTCATACTCGTCTGCGACCCTGCGGAGGCAAAATACTGGGAGAAAGGGGCTGCCTTCGAGGTATCTTTCAACGTCAAGTACGCGCGCAAGTTCTGGGAAGTCGAGCACGATTACGTCGAGAGTCTTCTGCGGCAGACGCGCCTGGCGAGGGCGATCGGACGACTGTCGCCGGCCTGCTTGTACGACAATACGATGAATGCCCTGGCGGGAACAGACTTGACGGACTACCGGTCCTGGACGGAGCAAGTGCGAGCTTACCGGGAGACTGTGCTGGCGTACGTCCGCAATAAGACGGACGATCTGCGATCTCCCTTGTACATCACCCAGTGCACGCCCGCCGAGCAGACCACGTGGGCAAAAGGAGACAAGTTCGCGGAAGAGGCGTCGAAATCCGCCGACAAGCACACGCTGCCGCTCAATCTGGAAGACCTGCCCCAGTTCACCTATACGATGGGGGTCGCCCAGGGCCTTCAACGGGCGGCCGCCGATCTGATGGTGCTGCTCCTGTTCAACCTGCTGATGTTCTCCTTGTCTTTCGTGGCATTCCTGAGGTACGACGTGAGATGAGAAGGGACGAATGCGCCATGCACACAGAATCAGGGCGATCCATTTGCGGAGGCTGGAATATGTTCTGGCAGATCGTTCGGAAAGAGATTCTCGAGAGCCTGTTGGGCGTACGGTTCACGCTGGCGATCGTGTTTTCCATCGTTCTCTTCGCGGCCAGCACCTTCTTCTCCGTGGACCGGTACCGGGCGCAATCGCAGGAGTATTGGCGCAGAGTCAATGAGAACCTCGCCGGCTTTCAGAAGCAGTCCGATGAGCTCTGCAAGCTGGCCTTCTATGAGCAGAACGCGTACCGGCAGCCAAAAGTGCTCGCGCTTTGTGCTGGTGGGTCCGAGGACCTGCTCCCGGGGCACTTCGCCTTCAACGGCTTCGACATCGGTCTGCCGCAGATCGCAGGTCAGAGCAATTTTACGCTCCCCCGCTTCAGTGACCTGGACTGGGCCTTCATCATCTCGCTGGTGTTGAGCTTCACCGCGCTCGTCTTCGCCTACGACTGCATCTGTGGGGAGAAAGAGACAGGGACGCTGCGTCTGATCCTCTCCGGCGCGACGCCCCGAGTGACGCTTCTATTGGCCAAGTACGTCGGCCTGATGCTCACGCTGGCCATACCCCTGTTCATGGGCCTGGCTGTCGCTCTGATCATCCTGATCACATCGGGCGCCGAAACCGCCGGCCTGATCCCCTGGGGACGAGTGGTCGGTATCATTCTGATATCCTTTCTGTACCTGTCCATGTTCGTGTTCCTGGGCATGTTCGTGTCCGCTCGGTCGGCACGGCCGTCGAATTCCATGGTCGCCCTCCTACTCGCCTGGGTCGTCTTGCTGATCGTAATTCCCAGCATGGGCAGGGTCGCCGCCGACAAGTCCGGCCGCGCTCCGACGGCCGAGGAGTTCAAGAGAGCGAAATCTGAGGCCCAGGAACAGATCGACAACCGCCTATATGCAGGTGCGTATGGCCCCAACGCCGGCGCCACGGGCTCAGACCGCAATGACCCGTCCGTCAATCCCAGGGGAAGAGCTCAGGCCTGCATCGAAGGAACCGAGGCCGTCAATCGCGTCGTCGATGCCCACCACGAGCGCATGATGGCTCAGGCGGAGGCCGGACGCCGCTTCACGTGTCTCTCGCCCGCCATGGTTTACCGCCGCGTATGCGAGATCATCGCCTGCACCGGCATCGACCGGAGCAGAAGTCTCTACCGGCAGATCAGGACCTATCAGCAGAACCTGCGGGACTTCATCGTCTCGGAGGATCGGGGCGACCCGGACAGCCTTCACATGCTTTTTGACGATGCGCCGAGAGTGGCCGAGTGGACCACGATCTCCCACAAGCCGGCGGACTTTGAGGCGATCCCGAAGTTCCTCGAGCGGGACCTGGCGTTCGGCGAATCGCTGAGACTGGCCGTCCTGGACCTCGGCCTGCTGGCGTTGTTCAATCTCGTCTTCTTCGCCGCGGCGTTTGTGTCGTTCCTAAAATACGATGTGCGATGAGGAAGGAAAGAAGCCATGCTTAAGTCAATCATCAGAAAAGAAATACTTGGCAACTTTCTCAGTTACAGGTTTTCGATCATAGCTGTTCTTTCTGCTATATTGATTCTCGCCAGCATATTCGTCATGTATCGGGATTACTGCCTGGCCCTCGAGAACTATGAGATCCTACGGTCGAAATCCGAAAATCCTCCTGCCGTCATTCCACCGACACCTTTGTCTATCTTTGCCAGAGGATTAGAAGAGAATTTATGCCGATCCTATGAACCTGGGTTCGTGGGGGGCATCGACGTCAGCAGTACACAGAAATCGGTGAATAAGCTCTTCAAGCTCTTCACCACGCCGGACTTGCTGTATGTCATCAAGGTGATATTGTCCCTTTGCGCGATGCTATTTGCCTTTGACATCGTTTGCGGCGAAAAAGAGATGGGGACATTGCGGCAGTCGCTGAGCAATAACCTCAAAAGATCGATTCTGATTCTCGGCAAATGGATCGGTGGATTTACCAGCTTCATCCTGCCGTTCTTCATAGCAGTACTCCTAGGGACAATTTTCGTGACCTTATCCCCTGTGGTGGATATGCATCCGGACAATTGGCTCAAACTGGGGCTGTTCCTGCTCGCCAGTGTGATCTATCTGGCGGTGTTCTTCTCCCTGGGACTGACCATTTCGTGCCTTACACATCGTTCTTCAACGTCCTTGGTCCTTTCTTTGTTTGTCTGGGCCATACTCGTGTTTCTCATCCCTAACCTTGGCAACATCCTGGCCCGCCAGCTCGTCCGGATTCCGACAGTTCAACAGCTTGAGCAACAACGCGAACAAATCCAGGTCAGGACGGAAATTGAGGTCAATAGACTGCAAACCTGGCCTGAGAGAGAGAAAGCTATTGAACGTGCGAACTCAGAACGAAAGACGCTGGCTGAAGACTACCGTAACCGTTTCAACAGACTGGTAAAAGTGTCCAAGAACATCACACGAATCTCCCCGGCGGCTGCGTTTACCTTCCTCGCGACCGACACTACCGGAACGGGTATGTTGGAAGAACGCCGGTTGAAAAGTGCGTTTCTACAATACAGGGACATCTTGTCGAATTGGAATGAAAAGGGCGAGAGGCCGGCTTTCGGTTACCAGCGCAGTTCAGTCCAAGAAGCGCTAGTCCCGGGAGGGTTGACCAATTGTCTAATTCTCGTCTTGTTTAACATCCTGCTTTTCTCCGGGGCGTATGTGGCTTTCCTGCGGTATGACGCGCGTTAACCTAATGGAAGGAGCACCGCGATGTTAAAAACAATCATCGCAAGAGAGTTTTTGGACAATATCCTCAATTTGCGGTTCATGGTCGGTCTTGTCTTGTGCCTCGTTATCACAGTTGCGTGCATTGTCATTCTGGCCCATGATTACCGGCAGGAGCTGGCCGATTACAACCATCGTGTCAATTTGCAGGATGAATTCCTGAGCAACTACGCCACCCGCAATCGAATGTTCCGAACGATCCCTGCACAGAAGCCGCCGGAACGCTTTCGCCCGCTCATCCTTGGCATGTCAGGCGACGAGACCGCGAAGTCTTTTGATGATAATCCGCTTCCCATACTCTTTCCTTCTCTTGATTTCCTATTCATTGTGACGATCATCATGAGCCTGCTGGCGATCTTATTCTCTTATGATGCTGTCACCGGCGAGCGACAAAGCGGCACGTTGAGATTAGTGATAGCCAATTCCATACCCAGAACAACGATTCTCTTTGGCAAGTTCATCGGGGGCGCCGCCAGCCTGATTATCCCATTCATCCTGGCGCTCTTGGTCGGTGTCCTCTATATCAACTTGAACCGCGACATCTATTGGGATGGCTCGGCTTGGGTGGAACTTGCCTTGTTGACCGCAGCTTCTATTACATTCATCACGTTGTTCTATCTGCTGGGGCTTATGGTATCTACGTTTTCTCGATACTCAGCCGTTTCGATTCTGAACTGCCTTCTCCTCTGGGTACTGCTGATTCTGGTGATTCCCAACGTGTGCCCCTATATCTCTGCCCAGATTCGCCGTGTTCCATCGATTAAGGAAACTGAGAGGCAGGTGGAAGAAATCGACCGTGCGTCTCGCGAAGTACTCCGACAGCGTAGAGAAGAGGTTGTCAACAAATTCAGGAGCGACTATGGCGGACTCTTTTCCAAGTTGGAATCGTTAGGATTTGGCAGGATACTGGACGACGAGGTCGGTGATAAAGAAAAGGTAGAAGAATTAGCTGCTGCCGACTCCCAATTTAAGACTATGGTGGATTCCTTTCGGCGTGAACTGGAACAGGCACAGGGGGAGTGGATAGATACGAAAGCGAAGGAAGAGAACAGACTTTGGGGTAACCTGAATACAAAAGCTGCCGCCCAGACGCGGCTTGCGAAGGACCTGGCCTGCATTTCACCTTTTGCCAATTTCGTTTATGTTGCCAGAGATCTGACGGGAACGGGACTGCGAAGCTTGGAGTACTTTGAGCAATTAAAATCCGAATATGAACGGCAGTTTTTCTGGCCGTATGTGGCCAAAAGGGTTCAAGATGCCAAGAAGAATGACCCAAAGTTCACTTGGGATTCTTTTCTCGATATCAGCGACCGGCCGCGATTTGTTTTCAAGGAGGAACCATTGAAACACAAATTAGGTGAAGTGTTGCCTTACTGGGGGATACTCGGCTTGTTTAACGTGGTGTTTTTTGCAGCCGCGTTTGCGAGATTCATGAGATACAATGTGACGTAACCCACGGAGTGCGAGTCATGATCTGGAGAATCGCGGCAAAGGAATTCCTGCTGAACCTGATGACGTTCAAGTTCGTCGTCGGGACAATCCTGTGCATCGTGCTGGTGGCGATCTTCGTGCCGGTGCTGGCGAAAGACTATCAGCAGAGATTGCAGCAGTACGATCAGCGTGTTGCCGACATTGAGGCCAAGCTGCGGCAGGTGAAGGCGTACTGGGTGCTCGCGCCGACCGTGTACCGCCGGCCACAGGTGTTGTCGGTCTTCAGCCAGGGCATGGAGAAGCGCCTGGGCGATTCGGCGAGAATCGACTTCGGCACGATCCCACAGATCGACGCCGGTCCGGCCGAGGTCAATCCCTACATGTCCATCTTTCCCGCTTTCGATGTGCTGCTGATCTTCAAAATCGTCATGAGCGCCTTGGCCTTGCTCGTTGCGTACGATGTCGTCTCCCGAGAGAAAGAACAAGGCACGCTGAGCCTGATGCTGGCCCACCCCATCCCCCGGGGACATGTGCTGCTGGGAAAGCTCGCGGCGGGGTCGCTGACGTTGGCGGTTCCCGCGACCATCGCCTTCATCGTCGGCCTGCTGCTGCTCTCCTCCTCGCGCTCGGCCGTCCTGGCGGGGTCCGATTGGGCAAGGATCGCCGTGATGTACATCGCCTCACTGCTGTTCGTCCTGAGCATGTACAACATCGGGCTGCTGTTCTCGTGCCTGACGCGAAGCTCGGCGCTGGCCCTGGTGCTGGGCCTGTTCTTCTGGGTTCTCGCGGTGGTGGTGATTCCCGACGGCAGTGCCTATCTGGCTCGCCGGCTCCAGCCGGCCGAAACCGTCGAGGCCAGAGATGAACAGATCGCTGCGCTCGAAAAGCAGTTCGATAAGGACCTGAGCGCGGGATTCGACAGCATTTCCCCCGGCGGAATGGAGCATGACGCGGGGGGCCCGTTTGAGCCTTATGGACCGATAGGAGGCGCGTTCAACTATTATCCGATGCTGTGTACCCCCGCCGGTTTCACGCACTGGATTCAACGCGGCCAGATGGAGGCGGCCTTAAGAATGAGGTATGCCGACAAGTTCCGCGAGGCCGGCCGCCAATATACGGATAGCCAGATCAGACAGGCGACGGTGGCCAAACGCATCGGCATGATCTCACCAACCTGCCTTTATGATGGCGCGATGACCGCCCTGGCGGGGACAGACCTGGTGGACCTTGAATCATGGGCACAGTCCGCCGCGACATACCGCCAGACCGTGATCGCATACATTCGCAACAAGACCGACAACCTGTCCTCAGTGTCGTGCTACACTCAATCTACGGAGGAGGAGCGCATCGCATTCGAGAAAGCCTCCGATGCGGAGCGCCGCACGTTGTCGCAGACAGTTGAACGGCACACCCTACCCCTGAACTTGGAAGACCTCCCGCGGTTTGAGTACTCGACGGACATCGGCCGGAGCCTGCGCAGAGCCGGGATCGATCTAATGCTGCTGGTTGCTTTCAATGTCCTGTTCCTCGCGTTGTCGTTTGCGGCGTTTCAGAAATATGACGTGAGATGAATCGAACGGCGGCTCTGTCCCGTTCGGCGGAGACACGATGATGTTTTACAGGATTGTTCGCAAAGAGATTTTGGAGAACCTGCTGAGCCTGCGATTCATGCTTTCGCTGGTGCTGACGATTTCGCTGTTCGCGGCGGCCGCCTTCGTGTTCGTCGATGACCACCGGGAACAACTGAACGACTATTGGCACAGAACAAATGCGAACGTCGCGGATTTCAGGGAGCAGGCGGGCCAATTGAACAAGGTCGTCTTCTACGAGCAGCACGTGTACAGCCGGCCGAAGCTGCTGGCGCTGTGCGCGGAAGGGTTCCAGCAGTCGCTCCCCGGGCACTTCGTCTTCACCGGCTTCGCGATCGACCTGCCCCGGCTGGCGGGCCAGAGCAATTTCGCCCTGCCGCGATTCGCCTGCCTGGACTGGTCCTTCATCATCTCGCTGATCTTCGGTTTCATCGCGTTTGTTTTCACTTACGATTCCATCTGCGGGGAGCGCGAACGCGGGACGCTGCGCCTGATTCTGACCGGGTCGGTTCCGAGGGCCACGGTCCTGCTGGGCAAGTACGTCGGCCTGATGCTCACATTGGGCATCCCCCTGCTGCTGGGCCTGCTGGTCAGTCTGATCATTGTGGGTGTATCACAGGTCGATGCGTTCCATGCCGGCACATGGGTGAAGGTGCTGAGCATCGTCGTACTTTCCTTCATTTACCTGTCCATTTTCGTGCTCCTGGGGCTTTTCGTATCGGCGCGGGCATCGCGCCCGGCCAACTGCATGGCCGCCCTGCTGTTCATCTGGGTGACTGTCGTGATCCTGATCCCGAGCCTGGGAAGGATCGCCTCCGACAGGCTCAGCCATGGCGCGCCTCCCACGGACCTGGCCAAGGCGAAGGACCAGGCCGCCGGGCGGGTGGACAGCGACACAGACAAATACGGCAAAGGTGCGGGCAACCTTAGCGAGAATCCCAAAGACTGCAATCCGCCTGCCAGGGCACGGTACGCCAATGCTCGGACGGAGGCCGTAAATGAGGTTGTCGAGAGCTATCATAACCGGATGCTGGCCCAGGCCTTTGCCGGACGTGCTCTGACCCGTCTCTCGCCGGCCGTGGTTTACCGCACCGCCTCAGAAGCCCTCGCCGGCACCGGAATGCAGCGCTGCATCAGCCTGTTCCGTCAGGTCCGCCAGTATCAGGTGCAGCTCCGTGACTATGTGATCGGCGAGGACCGCAGCGACCCGGACAGCCTGCACTTGCTCTTTGATGAGGAGTACCCCGTCACGCAGTGGAACGCCATCTCCAAGAAGGCGGTGAACTTTGACTCGGTGCCGAAATTCCAGGAGCATGACTTCACGCTGGGCGAATCGCTGAGACTGGGCGTCTGGGACCTCGGCCTGCTGGCCTTGTTCAACTTGGTCTTTTTCGCGGCGGCGTTTGCCTCTTTTCTCACGTACGACGTTCGATGAAAGCGAGTCTTTGCGAATGATGGTGGCGGCGAAATGGCCGAACCAGGGGAATGAAAGGGATACTGATGACGCGACATATTGCGATGCGGGTCACGATTGCGGGTCTTTCCCTCGGTGCACTCTTATCCACATGCCTCGCCGGCCCATCGTCGGGAAGCGATGCGAACCAGGCCGCCAGTCCGCCCGCTCAGGCAGACAAGGCCCCCGCTGGCAGCAACCATCCTGTCGGCGTGGCAGCCGGACCAGCCCAGGTGCAGACTCAGAACAAGCTCCTCGGGTGGTGGAAGCTCGACGAGGCCGACGGCAACTCGGCGGCCGACGCTTCCGGCAACGGCCGGGCGGGCACGCGAATGGGCAATCCGCAGTGGCGTCCGGACGGCGGCAAGATCGGCGGCGCCTTGCAGTTCGACGGCAACGGCGGCCGCGTGGAGATCTCTGACGAATCCGCATTCGACGTCATGGACGCGATCACCGTCGCCGCCTGGATCAAGGTCAACGTGTTCAACCAGCGGTGGCAATCCATGGTGACCAAGGGAGACTCGGCCTGGCGGCTCCAGAGGACCGCCGAAGAGGATACACTCGCGTTCCACTGTAATGGAATCCGGTCGGCCGACGCCAACTGGCCGATGGGTGTTGTCGGACGCAAGAGCGTCAACGACGGCCAATGGCATCACGTGGTCGGCGTCTATGACGGGGCCACGGCGTCACTGTACATCGATGGCGTGCTCGACAACTCCAGCCCGGCTTCCGGCCACATCGCGACGAATGATTTTGCCGTGGTGATCGGCGCCAACAGCGAGCGGAGCGGCCGCGAGTGGAACGGCCTGATCGACGAGGTCTGCATCCTCGCCTGCGCGATCGACGCCAACGAGGTCCGCGCCCTCTACTCGGGCAAGGCTCCATCCGCACTTTCCTGTGCGCCGACGGTCGCCAGCACGTCCTCACAAGCCCCGCGCCGAAATGCGCTCGTCGCCTGGTGGAAGCTGGACGGCAACACCAGCGACAGCGCCGGCGCCGTCTCCGGGACCGCGGTCGGGTGCCTGACCTACGCCCCCGGCAAGTCCGGGCAGGCGCTGAGCCTCGACGGCGCCGCCTGCGTGGACTGCGGGAAACAGGACTCGCTGGACTTCGGCACCGGCGACTGGGCCATATCGGCATGGATAAAGACGACAAAGTCGGGCATAGAAGTCGCCGATAAAGAAACCATCTTTGCCAATGGCGCCGACGAACTCGGCGGCATACGGTACACGCTGGCCGTGAACGAGATGGATTTGGGCCGGGTTACGCTGACCACGGATGACGACGCCGTGAAGGCCCAGGCCACGGGCCAGACCGCCGCCAACGACGGCGCCTGGCACCATGTCGCCGGGACAAGAGATGGGGGGATGCTGCGCCTCTATGTCGATGGTGCCTTGGACGGGACGAGCAACCTTCCCACCAAGTACGATCTGGCCGGCGCCTCGAAGCAAAACGCATACATCGGGGCCATCAAGGACAACCGGGACGGGAGCCTATACAAGTATTTCGCCGGCCAGATCGACGATGTTTGCGTATTTGCATGTGCGCTGGGCGATGGTGACGCCAAGGCCCTGTACTCCGGCACGGATGCGATGACGGTCGCCGACGGCATCCGTGACCGGGCCGCGGGCCACGTTGTCGCGGCGGTCCCGGAGCCTCCGAAAAAATCGCGGGGCAAGTGGCTTGCGCTTGCTGCGATCCTCGCGGCAGGCGGCCTGATTGCATGGGGGTATTGGTCCAGAAGGCGCTGGCTGATGAGCCGCGCGGCGGCCGATATGGCCCGGCGGGACCTCGGCGGGTCGTTGCGGCATATCGCCCACGGCGTGCCGGGCATGACCTGGAAAATTGCCCGCAAGGAGTTCCTGCTGAACCTGATGACGTTCAAGTTCACCGTGGGCACGGCCGTCTGCATCGTGCTGATGGCCGTGCTCATGCCCGGGCTGGTGAATGACTACGAGGAACGGCTGGCAAACTACAACGGCAACGTCGCCTCCAACCAGGCGGAATTCCAGAAGGTCAAGGTCTACAATAACCTCACGCCCACCGTGTACCGGACGCCTACCGTGCTTTCGGTGTTCAGCAAAGGGATCGCCGACCGGCTGGAGAATCCGGAGAGAATCGATTTGGACGAGGTGTCCGGATCCGCGACCGGCGTCGGCGAGGCGAACACGCTGCTATCGGTTTTTCCCGCGATGGACGTGACGCTGATTCTCAAGATCGTCATCAGTGTTCTGGCTCTGCTCATGGCCTACGACGTCATCTCCGGGGAGAGGGAGCAGGGGACGCTGCGGCTGATCCTGTCCAATACGGCCCCCCGCCACCAGGTCCTGCTCGGCAAGCTCCTCGCGGGGTGGATGAGCCTGGCGGTCCCGGTGACGGCGGCATTCATCGTGGGCCTGCTGATCCTGCTGATGTCGAAAGCCGTCGGCCTGACCGGCGCGGACTGGATTCGGATCGCATTGATGTACCTCGTCTCTCTGATCTTCGTCGCGTCGATGTTCAATCTTGGACTGCTGCTGTCCTCGGTGAGCCGAAACTCCGCGATCTCCCTGGTGTTTGCATTGTTCCTCTGGCTGGTCTTCGCGGCCATCCTTCCGAATGCCAGCGCTCACCTTGCCGCCGAGCTTCGGCCGATCGAGTCTCCGGAGCAGTTCGCCGCGAAACTCAAGGCCATCACGGACCGGCGCGACCAGGAAATCGCAGAGCTGACCAGAAACATCGTGGAAGGTGAAGGCTCCTCGCGATCCGACGGCGCGGGGGCGTTTGGCAATGGTGTCATCGTGTTCGCCAACAAACCCTTTATGGACTACCTCAAGCAGATCTATCCGATCACCGAGCCTCACAAGATCCAATGCATCGACAAGCTGCTGGATGTGAAGGCGGCGTACCTGGCCAGCCTGGTGCGGCAGAAGCAGCTCGCCGATACGCTCGCGGGCGCCACGCCCATCGTCCTGTGCGAGCGGCTCATGTCGACCCTGGCGGGAACCGACTTCGGCAACTTCGGGGCCTTCAAGAACCGCGTGAGGGCCTACAGGCACGAGGTGGCCGACTACGTCTGCAATAAGACGGACAACTTCGCCGCGCCGATCTATTTCACGCCCTCCAAAGAAGGAGACGAGGAGAAATTCATGGAGACATTTTTCAAGCCGTATCAAGAGGCCCAGGACGCGACCCTGAAGGCGAAGATCTATAAGACTGCCATCGAGAAGTACCAGCAAATGGAGAAAGAGATGCCCTCGCTTGCCCTGGAGGACTTCCCGGCATTCACGTACCGCTCGCAGCCGATCGCCGTGACGTTGCAGCAGGCGATTCCGGCTGTCGGACTGCTGATTTTCCAGGGCGTTCTGCTCTTCGCCTTGTCCTTTGTCGCGTTCTTGAGATATGACGTCAGATGAGCCGCCGCACTGAGCGGCGTACTATGTTCCCGTGAGAGATTCTATGATTCGCTTGATCGTACGCAAAGAAGTCCTGGAGAACCTCCTGAGCCTGCGTTTTGCGCTGTCGCTGCTGCTGGTCGTCGCCGCCTTTGCCGTCGGCGGATTCGCCTTCGTCAGCAAGTACGAGCAGCAGGTGCAGGACTATTCCGTGGACAATAACCGAAACCTGACGGGCCTGCGAAAGGGGGCGGGGCAGCTCATTCGACTGGCATTCTATCAGCACGAGGTCTATCGGGCGCCGAAACCCCTGACGCTCTGCGTCGAAGCGTCCGAGAAATCGATCCCGAACTGCTACCGGTTCACCGCCTTCTCCCGCGATTGCCCTGAGATCAAGGGTCGCGCCAACGCGTTATTGTTCGGGTTCTGCGACGTGGATTGGGTGTTCATCGTCTCGATGTTCCTGAGCTTCGGAGCCCTGGTGTTCGCGCACGACAGTCTGTCCGGGGAGAAGGAGGCGGGGACCCTGGCCCTGCTGCTGGCGGGGTCCGTGCCCCGCTATGCGATTCTCCTGGCCAAGTACATCGCGATCATGCTCACTCTCGGCATCCCCCTGCTTCTGGGCATCCTGGTGAATCTGCTCGTTGTGACCCGATCCAGCGCGGTGGCGTTCCACGCCGGCGAATGGCTGCAAATCCTGGCCATCGTGCTCATGTCGTTCCTGTACCTCTCGATCTTCGTGGTGTTGGGCATGTTCGTATCGAGTCGGGCGAAGCGCTCGGTGATCAGCATGGTCATCCTGCTGTTCGTCTGGGTCGGGGTGGTCATCGTGATTCCGAGTTCCGGGCGGACGGTCGCCCAGGCGTTTCGCACCGTGCCTACCCCGGCACAGTTACAGAGACAGATCAACGACGCCATGGCCCGGATCTGGGACGATTGCATCGCCGGCAAGTACGGAGAGAAGGCCGGTGCCGCCACGCCGGATGTCAACGAGTGCAATCCCGAAGGACGGGCACGCGTCCGAAATGCCGCCTCGGAGCAGAAGAGCCGGATGATCGACGAGCACGTCAGCCGGATGATCGACCAGGTGGCCATCGGCCGCCAGTTCACGCGCATCTCCCCGGCCGAGGTCTACAGGCAGGCCTGCGAGACCATCGCCGGGACCGGCGTGCAGCGGTTTTCGCAACTGTGCCGCCAGACCGCACGGTATCAGGCCGACTTCAAAGAGTTCCTTCGCAGCCGCGACAGCGAAGACCCGGCAAGTCTTCATCTGCTGTTCGAGGACAGCTATTGCGCCTACAATTGGAAAACGATCTCTCGCCAGAACGTCGATTTTGACGCCGTACCCAAATTCCAGGAGCGGGACTTGGCGCTGGGGCAATCGTTGAAGCTGGCCATCTGGGACATCGGCCTGCTGATCCTGTTCAACCTGGCGTTCTTCACCGCCGCTTTCGTGTCGTTCTCGCACTATGACCCGCGATGACAAACGGCAGACCACTGAGGACTGAGCCATGATCTGGAAAATCGCCAAAAAAGAATTTCTGCTGAGCCTGATGACGTTCAAATTCGTGATCGGGGCCGTCGTCTGCATCGTGCTGACGGGCGTCTTCGTGCCTATCCTGGCCCGAGACTACCAGCAGAGACTCAAAACGTATCACGGCAACGTCGCGAGGGAGGAATCCGAGCTTCGGAAAGTCAAGGTCTACAGGAATATCATGCCCACAGTTTTCCGCCCACCCTGCCTGCTGTCGGCTTTCAGCGAGGGGCTGGAGAAGCGGGTTGACGACTCGGCCAAGGTTGAGCTGGAGAAGGTCCCTGTAATGCGCGCCGCGGCCGCCCAGCGCAACCCTTACCAGTCGATCTTTCCCATCTTCGATGCCTCCCTGATCTTTCGCATCGTCATCAGCATCCTGGCCCTGCTCGTCGCCTACGACGCCATCTCGGGCGAGCGAGAGCGCGGCACATTGAAGCTGACCCTGTCGGGCATGGTCCGCCGCCACGAGATCCTCCTGGGCAAACTCCTGGCCGGAGCCATGGTCCTGGTGGTCCCCGTCACGCTCGTCTTCGTCATCGCGTCGATCCTCCTGCTGTCGTTTCCGATGGTGAGCCTGACCGGCTCGGACTGGGTGCGGATCGGACTGATGTACTTCGTCTCGCTGGTCTTCACCGCAGCGATGTACAACACGGGACTGATGCTGTCGTGCTTAGTGGGAAGGTCCGCCATCTCTCTCGTGCTCGGATTGTTCCTCTGGATTCTCTTCGTGGTCGTCGCGCCCAACGGGAGTGTTTGCCTCGCCACCCAGATGCATCCGCTGAGACCGCAGGAAGAGATCGATGCGCAGCTCAAGGCCTTGAGGCAGGACTTCGAGCGCGAGCTCAGGGCCGCGCGCCCAGGCTCTACGGGCGATATGGTTCAATCCGATGCAGGCGACGCCTTTGGCCGATGGTATCACCGCTCACTGAACAAGGACGCTATGGACTACTACTCCCAATCCTACCGGGCCCAGGCGAGCCTCGGGGTGAAGTACGCCGACAAGTCCTGGGAACTGGAGCGCGCCGGCATCGACGATCTGGCCGAGCAGAAACGCCTCGCCGGCATTCTGTCGCGAGTTTCCCCTGTTTGCCTGTACGACAGCGCGATGTCGCGGCTGGCCGGCACGGACATCGGCAGCCTGGAGTCCTTCACGGCGGCCGTCCAGGAGTACCGAAGCAGGGTCGTTGATTACATCCGCGCCAAGACGAGCGACTTCTCGGCGACATCGCTCTTCACACCCTACACGTTCGAGCAGATGCAGACCCTGCGGGACGGGGCGGAGGACCCACCGCTCAACCTGGCCGATTTCCCCGGATTCCAGTATGAGGCGAATGTCCTGCAAAGCCTGCGCCGTGCGATTCCCGACCTGGGCCTGCTGATCTTCGCCAACCTGTTGTTCTTCGCATTGTCCTTCTTGGCGTTCATGAAGTATGACGTGAGATGATGGCACAGCAGCGGAAAGTGAACTCGACAAAATCCACCCTGAAAGCAGAGGGCACACAATGATTCGCCGGATTGTAACCAAGGACATCCTGGAAAACGTTCTGAGCCTGCGGTTCATGCTGTCGATGGTCCTGACGATCTCGCTGTTCGCCGCGGGCGGCGCCGTGTTCCTGAGCAGGTACCAGAAACAATCGCAGGACTATTGGAGGCAGACGAACGAGAACCTGTCCGCGCTGCGTGAGCCGGCGTCCGAGCTGTACAAGCTGGCGTTTTACGAGCAGAAGGCTCTCTGCCGGCCGAAGCCGCTGGCGTTCTGCGCGGATGGATTCGAGAAATCCCTTCCCAGCCGCATCACGTTCAACATCTTCTCCAGTGAGCTGCCCGCGATGGAAGGCCGGAGCAACTTCATCCTGCCGCACTTCAGCGACATGGACTGGGCGTTCATCGTCTCGCTGATTCTCAGCTTCGTTGCACTCGTGTTCACCTACGACAGCCTCTGCGGCGAGAAGGAGACGGGCACGCTGGCCCTGATGCTGGCCGGCGCCGTTCCGCGGCACGCCGTGCTCCTCGGCAAATACGTCGCGGCGATGATCACGCTGGGCATTCCCCTGCTGATCGGGCTGCTGATCAGTCTCGTGGTGGTGGGTTTGTCGAAGGAGATCTCCCTGCAACCCAGCGACTGGCTCCGAATCACGATCATTCTCCTCTTGTCGCTGCTGTACCTTTCCATGTTCGTCCTGCTGGGTCTGTTCGTCTCCGGGCGAACCGCTCACTCCGCCAACGCCATGGTCATCCTTCTGCTCGCCTGGGTCGGCCTGGTCATCCTCATCCCCAGCTTCGGGAGGATTATCTCCGACGTGTCCGCCAGGAGTCTCACCCAGATGGAGCTGCAGAGGAAACTGGACGAAGCAAGCAGCCAAATCTGGGACAACTCCGATAAATTCGGCGAACGTGCGGGCAGCATGAGCCCCAACCTGAGCTGGCCTGGCAACAATCCGCCTGCACGCGCCCGGCTCCAAATGGCCGCGACAGAGGCCAGGAACCAGATTATGGACGAGCAGCACAATCGGCTGCTGGCCCAGGTCTTCGCCGGACGCAACTTCACATGCCTCTCCCCCACGGTCGTCTATCAGCGAGCCGCCGAGGCCATCGCCGGCACCGGGATCAGCCACTGCGTCAGCCTCCGGCAGCAGGTCAAGCAGTACCAGGCCGATCTCAACCAGTACATCTGCACGGAGGACGCCGGCGATCCCGAGAGCTTGCATCTGATATTCAACGAGGAAGGTTGTGCGCAAGGCTGGAAAGCGATTTCTCACAAGGCCGTGGATTTTGACGCCGTGCCGAAGTTCCAGGAGCGGGACCCGGCAATCGGCCAATCGCTGAGGCTGGCCGTCTGGGACATCGGCCTGCTGGCGCTCTTCAACCTGGTCTTCTTCGCCGCCGCCTGGATATCCTTCATGCGATACGACGTGCGGTAGAAACGAGGTCTGATGCCGATTCCGACTGAGTTCTTTGCAACAAGTGGCAGTAATCCGGGTGGCATCGTCAAGCGAAGCTTGGCGATGGCTTTCTCAGGACCCGGTCAAACCATCGCCAAGGCCTTCGGCCTTGACGATGCCACCCGGCACTTCACTCAGGATGACAAATGGGGCACATACATCAATCAGAATCCGTATCAACGGACGTCGTGCGGCTGGCTTTGTACCAGTCGATGGTTCGTTTGAGCCCTTCGTCAAAGGACGTACGGGCTTGGAAGCCGAAGTATTCCCTGGCTTTCGACGTGTCGAGGCAGCGTCGGGGTTGGCCGTCGGGCTTGGAGGGGTCCCAGCGAATCTCGCCGGCAAAGCCGGTCATCTCGGCGATTTTTCCAGCCAGGTCCCTGATGCGAATCTCCGACCCCGCGCCGATATTGACCGGCTCGGCGCCGTCGTAGCGCTCGGTCGCCAGCAGAATTCCCTCGGCTGCATCGGCCGCATAGAGGAACTCGCGTGAAACCTCCCCCGTGCCCCAGCACGTGACGTGCTCTGACCCGCTCTCTGCCGCATCGACGCACTTTTTGATCAGAGCCGGGATCACGTGACTCGTGGCAGGATCGAAATTGTCGCCCGGGCCGTAAAGATTCACAGGCAGCAGGAAGATCGAGTTGAAGCCGTACTGCTGCCGGTACGCCTGGGACTGGACTAGCAGCATTTTCTTTGCCAGTCCGTACGGGGCGTTCGTCTCCTCGGGGTAACCGTCCCAGAGATGCTCCTCCTTGAACGGTACCGGCGTGAACTTCGGATAGGCGCAGACGGTCCCGATCGCGACGAACTTCTCAATACCCCGCAGGCGGGCCTGCTCGATCAGTTGCACGCCCATCACGAGGTTCTTGTAGAAGAACTCTCCCGGCCGCTCGCGATTGGCCCCGATGCCCCCCACTACCGCCGCCAGGTGAATGACGACGTCCGGCCTCATGTCGTCGTACATGCGCTCGATGTCGCCGGGTTGGACCAAGTCGTACTCCTCGATCCGCGGGACCTCGATCCGCCGGCAGCCGCGCCGCTGCAAGCCGTCGATCACGTATCGGCCGAGGAACCCCGCGCCTCCAGTGACCACGACACGCTTGTCTGCCAGGTTCAGCATCCTTCTCAGACCTCGTCTATTTCTTGAAGGTAAGAACATGGGAAGGTAAGACGTTGTTTGCCCGCGATCCTACCTTCTTACCTTCCTACGTTCCTACCTTCTGTCTTTATCCCATTGCGTCGGTCGTGATCGCGGACCACACACTCGCGCTGGGCGTGCTCCATGTCCGCTTCGGTCATCATCCGTGCCAGCTCGCGGAAGCTCACTCGCGGCTGCCATCCGAGCAGCCGGCGGGCCTTGCTTGCATCGCCCTGCAGGAGGTCCACCTCGGTCGGCCGAAAGTATCGCGGATCGATCTCCACGTGCTCGTGCCAGTCCAGATCGAGGCAGCCGAACACTTCATCCAGGAACTGCCGCACAGAGTGGCTTTCGCCGGTGGCCACGACATAATCGTCGGGCTTTTCCTGCTGGAGCATTCGCCACATCGCTTCGACGTAGTCGCCGGCGAAGCCCCAGTCGCGCTTCGCCTCGAGGTTGCCGAGGAAGAGCTTCTGCTGAAGGCCGCACTTGATCCGGGTGGCCGCCCGGGTGATCTTGCGCGTCACGAACGTTTCACCGCGCCGGGGCGACTCGTGGTTGAACATGATACCGTTGCAGGCGAATAAGCCGTAGGCCTCGCGGTGGTTGACCGTCTGCCAGTAGGCGTACACCTTGGCACACGCGTACGGGCTGCGCGGGTAAAACGGCGTCTTCTCCGTCTGCGGAATCTCGACCGCCTTGCCGAACATCTCGCTGCTGGAGGCCTGGTAGAATCGGATGGGCAGGCCGCTGGACCGGATCGCTTCGAGAAGCCGCAGCGTGCCCAGCGCCCCGACGTTGACACTGTAGATCGGCTGATCGAAGCTGACGCGGACGTGGCTTTGGGCCGCCAGGTTGTATACTTCGTCCGGCCGGATTTCGGCGATCAGGGCCGCCAGATTGCTGCCGTCGGTCATGTCGCCGTAGACGAGCCGCAGCCGTGGCTGCTCGTGCGGATCGAGGTACAGATGATCGATCCGGCCGGTGTTGAACGAGGAGCTTCGCCGGATCAGGCCCCAGACCTCGTATCCCTTCTCGAGCAGGAGCTCGGCCAGATACGACCCATCCTGGCCGGTGATCCCCGTGATGAACGCCTTCCTTGACATAACACACCCCATACAACGGCCCTGCGGCTCGACCGCAAGGACCGGCAAAAGAACTACCAAGACCCGACAGTATGTGGCGAATCGAGCCCGTTGACAAGAGAAACTGCACAAAGACTATTGAGCGGGCCCCTGGACCTGCTCGGCCAGCCCGTAGAGCGACTGAAAGGGCAGGACGCAGTATTCCGAGGTGACGTAGAAGCCTTTGCGGATGTTGGTGAACGCCACGTGCCCGTCGAGGAACGCCATGTTGTGGCAGTCCGCCTTGCCGTGCCACTCGGCCCACTCTTTCCACTCGATCTGCGGATGCGGCCTTGGCTTCCACTGATTGACCCATCCGTAATCGCCGATCAGCAGCAGCCGAGTGTGACCGGCCACGCGGCTGACGTTGAGGTTGGGCAGTTGCGCAGCGATCGCGAGGTCCAGGTCCGCCGTGCGATCGCTGAATGCCGTGCAACTGTCCTGGCCGATCAGGAAGATGTTTGTCTGATAGCTCGTCCCGTGCAGATCGTAGACCCGCTCGTGCAATGAGCCGCCGGGGACGCCGCCGCGGTCGGCGGGACAATGAAACAGTCTCGCCCCTTGCCAGTCATTCGGGTCTATGGCAGCGCCGAGAGCGTACGGGTTTAAGGGTCGGGGCCACCAACCCCTGAGGCCCTTCCATCCCCCGTAGTTGATGTTCGCGTTGATGGCCTGATAGAATCGGCCGTTGCTGTCCGTCAGGTAGTTGTTCCAGGCGACGGCGAGCTGCCGGAGATTGCCGCCGCAAGCCACACGCTTGGCGAGCACCCGCGCCCGGCTCAGGGCGGGCGTGAGAATCGCCAGCAAGACCGCGATCACCGCCACAACCACCAGCAACTCGATCAGCGTAAAGCCGCGGGAATGAACGACCGGCGAGCGACCGCAGACAATCCGCTTGCCGGCCGGACCTGCCGCACGGGTCTTTCTCGCGACCAGAGTCCTGGACACCGCTGCGGTCATTTCTGCTCACCTCCCTGCTGCCCGCCCGGTGCAATCTGGAGTCCGCGGCCGGCCGACATCGAATCGAGGAATCTCGCTTTGATATATCCTTCCAGCAGCGTATCAAAGATGCCCCGACCCTTGCCCGCCTGCCGATCGAGGGCCCCGCAACTGGCCTTGTACAACTGCCGCGCCTGCTCCCTGTTCCCATCGCGCATGCATTTCTCAGCCAGAATGAAATCGGCGAACCACCGCGACTCGGCACCGAGACTGCGGCGAAATTCTTCATCGCCGGGCCGGGCCCCCTCCGGCTGCAAGAGGAATCTCGCGCCCTTCTTCTCCCGGGAGTCGCTGTCCGCGATGAGCGGCGCCACCTTGGCTGCTCCGGCGGCGTTGCCTTGCCGCCACATCTCCAGAAAACTGAGGAACGTCAGCCTCCGGTCCAACTGGTAGTTCTTCGCGGACTGCTCGCGCAGCTCGTTATAAGTCGCCTGCAGCGTCGTTCGCCGGTCCTCCGACAGGCGGTACATCTGGAAGCTGATAGCTGAAGTGCTCAGAAGAATCACCAGCAGCAATCCAACGACCGTCGCCGTATATTTGTGCCGGCAGATGATCTTGCGCAGCAGGTACGTCGAGCTGATGGACTTGGCGATGACCGGCTGACAATCCAGCCACCGCTGCACGTCCTGCTTCAGCTCGCCGGCGGACTGGTACCGCCGGTCCGGGTCCTTGGCGAGGCACTTCATAATGATCGCTTCGGCGTCGGAGTCAAACCGACGGACGATTTGTCTCGGCCTGACCGGCTCCGTGCTCTGGATATTCTTCAGGGCTTCGACCAGCGTGCCGAGCACGTCGTACGGCATCTGGCCCGTGCACATCTGGTAGAGAACCACGCCGAGCGAGTAGACATCGGTGCGGACATCGACGAGGTCCGGCCGGCCGGCGGCCTGCTCCGGCGACATGTAAGCGACGGTGCCCCGGATCTGGCCGGTGATGGTCGGCATGATCGTGTCTCCGGGCGAAGCACCGAGGCCGGCGGTTTTGGCCAAGCCGAAGTCGAGGATGTGCGGCTCATCGCGGTCATCGACCAGGATGTTGGAGGGCTTGAGGTCCCGGTGAATGACGCCGCGCTGGTGGGCATGGGCCATCGCGTCGCAGACCTTGCGGAACAGGATGAGCTTCTCGCGGATGGCGGGAGCCTTGGCCTCGACGTAGCGGTCCAGCGGCTGGCCGTGAATGTAAGTCATGCTGAAGTAGTACTGGCCCTGGGCGATGCCGCTGTCGCGGATGGCGACGATGTTCGGATGGTTGAGACTGGCCGCCAGCTCCACTTCCTGCCGGAAATACTGGCGGGCCTTCGGCGACGCGGTCAGGCTCGGCAAAAGGACTTTGAGAGCGACCTTCGTCTTGGTCGCCTTGTGTATGGCCTTATATACGACGGCTTGGCCGCCCTGCGGCAGCTCTTCGAGAATCTGATAGCCTTCAAACAGGTCCTGCGGCCCAATATGCTGAGCGTGCTCACCTGATGCCTGCGGGGTGGTCAGTGTCGCCATCGCATTCGGGTCCGGTTCGGGCAGCGGCTGCGTCACTTGAGGATTGATGGCCTGCCGGTCGCTCGCGCCATCGATTCCGTCCGGCTGCCCACGGCGCGCGGCCTCGACCTGCCGCCGGCATTGCTCGCATCCGGCGATGTGAGCCTCCACTGCCCGTGCTTCCTCTTGCGAGCACGCCTGCCGCACATAGCGTCCGACGGTCTCCTGGCTCAGGCAGCGATCCATCTCACGTACTCCGGAATAACTCCACAGACCAGCTTTGCAGAATGAAGATCAGGCCAATACTGCAAGAATATACCTTTGAAGTGCTTTGCACAGTTAGAACTGCGCGCGCATTTTCTCTATTTTCTTTGACGCTTTTTATTGCCCCGCGCCCACCCAGACGATGGAGGTCGGCAGGGCCAGGTCGTAACGGTCGGGGTCGGCGATGCAGACGGCGTCGACGGCGTCGGTCTGCGGAGGAATCTTCGCCAGGAACGGCACATAGAACGGCTCGTCCGCCGGGCTCGGATACGCCGGGACTTCCGGCATGCTCACGCCGGACACCCAGAGGCAGCCCGTCCCCGGGTCCTCCGTCACGGATGTCACCTGCTCCATGTTCCTGATCGTCACCGACCACGTCACGGAGAAATCCTGCGTGGACAAGCCGTACAGGACCGTGCTGTCGGGCGTCTGAGGGTCGCGCTGTCCCGAAGCCAGATACAGCGTCGAGCCGTCATGAGAGACGTGTAGTGCGATTGGGTCAGGGATCTTCGCCGGGCTACTCGGGCTCACCAGGTCCAGCCGCTTCTTCAAAACGCCATCGGCGCCGTACTTCCACAAGATGCAGCTTTCGTCGAGAGCGTGGACGTTCACCAGATACACGTTGCCCGCCCCATCGACTTCGATCTCCCGCAGGCAGTCGCGGCGCTGGTTGTCGTTCGGCAGCGGCGGATCGTCGTACAATTGGACGACTCGATACCGTGGCGTGCCGCTTTGGAGCAACTGCAGCCGGGCGGCGGAGACATAGGCATTCTCACCTTGTGGCTGGACTACCACGGGAACGACATACGCGTTTCCCTGGGCATCGAAGGCGGCGTCGAGGACCGGCCGGCCGAAACTGTCCGAGCCCCGCCCCTGAATCCCGACGTACACCGTCGCCGGCTCGCCGTAGCGAGGATCGGCCGCGACGCTTGTCTGGCCGGGAGGAATCACCGCCCCGATGCTGCCGTCGATCCGCAAAACGCCCGATTCCGCGTTCACCGTGTAGACACCGCCGGCCGGCCCTCGCACAACCCTGATGTTGCATCGGTCTGGCAAACCGGCGACTGTGTAGTTGCCCTGGTAGGCCGGCTTACTATCGAACATGCTGTAGTGGTCTTTGAGAACATCCGAAAACGCCTTCTTCATTCGGCCCTTGCCCAGGACCAGCAGATCGCCGGACAACTCGCCGGCGCCGGCCAATTTCACGTGGCCCGTGGAGGGACTCAGGGACACAGATCCGTAGCTGGCCTCTGAGCCGGCATCCGCCAGAGGCAGCGGCACACGGCAGTAGTTGCAGGCCACGCGAGAGGGATCGCTCAGGGCCCAATCCCACGAGTGGACATCGTAGGAATCGACGTAGCCGTCGCTGCTGAGGGCCCCGTCGAGACAATACCGGCTGCCCAGCCCGCCATCGACCAGGCCCGCACTGTACCCGCAGGAGGCGATCACCAGCAGGAAGTCCTCTTCATCGGCCGTGTCGCTCCAGTTCAAATCCAGGCAAATACCGTCGCAGTGCACCTCGACCGCCAGATCGTCGATGAGCGCAGAACCGCCATCGCCCTCGGACGACGCCAGCCGGATGCCATCGGCAGACTGTGACGCGATGCCCGCGCGACCGCCGGTCTGCGCAAGCTCCATCTCGACGTACAGTCCCCCGCGCAGGTCGAGCGAGCCCGTGGACACCCATCCTTCAAAGGTGCCGAACCGCCGGCCTGCGACCGCTCCGGCCCGTCCCTCCGGCGGCGCCGGCACACGACCGATGGATATGGAATGCCGGGCGTTCATGCGATTCGTGCGGTCCAGCAATTCCGGCACGTCCGACAGACGCGCCGTCAGCGCCAGACCCGGCGCGGATTGCTCGAACAGGTATTTGAAACGCACCAGCACACGCGCGCCGGTGTATCCCTTGAACGGCGCCTTCGCCAGGGCATCGATCATCTGACTGTATGTCGTGGAGGCCGGATCGAGGTCCCTCAGGTTCTGCATCCGCACCATTCCCGTCAGATCGGGCCGAAGGCGCTTCACCAGTTGAACGTGCATCCGGTCATACTGAGGATTCGAAGGATGCACGAAGTCGTTGTCCTCTATCCACTTACCGTCCTGCTGCATATCGTCGAAGGTCCACTGTCCCAGCGAATAGCCCAGCGGCGACTGGTTGGGCTCCTTGGTGCTCTCGAAATTCGCCTGGACACGGTAGTCCTGGGTCATCTCGATCGTCACCGGATTGAGGCTCGACCAGAAGCTGCCGGACCAGTTGGTAAAGCGATAGCCATTATCTGGAATTGCCTTGATCGACACGTCGGCGCCATAGGGATATGGGTAGGTTCCCGCAGACGGCTCGACGGAGCCGCCCTTACCCGCCGAGATTTGCAGGTTGTACGCATCCGACATGAAGAAATACTGCGTCGATCCGCTGCCCCCGCTCCAGGAGTCCCTTGCCTCGGCATAGAACGTGTAGGTCATGCCCGGCGTCAGCCCCCCGATGGGCTCGGAGAACACCTTCCCCACAAGTGTGCAGCACCGCCAGGGCGTCGATATCGGAAAGTCCGAGTCCCATGCGGGCCAGTACCAGAAGCGGTACTCGCAGCCCTCACTTCCGGCCTCCAGCACTCGGCCGCACAGTCGTGCTGAATCCCTGGTGACCTCAGTAGCTGGCAGCGTCTCGACGTAGAAACTGTAGGCCTGCGCCGTTCCCGCGCCCGGGCCGCCGAGGCCGATCAAAATGACCAGACCGACAAGACGAAATACCGTTCTCATAGTTCCCTCCTTCTGCCGGTTGTTCGACACTACCATCCGTTTGCCGCCCATCGTATCATTTTATGCCTCGCTTGTCAAAGCCGAAGGCCGATTTCGACAGGGCAATCGCATCTAAATTGAGCCTTTGTAGGCATGGTTTCGTATTCCTCTCAGAAGCAGGATACTTGTGCTAGTTCTACTGTCACCGATTTATCCTGAACCGCCGGGATGAAGGCGTGGCGGGAACTGGCCCGTGCGTGCGTGCCAGTGGTAGATTCTCGCTTGTTCGTTGCGAACGAGTACGGTGCTGACCTCCT
>Ga0315282_10000546_pt1 | contig 74023 bp, 63 predicted proteins | sample YL17G07_20_MG_FD_203693 | JGI IMG/M metagenome (GOLD analysis project Ga0315282, IMG submission 203693) | Sediment microbial communities from Yellowstone Lake, YNP, Wyoming, USA - YL17G07_20 | ecosystem: Environmental > Aquatic > Freshwater > Lake > Sediment | place: USA: Wyoming | collected... | reverse complement strand
CGAGGAGCCTGTCCCCTTCGGCGTATTCGTACTCTCCCGGGGCATTGACCGCCCCATAGACTGCGACGAAATTCTTCTTCAGGATCTTTTGAGGAACGAGGATGATGTCGCCATCGAGAAGAAATGGGTTGTACCGGTCCTCGTGCGTGGCGTAGAACTTTGGTATGTCAACGCGCAGGGTGTCCCCGTTCCGCCGTACGAGCAGGATGTTTCTCGTGGACGCGTCCTTGTAGAGCTTCTTGGTTTCAGTGACCCGCGGCGCCTTGATCGTTTCGGATTGGATCGGTATTCCCTCGTCCGGCACATACGCCGGAATCGTAAAAGTCGCGTTCGGGAACGTCTCCCCCGCGCCCTGGTCGATGATCTTCTCGACGCGATCAACGGCAGTCGCCAGGTATTGTCCCGGTTTCATGACGCTTCCCACCAGGGAGACGATGAACGCGCGAGGCTTCAGCAGCGTGACGGAGACATCGCCGGTCGGATATCGCTTCCTGACGAGGCTCGATGCCTGCACTTTGACATCAGCGAGCTTCTTGTCTGCAACGTAGATCTCACCGACGGTGGGGATGATCAGTGTTCCTTCGGGAGTGACCGGCAACGGGTAGCTGAAGCTCACCGGCCCCCACACTGCAACATTCAGAAGATCCGAGGGACCCACGACATAGACCTTTGGGTCCACAGCTTTCTCCATTGGGAATGTCGTCAGCTTCTCGAGCGTTTCTTCCTTTGTCGTGAGCGTCTGAAGGGCCCGCTGCTGAAGAACCTTCTCAAGATCCGTCGGCTGTTGTTGGGTGACCTGACCGATGCAAAGGTTCCACGCGACGGCCAGGCAGAGTCCGAAGCACACACTCTTTCGCATTGTGGATTCTTCTCCTTATGTCTTTTCTTTCAATACTGCTGCGATACGCTCCGCCGTGTGACCATCCCAAAGGTCGGGGATCCGTCCACTCTTCTTTCTCCCGTCGAACACTTCAAAGCTCCTGCGTACAATGAGGTCAACGTCAAGACCGCACAACTGATTCGTCCCAATCTCAACCGTGATAGGACGCTCCGTGTTCTCGCGGAGCGTCAGGCACGGGATCCCGAGAACCGTCGTCTCCTCCTGAATCCCTCCCGAGTCCGTCAACACAAGTTGGGCCTGCTCCATCAAGTTCAGAAACTCCAGATACCCGATCGGCTCCGTCAACTGAAGGTTCTTGATGCTGTTCGCTCGTCCGTTGAGGCCGAACTGGTCGAGCATTTTCCGCGTCCTCGGATGAACCGGGAACATGACAGGGCTCCTTCCGGCAAGTTCCCCAAAAACCTTCAGGATCTTCTCCAGCCCATCCCGCGTGTCGACATTGGTTGGCCGGTGCAGCGTAACGAGCGTAAAGTTGCGCGGCTTGAGGTTGTACTGATCGAGAACGGACAACCGTCTCGCCTTCTCCCGGTAGTGCATGAGGGAATCGATCATCACGTTCCCGACGAGGAAGATCTTCCTCTCGTCGATTCCTTCCCGCAGCAGATTCGCCACGCCGCTCGGCTCCGTCACGAACAAGAACTCCGAAACCGCATCGGTCAGGAGTCGGTTGATCTCCTCGGGCATCGTCCGGTCGAAGCTCCTCAGACCGGCTTCGACGTGCGCCACCGGAATTCCCATCTTCACGCTCACCAGGCTCGAAGCAACCGTCGAATTCACATCCCCCACAACGACGACGAGATCGGGCTTCTGAGCTTCGAGTATCTTTTCAAGCTCCACCATGATCCTGGCAGTCTGCTGTGCGTGAGAGCCGGAACCGACACCCAGGTGGAAATCCGGGTGGGGCAGCTCGAGATCGTCAAAGAACACCTTCGACATCGACTCGTCATAATGCTGGCCCGTGTGGGCGATGCGATGCCGAATCGAATCGGAATATCGTTGAAATGCTCGGTGTAACGGAGCCACTTTCATAAAGTTCGGCCTGGCTCCGACGACGCTCAGTATGGTTTTCAAATTCGTGCTCAATGCTCCGGAAATGCTACCTCGTCATCTGCAATCCGCTGTCCGCCTGCCGCGCCCTCACCCCTTCTTCATACTTCTATACTCTCTACTTCCTTCCCTCATACATCATCTTGTAGTACTGCTGATACTCGCCGCTGACGATGCGCTTCCACCAGTTTTCGTTTCGCTCGTACCATTGGATCGTTTCCGCGATCCCTCGCTCAAATGAGTGCTGGGGCCTCCAGCCTAGCTCTCGTTGAATCTTGCTCGCATCGGTCGCGTACCGCCGGTCGTGGCCCGGCCTGTCTTCCACGAAGGAGATCAACGACTCCGGCTTCCCCAGATGTCTCAGGATCAGCTTCACCAGATCAATGTTCCTCAGCTCCGAGCCACTACCGATATTGTAGATTTCACCCTCCTTGCCCTTGTGCAAGACCTCGTCGACCGCGACACAATGATCGAGCACGTGGATCCAATCGCGTATGTTGCCCCCGTCGCCGTAGACGGGCAGCGGCTTATCCATCAACGCGTTGATGATCATCAGCGGAATGAGCTTCTCCGGGAATTGATAAGGACCGTAGTTGTTGGAGCACCGGGTAATCACCACGGGAACGCCGAAGGTATGGCCATACGCCAGAGCGAGCAAGTCGGCCGAAGCTTTGCTGGCAGCATAGGGACTGTTCGGGTGGAGCGGCGTCAACTCCGTGAATTTTCCCTCAGGGCCCAGCGATCCACAAACCTCGTCGGTCGAGATTTGGATAAACCTCTTGAGCTGATGTCGCTTCGCGGCCTCCAGCAGCACTCCGGTGCCCTCAACATTCGTCCTCACAAACTCAGACCCTTCTAAAATACTCCGGTCAACGTGCGACTCCGCGGCAAAATTGACAATCGCCTCAACGCCATAGCGCCGGAGGAGCTCCAGAACAAGGTCGGAGTCGCAGATATCGCCCTGGCAGAAGATGTGCCGGGGATCGCTTTCGACCTCGCGAAGGTTCTCCAGGTTTCCTGCATACGTAAGCTTGTCCAGGTTCACGATCCGGTATTCCGGATACTTCCGGAGCATGTGCAGCACGAAGTTGCTGCCGATGAATCCAGCCCCACCTGTTACGAGAAGAGTCATGAAGGATCTGCCCTGAGTGCTCGCCCTGCGCGAGGGACCTTAGTCAACGCGAAACGGAGTCATTGGATCGTTTTCGTGCCGTATTTCGTCTACCGCCTCCCCTCGCCCCTCACCGGCATAGAGCCTGTTGGGAAAGTTGATCGACCAACCAAGCTTCGAGCCAATATTCTTGTAGGCGTGGACAACGCCTGCAGGTATGATGATCGACCGCGGCAAGTCTTCCCCGCCGTCCAGAACTAACCTATTTCCGTACGTCCCCGAGTCTTTTCTGTTATCCCACAAGTAGATACGAAAATTCGACGGCCCCAAGAAGCAGAAAAAGTCAGCCTGCTCGCGGTGCTCGTGCGGTCCCCGCACGATACCGGGCCCAGTCGAAGAGACATAGCCCATCACAGGCGCAAAGGCGCCGCTGATCTCATCTGCCCGAAATAACTCCATCAGCCAACCCCGTTGATCTGCGTGCTTGGCAAGATCCCCGACGAGAACTCCCTGGATAGGGCCGTCTTTGAAGTCCAACGCAATTTCCCTTTTTCAAACTTAAAAATCTACGAAACAATGCGCGAAAATCAAAGAATTCAGCCGAACGAGATCAAGAAGAACCGACGAAAAGGAAAATGGCAACTGACACCGGTGAAAGGATCGGTATTGCAGTAACAAGAGGAAGGGTAAGCGGACCTCAGTGCGTTGTTCTTAGTTCCACAGAAACTAACGATAATTCCCGCCAGAGTCAACCCGCTCGTTCGCTCTGGGGGAGTAGGACTTCACATCCGCTCAGGTGCCGTAATTCCGAGGATTTTGCAGCCATTTGCCAACACGATCTTGGACGCCGAGCAGAGGGCGATCCGGGCAGCAGACAGTTCTCGCTCAGGTATCACGACACGATGTTCATGGTAGAATTTGTGGAATGCTGTCGCAACGTCGTGGAGATAGGATGTCAGTCGCTGCGGCTCGAACTCAAAGCAGGCGAACTCCACAGTGTCCGGAAATTCAAGGAGGAGCTTCACCAGGGCAATTTCCTCCGGCTGCCGAAGGAGGTTGAAATCAACCGCCTTGGTGTCCCCCGTTTTTGATGCGGATGAAAGGCCCTCGCTCTCCGCAAGACGGAGGATGCTCGCGATGCGAGCGTGGGCGTACTGGAGGTAGTAAACCGGATTTTTCTCCGACTGTTCCTTTGCCAGATTGAGGTCGAACTCAAGATGGCTTGAGACGGACCGCATGAGGAAGAAGAATCGGACCGCGTCGGGTCCGACTTCATCGATCAGCTCATCCAGCGTCACGAAGTTGGCTGCGCGCTTCGACATCTTCACCTGCTGACCGTCCCGCAGCAGCGTGACAAATTGATGGATGACAACCTTCACCTTGTCGGCGTCATAGCCAAGGGCCTTCACACCGGCCAAAACATCCGGGATCGTGGCAATGTGGTCGGCACCGAAGATGTCGACGACAAGCTCAAATCCCCGGCGGAACTTCTCCCGATGGTAGGCAATATCCGGAAGCCGGTACGTCGGCTCTCCGGTGCTCTTGACGATTACGCGATCTTGCTCCAGCCCGAGGGAGGTCGTTTTCAGCCACACAGCGCCGTCTTGATCGTAGGCCAGGTCTTTCTGCCGAAAAGCTTCCACAACCTCCTGGATCTTGCCGGAGGTGTAGAGCGAGTCCTCGTTGTAGAAGACATCGAATTTCACTCCCATCCGGGCAAGAACATTCTTGATCCCCTCGAAAAGGATTTCCTCGGCAGCCGTCTGGCAGGTCCGAACCGCGTCTTCCTTCCCTGGTTTGAGAAGCGCATCGCCTTGTTTCGCACGCAGTCGCTCTGCGATGTCCTTGATATAGTCCCCCTGATAGCCGTCTTCCGGGAAGGGGAAGGAGGGATCGAAGAGCTGACGGTAGCGTGCGTACGTCGATTCCGCCAGAAGCCGCATCTGACGGCCGGCATTGTTGTAGTAATACTCACGCGTCACGTCGTGCCCGGTCCACTCGAGGAGGTTGGCGATCGTATCGCCGATGGCGGCCTGGCGTCCGTGACCGACGCTCAGCGGGCCTGTCGGATTGGCACTCACGAACTCAACCTGCGTTTTCTTCCCGCCCCCGAGATTCGATCTTCCGAACTCGTGGCCTCGCGCCAGGATCGTGCCAAGCTGTCGGGTGAAGAACCGCTCCGTGAATCGGAAATTGATGAAGCCTGGACCGGCAATTTCGACGCTCGCGACGAACTCCGGATCAGTCTTGAGGGCTGCGACGATCTCCTGAGCGACAGCTCTCGGATTCTTCCCTGCGGACTTCGCCAGCTGCAGAGCGATATTCGTCGTGATGTCTCCGTGCGCTTCTACCCGCGGCTTCTCGAACGTGAGCCGGACACCGCCGTCGTACTTAAGCGTTCGGAGGGCCGCACCGACCTTCTCTGTGAGGTAGCTTTTCATTCTCCCGCTAGTATTTCATCAAGATTTTGTCCTCGACCGCCGACCCACGGTAACACGAGCAACTCCTTTTGGCGAACGGACTCTTGATTGATGTTCGCCTAGCTCATCGTGAACAGGAATGAACTTGGCATCGCCCCAGAGTCGTTCCAGATTGTAGAAGGTCCTGGCTTCCCTCTTGAAAACGTGCACAACGACATCGACGTAATCCAGCAAAACCCACGTGAGGGCTCTGAATCCTTCCGAGTGCCACAACGACACTCCGATCCGATCGGTGCCGTCACGGACGGCATCAGCAATCGCTTTGACCTGAGTATCCGAATCGGCGGAGCACAGGACAAAGAAGTCAGCCGGAGCGCTGAGCTTGCGGAGGTCCAGCAGAACGATATTTGAAGCCTTCTTGGTGAGCACAAGATCAGCGATCTTTTTCGCCAGCGTCCTCGAGGTCAAGAATCACTCCTCCATCTCATTACTGCAGTGGTTTGAGGGAACGAAAATCCTTTCCGATCACGACGGTGACGTCGAGATAGGCATTTCGGTCGATCTCCTGTGTCACGCGCTCCTTCGACACCCCAAGTGCGCGGGCCACCTGCTCGGCAGCCTGGAGATTTCCCGCGCGGTCGATGACGCGGGTGAACTCGACGCTTGATTCCTTGTAGTTGCCCATTTCCACGACATCAAATCCCCGGGCTCGCAGGTAGTCTGTAAACCGCTGTGCGAGTTTCGCTGCCCCCGAACCGTTCAGGACGTCCAGCTGGATGATGTGCGACTTGCCGCCCTGCATGACCTGAGGCTCGACCGGCGGCTCGATGAAATTGTGGTGGACGAACGAATACAGCAACACGAGGACAAGAAAGCCAAAAGCGAGAAGCGCTCCGGTACCGGCGAGCGTTTTCCAGCTCCTCGGCTTCTTCCTCAAACGCTTCGAGGCTCCATCGGGACTGGCGTGAGGTCTCTTGTCTGATGAATCGAAAGGCTCTCCTTGGATCCCGGTGCTCATCGCGCCCATCCGTTCAGCGACAAAAAAACCGAGCACAAGCCTGACGGTTCCAGGCTGAGCTGCTCGGTTTTCTCAATCAACGTCTTGTCAACAACCACAGATCAGCGTTTGTCCCCCTCGAGTTGGTCAAATCCGCCGTAGTAGCCCGTGAAGCCGTATCCGCCGTTCCAATAGTACATCGGCGGCAGCTGACGGAACGAGATCTGGAACAGCGTGTTCTTGGACGGCCTGTAGTTCAACTCTGCGCGACTCAGGAATATTCCGCTGAGACTGTTCTGGAATTGTTTCCCGAAGGAATTGAACGGAGAATGCATCAAACTGATATCGGCCTGCACATCCCAGGCGTCAGAGACCTTGTACATCAGGCTATTGGTATAGACGCCCAGGGACATCCCTTGCCCGCCGAACGTCTGGTACGAGAGGGAAAAGCTCTGGTGCATGCTCAGCTTGTTCGGATCGAACCAGCCGAACAGAAGCCCGCCATCGTCCGGCTTGATGATCGACTCAGAAACGGTCGGCTGTGACGCGACGTTCGACTTATATTGCGCTGAAGCGATCGAAGAACAAAGCAAGAGCGCGAAAACTGCACATCCAACTCTCATCCTCATCTCTGTTCCCTCCTCTTATTCGCCCGAATAGTACTCAATTGTAGAGTGATTGTCAAGATTTTCACGCCTTTCTCAGAGCAGCGTGGGTGCGAGCTTCCAGAATCGCCCGTGCCTTGTCGAGCTGTGCCGCCGTATTGATGCCGTGAATCTCATCAGCCCCCTCAGCGAGCAGCGCCGAAACCTTCCAACGCTTTCGCCAAAAGTACTCGAAGACGTCGGTTAAATAGTACTCATGCTGCACGTTGTTTGGTCTAATATGCCGCAAGCCGTCGAAGAGCTTCCCTTTGTCAAACAAATAGATCCCGGAATTGATTTCCTGCACCTTTCTTTCCTCCTCCGAGGCATCCCGATGTTCGACGATCTTTTGCACCCAACCGTCCGGATTTCGGATAATTCGCCCATATCCTGTCGCATCCTCTATCTGTGCCGTGAGAATGGTGGCGACAGCGCTCGTGCCATAGTGATGTCCCAACAGGAGGTTCATCGTGTGTCTCGTCAAGAGGGGAACATCACCGGATAGCACCAGCACGTCCCCTGCGAATCCTTCGAGCGATCCTTCGGCCTGCAGGACGGCGTGTCCTGTTCCGAGCTGCTGGTCTTGAACGACGCACCGAGCGTCAGGGTGGCTGCTCTGCAGATATGCGCTCACAACCCCCCGCTGATAGCCGACGATCACAATGACCCTTCTCGCTCCCAATGCGTAAGCAAGGTCCGCCACGTAGTGAACCATAGGCCTGCCGTTGAGCTCGTACATCACCTTTGCCTGCGTCGGGTCCTTCATTCGAGTCCCCTGCCCGGCCGCCATGATGACAGCAGCAAAATCGCGCTGGGAGCTCGTGGTCCGTGCCTTCTCCATTCAGTCTACCTTGATTCCGCAAATGAGATGGTCATATTGTCGATGAGCCGTGTTGAGCCGAATCGGACTGCCAGGGCGACGAGCACGGAGGGGGGCCTCAGTGTTTCCACTTCCGTGAACGAGTCCGGCTCCACAAACGCCACATAGTCGATCTGCGTCGGCTCCGCGCAAGAGAGGATCTCCACCATTTGCGTGCGCACCGCCGCCGCTGACCGCTCGCCACCCGCGATGAGAGATTCCGCATGCTTGAGTGATCGATAGAGAGCCGCGGCGTGCGACCGCTCCTGAGGGTTGAGATAGGAGTTGCGAGAACTGAGGGCGAGACCGTCCTTTTCCCGAACCGTCGGTGCGATGAGGATCTCGAGATCGAAGTTCAGATCAGCCGCAAGCTTCCTGATGAGAAACGCCTGTTGAGCGTCCTTCTGCCCGAAGACAGCCACGTGCGGCTTTGTGATGTTGAAGAGCTTTGTGACGATCGTCGCAACACCCCGAAAATGGGTTGGACGGAACTTCCCTTCGAGAATGGACGAGACCTTTTCAACCTCAACGTAGGTGGCATATCCAGCGGGATACATCTCATTCGTTTGGGGAGAGAAAAGGATGTCCGTGCCGGCTCGAGCGGCCAACTCTTGATCACGCGGGAAGTCGCGTGGGTATCGTTCCAAGTCCTCACCAGGACCGAATTGCGTCGGGTTGACGAAGAGGGTCGTGATCACGCTATCGCTGTGCTGCCGCGCAAGCTCGATCAAGCTCCGATGTCCGGCATGCAGGTAACCCATGGTGGGAACGACGCAAATTCGTTTCCCCCTGGAGCGAAGGGATTCCGCCAAGGCCTGCATCTCGCGAACACCGGTCACGGTCTGCATCGTCAAATGATCTTCTTCCCGAACGCCGACTGAACCAATTCAACGGCAAACTCGGCGGACTGATTGCGGTTGTCCAGGATCGGGTTGACTTCAACGACCTCCAAAGAGGTCATCTTGCCATGTTCGTTCACGGTTTCCATGATCAGATGCGCTTCACGGTAGTTGAGGCCCCCTTTGACCGGAGTCCAGACCCCTGGAGCGACGGAAGGATCGATCGCGTCCACGTCGAGGCTGACGTGAAGCAGATCGACATCGCGCAGCTTGCGCAGCGCTCTTGACAAGACAACCGACACGCCGTGCTTGTCGATCTCCTCCATCGAGAAGACGCTCACCCCGCTCTGCTTGATGTTCTTTCGTTCGCCGTCGTCAAGGTCCCGCGTTCCGATCAACAGAACATGCTTCGGGTCGACCTTTCGGAAATCTCCCCCCACCGACGTAAGCTCGATGGCCCCATATCGACGCCTCGGCGACCCGCACCAAGGTCCATCGGGACACCGAGAATATGGATCTTCATACACTCCGCGGGGTTGAAGAGATCAATCTTGCAGCAGCCTCAAGACCTTCGTGATGGTCTCCCTCAGGTCCTTCCGGTGCACGATGACATCGATGAATCCCTTCTCCTGAAGGAATTCCGACCGCTGAAAGCCTTTGGGGAGATCACGGCCGATGGTCTGCCTGATCACGCGCGGCCCGGCAAATCCGATCAGCGCGGCGGGTTCGGCAATGTGGACATCGCCGAGCATCGCGTAGCTCGCCGTGACACCTCCCGTCGTTGGGTCCGTCAAGACCGAAATGTACGGGATGCCTGCATCGGAGAGCTGAGCGAGCTTGGCGCTTGTCTTCGCCATTTGCATCAACGAATAGGCAGCTTCCATCATTCTCGCACCACCCGTCGCAGAGATGATCACCAGCGGCAGGCGCTTCTTGAGCGCACGGTCAATGGCACGGGCAACCTTCTCTCCCACCACCGAACCCATGCTTCCGCCGATGAAGGAGAAATCCATGCACGCGATCACGACCGGAATGCCGTTGATCTTGGCCGTCCCGGTCCGCACGGCCTCGTTCAGACCGCTCTTCCGCACGGAATCCTTCAGCCTATCGCCATAGCGTTTCGTATCCACGAAACTCAAGGGATCGACGGAGCGCATCTTGGCGTCCGTCTCCTTGAACGTCTTTTGATCCAGCAGCAGGCCGAAATACTCCTTGCTGCCGATCCTGAAATGGTAGCTGCACTTGTGGCAGGTATAATAGTTCTGCTCGAGCTGCTTACGGTGAATGATCTCACCGCAGCCTTCGCATTTCGTCCACTGGCCGTCGGGGATATCCTTCTTCGGCCCCCCGGACGCGATGTTCTCCTTCGAACGCCTGAACCACGGCATGGCGACCTCCTTATGACCCTTCGAAGTTACACGCTCATGACAACGAGGTTTTCATTGCCATTCGAACGACAAAGTCTTTCAGATAGAACGGCTCGACCGACGCGACATCCGCAAACTCCTTCCTGACCGCCTTGCGGTACCCCAGACGAGCCACGATGGATGCGCGGCAGAACTGATGAACGTCTTCCACCAATTGAGTGTCCCCGGACCCGCTCTTCAGCAATTCCACTTTATCGGTGATGAGGAGTCCGGCCGCATTCCGACGAGCGAGCGACAGCGTATCCTTAAGAGAAAGAACCTCGACGCTTCCCAAGCTCTCCACCCCCTCTTGCGTCGTCGCAAATCGGCCCACATAGAATTCTTCCCTCTTTGCATCGAGCGCCACGAGGATCTCCGAGGCTCCCGCGAACTTCCCCCTTGCAGCAACCGCGATCGCCTCGAATGTTGGGACCGTAACGAGCGGTCGATTCAGGGAGAAACACAGCCCTTTCGCCGTGCTGAAACCGATTCGCAGGCCGGTGAACGAACCCGGTCCGCTTGATATCGCGACAGCATGAACATCGCGCAGCGAGAGCGATGCCTCCGCGATGACCTCCTGGACCAGCGTCAGCAATTTCTCGGAGTGAACGTGTGACTCGAGCAGGGAGCGCTCGACCTCCGGCTTCCCTTCGACGAACAGCCCTGCAGCACAGACGGCCGTGGAGGTTTCAAGACCCAAAACGATCATCGCTGCACCGGGCACCCTTGCGGTTCCGAGTTTATCGGTTCGCCGGTCACGAGGAGGATCTCAATGTCGCGCTGGTCCGGTCCCGCCCCGTAGCCGAGGTGAACGTCGTACCGGCGAGTGGGCAAAAGATCACCGAGCAGTTCAGGCCACTCGATGAGGCAGATGCCCTCCCCATAGAAAAACTCCTCGTACCCGATGTCGTAGATCTCCTCTCGCGATCGCACACGATAAAGATCGAGATGGTAGATCAGAAGCTCAACGCCTTGCTCATCAACCCCTTCGTACCGGTTGAGGATGATGAAGCTCGGGCTCGTCACCTGATGGTGAGTCTGAAACGCTTCGCAGATCCCTTTCACGAATCGCGTCTTTCCGGTCCCCAGCTCACCGGAGAGAGCGACGACATCGCCACGCCGCAGCGTGACGGCAAATGACTTCGCCGCTTCAACCGTCTCGCGCTCCGACGATGTGGTAATCTGTTGCTTCACGAAGTATGTCTATTTCGGTTCGAGAGTGATCACCGGAAGCATCATCTCTTCCATGGAGATGCCTCCGTGCTGGAAGCTGTCCCGGTACTGGCTCAGGTACTTATGGTAGTCCGTCGGATAAACAAAGTAGTAATCTTCTTTTGCCAGGATATAGTTCGTCGTGACGCTTTCGCTGGGGAGCTTGAAATCCGCGGGATATTTCACGAACACCGCCTGGCGTTCGTCCACGCGAAGGTTCCGGCCGAACTTGTAGCGGAGGTTCGTTGAGGCTTCGCGGTCGCCGATCACCTTCGCTCCTCGCAGGCACCGGACACTTCCATGATCGGTCGTCACCACGATGGTAACGTTCTCTTGCGTGGAGAGCGCTTTGAACATGCCGAACAGCGACGAGTGCAGGAACCAGGAACGGGTCAGCGAACGATACGCTGCTTCATCCGGGGCAATTTCCTTCAGCAAGCGAGAATCAGACCGCCCGTGCGCAAGCATATCCACGAAATTCACGACCACGGCCGTCAGCTTGCTCTTGGTGTAGGAGAGAATGTTCCCCTCGATCTGCCGGCCGAACTCCGCATCGAGGATCTTGACGTACTTCGGTTCAGGTTTGAGCTGGAGGCGTTTGCGCCCAAGAAGTCTTTCCAGCAGTTGATGTTCGTGCCTGTTCCGGCTGCTTTCGTCGTCGTCGCCTGCCTGCCAGAGTTCCGGGAAACGCTTCTCGAGGTCTATCGGAAACAAACCGCTGAAGATCGCATTGCGAGCGTAGGGGGTCGCCGTAGGCAGGATGCCGAAGTAAAAGGACTTCCGGATGGTGAAGTAGTCTGCCACTAGCGGCTCGATCACCAGCCATTGATCGAGCCTCAAGCAGTCGATGACAAACAGAAACACGGAGCCTGTTTTCTCGAGCTCCGGGAAGACTGATTTCTCCAGCACATCCGTCGAAAGGACCGGGCGGTTTATCTCCTGCTCAATCCAATTGCGATAGTTGCGTTCGACAAACCTGCCGAATTCTGCATTGCATTCGCGCTTCTGATCCAGGAGCGTCTGCCGCAAACCGAGCTCGGGATGAGCATCCAGCTCCAGATCCCACTCCGTCAGCTTCGTATAGAGCTCGTACCATTGATTGAAATCGAGCGGGTTCATCAGAGCGAGGGAGATCTGCCGGAACTCCTCAGTGTAGTCCCGCGACACGTGCTCGCTTGTGATCTTCCTGGCCTCCAAGAACTTCTTGCACGCCATGAGGACCTGACTGGGGTTCACCGGCTTCGTGAGATAGTCACTGATCTTGCTGCCGATCGCCTCTTCCATGAGGCTTTCGGCCTCGTTCTTGGTCACCATGACGATGGGGAGGTTCGGATCCATGTCCTTCAGTTTGGAAAGAGTCTCCAGACCACCCATGCCAGGCATCATCTCATCCAGAAAAACGAGGTCGTACCTTTTTTGTTTCACTAATTCCACGGCGTCCTCGCCGTTTGTCGCAGTGTCAACCTGATACCCTTTTTCCTCGAGGAGTCGAAGGTGAGCTCTCAGCAGATCGATTTCGTCATCGACCCATAGTATTTGCTTCGTCAAATCCGCCAACGGCCATCCCTCCAGTAACCTTTGAAGTCAAAGTAGTTATTAAAGCGGTGAGAATCAACGAACGCTCCGACCGGACCTTTACGGTTGGATGGAAACGCGCACGTCTACTCCCATCTCGTTTGTTGTGGAACCGGGGATGCGGGAGCCGCCAGCGTCCGGCTTCAGCTTCGAGTACTTGTAAAAGACCGAGGCCGTCACCCGAGCGCTGAGGATGTACTGGATGCGCGGCTCGATGACCGTGCGGCTCGAGCCTTCCATCGGCGTCCCGTTCGGTTTGAAGATCGCCGCGCTCATGTCGTACACACGCCGCGAGGTCTTCGAGTAGCTGTACGAGAATCTGATGTCGATATCGTTCGACAGCGACAATCCGAAGAATGGAAACTGGAACCCCTGCCGTGAGTAGTTCGCTGTGACCGCGATGTCCGTCGACCCCGATTCAACGATGTTCTGTGCGGACGGAATCAAGTCATAGGTCGTGGAAGTGCCCACCCGGAATGTTGCTCCAAAGCTTCCCTTCACCATCTCCTTGAAGCCAATATTCAGACCGACGAGAGGCGAAAAGCCGTACGTGACCTGCTGGCTCTCGGTTACTTCGTCACCGGTCGGGGAGATCTTCCACCGACGCTTGTAGTCGGATTGGTAGCTATGTTCCAGGCTCACTCTCGAGGTGAAACTGCTCAGCAGCGGGAGGTTCTCCAGACCATCCCAATGAAACGTCCAGTTTGCCCGCGGAAGAATATTGCCGAGTAGCCTTCGCGCAAAGGGAAGAGCTTCCAGCCCGTTTTCGAAGGCATCGGCAAGCTTCGCATCATTGGTGCGTGCGTCAGTCGGATCAGAACGAAGGCTCACGTATTTGTCCTGCACATCTTGAATACTCGTCTTGAAAAACTTGAAAAAGAGCACCGGCGGAAAGGAGAGAAACGAGCGATCGAGATCGCCGCTCACAACGCTGCTGATCTCATGGCCAATGCCGAGGGAGTCCGACTGCAGAGTGCGGTTCACGTTGTAGGACCAGCCGACATTCCAGTTGAACTCGAGACTTGCCCCGTTCCACAGCGGCCGCGAGGTCCTCATCGCGATCGTATTCTTCTGTCCGTAGAGGTCAACGAGATTTCCCCTCGGTGCCCTGGGACCAGGCACCGTGTATCCTGTCAGGAAGGGAAAGGCCCCCTTGGACTTCAGGATAACATCACCGTTCGGATCGGACGATAACCCCAGTTGATACATCAACGACGCCCCGTTCTCAGGCAGCGGACCCTGGAAGAACGGGACGCGACCAAAGACGTTCCCGAATCCAGCCCGCCCGATCACTCCGCTGTTTTGACTCCGGTTCTGCTGGGAGAAGGTCAAGTTCACCTTCTCAAAGTCAAAGATCGGTGTTTTGAACACGATCCGTGTGAAGCGATCCAGCCCGTCCCAGAAGTTGAGCGGCCCTTTCGTTTTGGATGTATCGCCGGGAAGCGGAGCCGGCGCGCGAGGAGTCTCCGACCAGATCTCGCCCCCGATCGCGCGCAGGTTCAGGTCAAAGCTCATGGACAAATTGCCGCTGTTTGCCACGCTCTTGCCCAACTCTCCTGCTTGAGGGTTGTTGCTCCAGTCGTAACGCGCTGAATAGCGCGTGGTCGCAGAGACGAACTTGTCGAGCTTCAGAATGGGAGGCACCACAAGCTTTGGGTTGAAATTGATCGACTGACCGTAGGCAAGATCCGTCCCAAAATCAATGAGCTTCGCCTTCCCGAACATTTCCCCGAGGATGGCCGAGAATGATCGTTGGCGGCCCGATGAATCGACCTCAAAATTCAGCAGACTGCTCTGAATATCGAGTGAATAGTCAACCCCGAGGTTGAGCAGTCCGCCATCCGCGAACTGCCACGAGAAACTCATCGATCGACTGGAGGCGAAATTTCGGACAGTCGGCTTGGGCGCGGTTTGATCTCGTGCCTGCTCGAACGCCTGGCCGCGCGCAAACGTCGTGGACAGGTTGAAGTTGCGCGGCGTGTAATACAGTTTCAGGGCTTTCCATGGTTGGAAGAGGAAGAAATGACCGAACAGCGAAAATGGCGATACGTAATTCTTGTCGCTGAACTGCAGCGCGTAGCCCCCGCGCGCGTTCCACTGCCACTGGTCGTATCTCAGCGTCACGGGGCTTCTGCGCGATGTCGTCGTGTACGAATACGCAAACGACATCCTATCGATCGTCTCGCTGACCAGCCAGCTCCCGCTTGGGATGTTGAATTTGATGTTGGGAAGAGAATACGTATCCGTGACGTTAACAGTCTGCGACCGGAGCCGAACGTCATCCGAGATCTGCTTGACCTCATCGGCAGAAGCACCCTTCGCTTGCGCTGCATCGGCCGTCCGCTGAGCTGCTTCAGTGACGAGGATGTCTGTGCCCGGCACGTACTTCGGATTCTGGACCTGCTCCATGTGAGAGTACGAAAATCCCAGACTAGTTCCTGTCCAACTTTGCGGGAGGAATCGCTCGAACGCGAAAGAGGCGCTGAGCCCCCAATTTCGATCCGTGTTACGCGTTCCAAAATGATCCTCCAGCGCATGGAAGTTCGGGTTCCGCTGGGTCAAGTTGACAGCGACGGTGCCAACGTCCGCAAGCTTCAGGGAGGTATCGAAGCGATAGGCCCAACCCGGCGTGTCATCCACATCGGTCAAACGCAATTCGTCCACCCAGACTTCACCGCTGACTACCGCAGACCCCTTGTTCATCGGATTCTCGACACCGACAAGAATCAACCGGACGTTTGTCAGCGTTGGGTTCCCCCGCACCTGATAGGTTGAGCCCGGAGGACCGCCGGGCACCGGTACACGGGGACTGAGACCCTGTACGCTATCCCGGCCCAGTTTGAGTGCCGTGATCTGGCCGAAATTGATGTCGATATCATTGAGTGGATCCCATCCGGGCCTGATCGGCGCTCGATACTCATAGTAGTTCAACGAATCTGACCCAAAGCGCAGGAAGACTTCCAGATCATAGTCCGTCGTGTCTGTGAAACGCAGCCGGGATCCCGGCCGGTCATCCCCGTGGACGAACATCTTCATCGCACGATAACTGAAGAGGTCTAGCGGTCGTATCGTGTAGCGTTTGAGAGCCTGCCGCGATTCCCCGTCCTTCAGACCGTTGATCACCAGGTCGAGCGACTGTTCGTTCAGCTTGATGTTGAGATCCGGCCGCGTGGGGTCCGTCAGAAGCGGCAAGCCGGGCGGCGACGTGTAGTCGGGATTATCTTCCCGATTGATCACGCTCGCGCGGAAGGTGCTGTCATTCTTCACGAGCTCTTCCCATTGATTGCCGATCAGGTTGAGCTCGGCGATCCGCACCAGGGCACTCGAGGTCGCGCCGGTTATCCAGACGCGTATCCCTTCGACCGTCGAGAACGATGGATCCCCCACCTTGCGCGTGAACTCATTGATGGGTATCCGGATCTGGTACCAACCGTTCGCGCCGCCGGTCACATACTGCTGGAAACCGGCGCTCGTGGTATCGAGCGATATCTCGTACTCGTAATAGCTATTGATGCGATCGAGAACGTTGTTACGATTCAGATCCTCCGTGTCCGGAAATCGGCCGGCATCACTCTGCCCGTTATTCTCCGTCCCGTTGACACCGTTGTAGTCTTCGGGGTTGAGCGACCCGAGGACAGGCCTCACCCAGTCGTCACCGGAAGGATCGTTGGCGTATTCAGGATATTTGTTGATGAAGTCGGCAAATTGAGCATGCTCCTCAGCGTTCGAAAGACCATCGATACCGAGGTCCTCACCTGGTCGCAAGATCCCGTTGAGGATATTCCCATCAAGCCCATCCTCCGTATGCAGTCTCAAGCCTTTGAGGGGAGGAGTTGGAATGACGACCTCGCTGATAATGCCGAGATCGACGTTCAGCTTGATGGTGGGCTGGACTTTGTCGAGCCGGACCCAGAGCTCGATGAAGTTGATATTCTCGTCCAGCAGATTCGTCGAGATAGAGCCGATGAGCGTTTGCACCCCCGCCCACGCTTTCTCCGGGTGGGCGCGAAGCTTACTCTCCAGGTTCATGGAGTAGTTGAACATGCTTCGCTCCTGGGGCCTGAGGAACAAGTTGAGTACGGTCACCTGGTTCTCCTCGGGACGAACGCTCTTGTTCGGCCGAAGATCCGTCGGACTGACATCACTGGGTAGAACGTTGTACCACGTCAACTTCCCCTCGTACTCCATTTTCTCACTGAGCGTCAGCTTCGCAGGCTCGTCAAGGGAGAGATCATAGTCGGGAATCGCAGCCTGGCGCCAGGCACCGAAATTGACGCTCATGGGGATCAACTTGCGTGCACCCTCAAAGTCGTCGATATAGGCAACCCCTTTGCCGCCATCCTGGGAGATCGGGCTCTTACGGGTGTTGGGGTCTGGCTTCATGTAGGCGCCCTCGCCACGAAGAGTGAGGCTGGAGGTCGCATTCGTTTGAATCCCCGGCAGCCAATTGAGCGCCCGCGTCAGAAAATCAAGGGTGAGGGTCGTCCCCCCATCGATCCCCATGATGGTATTGCTGATCGGCTCCTCGCCAAGCCGCACTTTGTCGCTCAACGACTGCTGGTTCAAATTCATGATCGTGAAGCCAAGGGCTGAGGTCTTCCCCAGCGTCAATTCACCGCGCGCTCCCAGGAGCGACTTGGACGCCAGCTGGAAGAGGTCGTTTGCCTCATACTGGATCTGGAGATTTTGGCCGGGGACCAGCAAGCTTTGATCCCGGACATTGACCTGGCCTGAGATATAATCAACCGAATAGGCGTTGGGCGGGGCCGGCGTTCCGTTCACAAGCACCTTCACGCTTCCTTCCACCACGTTGAAACCGATGTTATAGGTTGACGCCATCGACCCCGTACTGGTACCAGTGATCAGGAACCTGTTGCGTTGACTGTTCGACGCACCGTTGAACGTCGTATCGTATACCTCGCTGAAAATAAATGAATCCGCTTCCGCGATGGTTCGCCCCTTTGAAAGGAAGTAGCGTCGAACGCCCTCGCGGAACGGTTCCGTGCGCGGGAAGATCAACTCTCCCCTCGCCTCGTCGATCGTCAGCGTGGGGGCGTAGTCGAATTTCCCATCCGGAGGTGAACCCGGACTTTCACCGAATCGATCGAGGCCGAGCATCTCCAGCAGGTTGAATATTCCCAAGAGGTTGTCCTGTGATTCTCTCCCCGGGATTTCGTATAAAACCTTCAGCTCAAATCCCTCCTTCTTGATGCCGCGGACACCGAGGGGATAGATGTTCTTCAGCATCAAGCGCCACGCTGTTTTGAATTGCGGACCCAGGTTCGGCGGCCGCACCAACTTCATCACCAGCTTCAAGGTCCTCGACGTATCACGCGCCCCAAAGTTCCCGATGTCGACGCTCTTGCGGGAGTCGGTGGGATCAGGAAGCGTGTACGCAACGGCGATCGCCTGCTGCGGTTGAAGAGAGCGGTTCAGCGTGATATACCCTGCGTACTCGTGGAACGTGTAGTCCGTGTTCGGATCGAGGCGGATGAATCGCCCGACCTCGACCTCCCCGGGGACCGCGTTGTAATCCTGCGCACGGCCGACGAGGTCGCTCTGCGTCTGCCGCACCTTGTTGACGTCCATGAACGCCACGACGTCCCGCTCGTTTGGATCCTCGATGCCGATTCGGGTGACCCACACTTCGATGTCACGGATTTGCTTTCGCGGGTCAACGATCGCCGGGATATTCAGATAGGCGGAATCGAACCATGCGATATAGGAGGTATCGACGAAATAGTGATCGCGAGAGTAGTCCGTGGCGCGTTTTTGAAACGGTGTCGGCCGCCCGCCACCCGAGACAGTCAGTTCTCGGATCTGGCCCTTCTTCTGCGATGCGACGGTGGTCAGTTTCAACGGACCGAACTGCAGTCCAGCCTTGATGCCGAAGAGTGCCGCACTGCTCGAGATGAAAGAAGAATTCGTGGCCAAGGAAACGTTGCCCGCTTCCACGCTCTGAACGATGTCATCTGCGTACCCGGTGTAGCGAACCTTCAATTGGTTCTCGTACTCAAACTGGCGCTGCGTGTTCCAGTCCGCGTCGATGTTGAGCTTGTCACCGATCACCCCCTTCACGTTGACCTGTACCTCCTGGCTGAAATCAGGCTCGTTACGGCTCTGGGCAAGAGGGTTGTTGACGAACAAATCCGATTTTGTGTTGCGGAAAGCCCCGTGGATGTCGACGGCACCGTTGATGTTCAGCCGGATGATGTTCGGACCGAAGATGCTGAAGAGAGGATTCTTCGGGATGGGGATCTCGATGCTGGTCACCTGACCGAAGAGCTCGCCAAGTCCCTTCTTCTTCCCCGACGCGAGTTGATAGGCTTGCGCAAGGTCCTCCCAGTTCGTGCGTATCGTCTGCTTCATTCGAACCGCCAGATACTCGTCCAAGCTCAGATCGAGCGGAATGCGGGTGTCGAAATCCCCAACGGCACGACGGACGTGATAGAGATACCGGGAGGTATCCAGCACGGCTTGAGTCTTGACCTGCAGGGGATCCGGGAGGTACAACGGGTGGGTCCTGGGCTGCATCATACTTACCATCGGCAAGTCGCGACGGACATTCTGAAATTGCTCAAGTCTCGCCGAGGAATCACGCGGCAGGGCACGGATCAGTTCCAGAATCTGCGCGGCAGTCAGGGTAGCCTCCGTGGTATCCACCGAAGCCCGCTTCTTGAGCAACGCTCGCGCGCGTCGGGAAAGTCCACCACCCGTGCGCTGCCTGGTGGTATCCTGCTGGAAGACAGCCCCGGCTGCAAGGCTTGGGGACTCCGAAGCCAGGTCCTCACTGCGCGGCCAAGCTGCCATCGGACGCGCCGATGCTTCTGCAGCGGATGCCGCTTCCCTGAGCGAGGATTCTTGCGAGGGGAAGGAGAAGCCAAGGAAGGAAAAACAAACAAAGAGGGTAACCGGCAAGACTGGTGGTCCCCACTCGGCTGGGGCAGCCCACCCCCTCACTCTGGAGCTCCGTAGTTCGCTACCTCTTCTCACGCAACCCTATCTGTCTATACGAATGCTATATCCGACACGAGAAAAGAATGTTCCAGGAGGATCGACCGCCTGGTTCAGTAGCGAATTCCCCGATATTTTCCCTCGAGAGTGAGTGATTCCAGTCGCTGATTATGCGAAAAACAACTTAAGGAAAAGCAAAATGAATTTCAAGCCTCGCGTCAAGAGTTGAGCGGCTCTGCGCGGGCAATTCCACGAGAAGCAGGACTATTCCCAAGAACGACCATGTGAGCCGGATCCGTCGATGATGCTGCGAATACGAGTCAGGATCAAATGAGGGACGTACGGCTTTTGCACGAAATCCACTGCGCCGTCTTTGATCATTTCAAGCTTGAGATCTGGATCGAGATAACCGCTCGCGAGGATGCACTTCACGTTCGGGTCGAGCTCCTTCATTTTCTGAAGCACCTCCCACCCACCGAGCCTCGGCAATCCCATGTCGGACAGCACAAGCCTGATCTCCGATCGATGGCGGCTGAAGACCTCAACAGCTTCTTGCCCGTCTTTCGCGACGAGGGCGCGATACCCGTTTTCTTCGAGGAGCGTCTGAAGCAGGCTCAGCAAGGTCTCCTCGTCCTCAACCAGGAGAACCGTTTCGCCGAATCCCTGTGGATCGGTCTGTTCCGCGGGGCCAGCCACCGGAGCTTCGACCGAGCCGAGGCTCTCCGGCAAAAAGAGCCGCATCGACGTTCCAGAGCCTGGCGCGCTATCGACCTCGATGAAGCCGCGGTGGCCGTTCACGATTCCGTAGACAACGGCAAGCCCGAGCCCCGTTCCTTTGTCCGGCGCTTTTGTTGTGAAGAACGGTTCGAAGATGTGACTTTTCGTCGCCTCGTCCATCCCGATCCCTGTATCGGTCACCGAGATTGTGACGTACCGATCCTGGTCCGCGCTCGGAAATCGCCACCTCAGTTCTTTCCCCGAGACGACCCCCGTCTCGATGGTCAGGGTGCCTTCCCTGCGTTCGACCCCGAAACCTTCGAGAATGGCGTCGCGAGCGTTCAAACAGAGATTCAAGATTGCCTGCTGGAATTGACTCGAGTCTGCCAGAACGCAGGGGATATTCTTGTCCATCCGCAAGTCAAAATGGATGGATTTCGGAAACGTGTCCGAGAGCAGCCTGGAGAGATCCAAGATGGTCTTGTTCACGTCGAGGTTCTCAAGATCTCCGCTTGTCCGTCGCGCAAACGTGAGGAGTTGGCGGACCAGGCCCGTGCCGCGGGCGACGGTCTTCTTGATTGAATCGAGGTTGTGACTCAGCTTCTCTTGATCGAGGAAGGGCTCTTCGAGATTGGCGAGATAGCCCTGGATGATTCCCAGGATGTTGTTAAAATCGTGCGCGATGCCTCCAGCAAGCGTTCCAACGCTCTCCATCTTCTGAACCTGCCGAAAGTGCTCCTCCAGCCTCCGCTGATCAGTGACATCCCTGAGGATACCTCGATACGCCACAACCTTTCCGTGTTCATCATGGACGGCTGTTGTTGTCTCGAGGACGATGAGCCGTTTCCCGTCCGCCCGTCTCACCAAGTTCTCATGTTCCTTCAAGTAGCCATGCTTTGTAAGGAGTTCAGCCGATTTCAATCGATCAAGTGAGTCAACATACAAATCTCGTCCAATGTCCACCTTGAGGAGCTCCTCTTTGCTCGAGTAGCCAAACAGGTCCACACCAGCCTGATTAACATCCAGGAACTTGCCCTCCGGTGTGCTGATGAAGACAACGTCCTTCGACTCTTCAAAGAGCGTGCGATATTTTTCTTCGGACAGCCTGAGGCGCGCATCGGACAGCTCCCGATCCGTGACGTCTCGAAAGCTCCACACTCGCCCGACGGTCTTCCCACCGATCTTCTGAGGCTTCGAGTACCGTTCGAACACACGTCCGTCTTTGAATCGGATGGAATCGTGGCTCTCCGCTTCAGGTTGACTGTACAGCTCCTGCACTTTCTTCAGGAAACCCTCCGGGTCCTCCAGTTGGTCAAGGACGAACTGCAACGCCCGCTCATCCTCCCCTGTCGCGAGGACGGACCCAGGGATATGCCACATGTCGCGGAACCTTTTGTTGTAACTGACGATGCGCCCCTGCCGATCGACCACAAGGATGCCGTCGGCCGTGGAGTCGAGAGTTGCCCGCTGAAGCGAGAGAGACCTCTCGAGATCTTCTTCTCCTTTCTTCCGAGCCGTGATGTCCTCAACAATCCTGATTCCGTAGAGCGGAGGACCATCCCCCTCGCGCACGAGGGAGGCCGTCAGCAGGCCCCAGATGACCTCGCCCGTCTTGGCGATGTACCGTTTTTCCATCTGATAGCTTGCGATCTCTCCCCCGAGCAGTCGCTGGAGATTCGGAAGATCCTTCGACAGGTCCTCCGGATGAGTGATGCCTCGAATCGAAATCTCCTTGATCTCCTCCTCCGAGTACCCGAGCATACTGCAAAACGCATTGTTCGCCCGGAGGATTTCCATGTCCAGGCTGACCAGCACGATGCCGACCGGACCCTCCTCGAAGACTGTACGGAATTGTTCGACGCTTTCCCGCAGCGACTGCTGAGCCTTCACGCGCTCAGTCTCATCAATCACATATCCCTGAATCTGAACGAGCTCATCCTCTTCATTAAACTCCGCATTGATGTTCACCGTGAGATAGACGTCGCTGCCGTCTCTTTTCTTCATCTTCTCGCGATAATTCAGCAACTTTCGTCTCTGACGGAGCAACTGAAGATACTCCTCGCGCGCCTGGGGACTCTCGTAGAGCGAGTTCGCATCGACGCTCATGATCTCCTCCGCAGAGCCATATCCGAAGATCCTGGCAAACGAAGGATTACACGCGAGGATCCTTCCTTCTGGTGTGGAGATGAAGTTACCCGACAGATCCTCCTGGAAGAACCGCCGATACCGCCTCTCACTCGCTGCAAGTGCCTCCGTGATGAGCCTTCGTTCATCTTTAAACCGTTGCCGGTCGGTCAAATCGACGACGACACGGTTCACACGATAGAATCCAAACAAAAGAAGAATCAAGCCGACAATCTGCCCGGTGTATCCGATCAATCCTCCGAAGAGGGGCGATGTCTGGCGGCTCAGGCTTTCGAACAGGAAGCCGTTCCCGAAGAACGAGCGAAGGATCAGGTCAAGCATGATCAAGCCGAACCCTGTGCCGATGAGCACGAGAGCCGGCAGCATGATTCCCTTCAGCCGCCTGGCGAGATAGAAGAACGCGATCATCACCAGCATCAGGAGGACAATACGGGCGATTCCTAGGATTTCCATCGTGCAGTCCCTCGTGTTGAGATCGTCAGCGGGCGCGCCCCCTTCACCCTCGAATCCTGCACCACTTCGGATGTGTTCGGTTGTCGCTTAGGGGGAGAGCCGTTCGATCAACCAGGTGTTCGCATTGTGCGTGTATCGTATCCGATCGTGTAACCGATTGGGCCTTCCCTGCCAGAATTCGAAGATGCGCGGCCGAAGGCGAAAACCTCCCCAGAATGGCGGCAGAGGGATAGGAACATCCCCATAGCGAGCTTTGAGCTCTGCGACGTTCTGTTCGAGCACCGTGCGATTTGGGATGACCTCGCTTTGACGCGATGCCCACGCCCCAAGCTGGCTTTCGACGGGTCTGCTCCGAAAATACTCCTCAGATTCCTCACGGGATGTCTTTTCCACGGTACCCTCAATCCGGACTTCTCGCTCGAGCTCGCCCCAGTAGAAGAGCAGCGCTGCGTTTGGATTTTGCTGCAGCTCGGCGGACTTGCGACTTTCGTAGTTTGTGTAGAAAAGAAACCCCCGCCCGTCGAACCCCTTCATCAGGACGACGCGGGCGGAAGGCTTGCCTTCGCGGGCAGCGGTTGCGAGAATCATCGCATTCGGCTCCGGCGACCGAATCGTCATCGCCTCCCCGAACCAGCGAGCGAATTGCACGAACGGATCGGGATGCACGCTCGATTCATCCAGCGTTCGAAGGGAATATTCCTTGCGAAGGTTTGTTATCGAGTCATCAGACATTGAGAGGCGACGCAGCCTTTCATGCGGCTATGATCCAGCACCACAAAAATGAAGATACGCAACGGCGAGACTCAAATCAATAAAGCATCACCCCCCCCCGCCCCCGACAGACCGCCGGTCTCAGGCCATGATGATCACCGCTTGTAAACAGCACACATTCTCAGTATATTTTCGATGGTATGTTCATCTTGTGGCGACATATCCTCTACCGACACGTTACTCCATTCCTGTTCTCCGTCCTGGTGTTGGTGTTCATCTTTCTGCTCCAATACGTGATGCAGAAAATGGATCAGCTGGCGGGCAAAGGCCTGAGCGCCGCGGTGATAGCGGAGTTCATCATCATGAACCTCGCGTGGATGGTGGTACTTGCCGTTCCGATGGCGGTTCTCGTGGCCACGCTGATGGCATTCGGCAATCTTTCCTCCGGCAACGAGATTACCGCGATGCGCGCCAGCGGCGTCAGTCTCTATCGCATGATGGCGCCGGTCTTCCTCACTTCCATCGTTCTCTTCTACCTGCTTATTCAGTTCAACAATAAGGTTTTGCCGGATGCCAACCACCGGGCGAGAGTCCTGATGACGGATATCTATCGGAAGAAGCCGACATTCTCGCTCGTCCCCGGACTCTTCTCACAAGGGATCCAAGGCTACGGCATCCTCGTCCGCAAGACGTTTGAGCATTCGAATGATCTTGAGGGGGTCACGATCCTCGACTACACAAACAATGCAGTCACGACCACACTCACGGCCGAGCGCGGAACTGTCTCCTTCTCCCCGGATTACCAGAAACTGATCATGGACCTGTACGACGGCGAGGTTCACGAGATCAGCAACTTCGATTTCAGCCGCTACCGCAGGATCCGGTTCGAGAAGCACCGGATCGTGATGAATGCCGAGGGATTTGAGTTCCAACGGTCTCAGGAAAGCGCATTTTCTCGCGGCGACCGCGAACTCAGCGCCCAGGCGATGATCGCCGTCGTTGATAGCCTTCGGGCTCTTCAGGAGGAGTCACGCGCGCACATCAAGCGGTTGGTCGACCGGGACCTCGGGGAGCTTCTGGCAATATCGAAAGCCCCGCGGGTGACGCCGCCGCCGATGTTGGATCCGACGTATGCCGCTGTGGCGCATATGAGCACTCTGACGAACATGGTCGAAGGAGAATACACTCGTATCGAGTACTATGCCCGGCAGATTCACGAGTATACCGTCGAGATCCACAAGAAGTACTCGATCCCGTTCGCGTGCATAGTGTTCGTGCTGGTCGGGGTGCCCCTCGGCATCATGGCGCGGAAAGGGACCTTTGGCGTCGCGGCGAGCTTGAGCCTCGGCTTTTTTCTCTTGTACTGGGCGTGTTTGATCGCTGGCGAGAAGCTTGCCGACCGCGGATTCATCCAACCGTGGTTCGGCATGTGGTCTGCCAACATCATCATCGGCCTGATGGGACTATACCTGACGTACAAGACCGCCCGTGAGAGCTTGACGATCAACTGGGAGACCATTTTGAAGTTCATCCCGAAACAATGGCGAGCGGAAGAAGAGGCGGCATGACCATCCTCGACCGTTACCTTGTGCGGCAGTTTCTCCTCGCGTTCTTCTTCGGGCTGCTCACGTTCATCCTCATCTTCATCGCCATCGACATGATGGAGAAGCTTGATGATTTCATCGACGCGAACGCGCCGGTCGGGACGATCATCGAGTACTACGGAGCATTCTCGCCGGATATCATCAAGTTGATGACTCCCGTCGCGATGCTTCTGGCCTCTTTGTTCGTTGTCGGGAGACTCTCGAACCAGAATGAGTTGGCGGCAATGAAGTCAAGCGGGGTGAGCCTGTACCGCATGCTCGCCCCCTTCCTTGTGGTCGCGGCGTTGGTCAGCTGCTTTTCCGTCTACTTCAGCGGATGGATCGTGCCCTATGCCAACCAACGAAAGTATGCGATTGAGAGAACGCATCTCAACCGGTCTCAGGGCGCGTTCACGCGCTACAACATCCTCTTTCAGGATGGGCGGACGCGCCTCGTCTCGATGAACTACTATGACAGCCAGGGGAAGCTTGCGAACCGCGTCAGCATCCAGGATTTTGCCGACACAAACCTCACGGTGCTCCTGCGACGGTTCGACGCAATGCAGATGGAGTGGATCACGCGCCCGCTGATGGGACAGGATTCGGCGGGCGGAGGTTGGGTCCTGGTGAAGGGGACCGAACGGGAGTTCTTCGGCCAGCAGCAGAGGCTCACGTGGTTTGATCGGCTCCCCATCGGAAGGCTCAACGTCACGCCGTCCGACATCGAGAAGAAACAACGAAAGCCGGACGAGATGGATTACCCCGAATTGAAACGGTTCATCGACAACCAGCGACGGGCAGGGCAGGATGTCTCACGATGGATGGTCGACTTGAACGGCAAGATCGCGTTCCCGTTCGCGAGCGTGATCGTCGTCCTCTTCGGCGTCCCGTTCGCATCGATCAAACGACGAAGCGGTATCGCCCTGGAATTTGGCATCTGTACCGCCGTGACGTTCATCTACCTCGCCTTCACGAAGATCAGCCAGGTCTTCGGGTACAACGGCGACCTCAGCCCGCTCCTGACCGCCTGGATTGCCAACCTGATCTTCCTCGCCCTCGGGATCGCGAACCTCCTGCGTGTCCAAAAATAAAGGTCACAGGCCCGCACCCCCAGACGTCGCGGCGATCCGGCGAGGCCAATCACAAAATGGCGTAACTCGATCCGTGTTGTCGCCAGGTCATCGCTATAGCCCCTGAACTTCGAGGTGATGATCTCGCGCAGCGCCGCCCCAAATCGGGTTTTCAGGACCTCGGCAGGCTGGTACCCGACACCGGCGGCCTGCGTCAAGAACGCGGGATCGAAAAACGCGGAGACAACGGTTCCATTACCCTCCTTATCGTAATTGAGGCCCTCGGCAAACTGAGTCTTGAGCGTTGCAGAGACGTAAGGGTTGATGAACGAGCCGTATTTGTACGTGAAGACGGATTGGAGATCAATCTTGTCGTCCGTTTTTCTGAAGCCTTGATCCGCGACGCTCGTCTGGCCATAGGCGAATTTGTACGTGGTCGCCCAGTTGCTTTTTTCAGAGTTGTGTTGTGTTCTTCCATCGAGAGTGGCGGTGTACGCGAGAGCGCTTTGGCCCCCTTGCGCCCAGTTTGAGTAGGAGACCTGCGCAAAGGTCAAGGTACCGACTACTCTGTGATTCCACGGACCCAGGGAATCCGGCTTTGTTTGCGTGAGCGCCAATGAGGGTATCGAGCAGACCATCAGGATCCATCTGATTGTTCTACACGAGGCTTGCTGTGCAGTGGCCGCAGCGCTTGGCGCCGATCGGAATCATCATCAGGCACTCGGGACACTCTCGCTGCGACGGTGGGGGCGGCGCGGTTTCCTCTTTTCGCTTCAGTGCATTCAACGCGCGTATGAGCAGAAAGACCGAAAGCGCTACAATGATGAAATCGATGATCGTGTTAATAAAGACTCCATAGTTGAGCGTGACCGACTTGGCACCCTCCGATGCCGATCTGATTGTGATCATCAGATTGCTGAAATCGACGCCGCCGACGAGCACGCCGATCGGCGGCATGACCACGTCGTTCACGAGCGATGAGACGATCTTTCCGAACGCGACCCCCATGATGAGACCGACGGCCAAATCGACCACATTGCCGCGCATGGCGAACGTTTTGAATTCTTTCAAAAGATTCATGACTTCCTCCCATTACTTAAGAATTGGAACGACGGCATCCTGCATCGGCAGGCCGGTGACGATGACCTCCCGGGATTTCGAGATATAGACGTCGATCTCGCTCCGGATGCCGAACTTGCCCGGGAGGTAGATCCCCGGTTCGATCGAGAACGACGTCCGTGCAATGACTTTTCGTTCGTCGCGCGTCTCCAGGTTGTCCATGTTTGCACCGTTGCCGTGGATCTCTTCGCCGATGGAATGACCCGTGCGGTGAACGAAGGACTCGCCGTATCCATGCTGTTCGATGGAGCGACGGGCGGCGTCATCCACTTGACAGCCGTAGATCTCGGTGCCCGATGCGTACGACTGCTGGACAAACCTGAGGGCGGCATCGCGACCGCCTTTCACGACCTCGAAGACCTTCGCGTACTCCGCCGGGACAGTCTCGCCAATGTATCCCGTCCACGTGATGTCCGCATAGACGGAGCGCGGCTTGTCTTTCTTCGCCCAGAGATCGATCAGGACGAAGTCCCCTCTGTTCAACGGGCGGTTGAGTTCCCTGGTCGGCTCGTAGTGCGGGTTCGCGCTGTTCGCATTAACGGAGCAGTTCGGAGCTTCCTTCGTTTTGAGGCCTCGCCTCTTGAACTCGGATAGCATGAATTGCTGGACGTCGTACTCCGTGGTCTGATCGAGCTTTTTCGGTGAGCCCTTCGCCGGAATGAAATAGAAGTACCGGCGCGTCTGGATGATGTGCGGCGGCAACTCGAGGATGCGCGTTGCGAAAACATTCGAACCACGGAAGTTGTACAACAGCCAGCCTTCCAGACGTTCCTCTCGGAGCGCTTCCTGGATTAGACGAATTCTTTCTTGAACCTGTGTCGACATTGTCGGATCTCCTGGTGTTGGTTCCCTCCTGCTCGGTACCCCTGCGATTCTCGAGCAGTTGTTCGGACACTATATAAAGAAAAAAGCCCGCAAATGAAATTCGCGGGCTGTTCTTCCTGTAAGCGGCTGGATTTTATTTTCCGACGGGCTCCAACTCGCGCGTGGCCTCTTTGTTCACGAGTACCTTTTTCTCGGTCACGCGGCCGCGACGATATTTCGTCTCCACGACTTGCTGCGGCTCGGGCTGTTCCTCCTCCACGTCAGGATAGGTGTAGATCTCGTACTTGTAGTTTCGAAGGATGATGTCCTTTCCGCTCCGCCCGAGGACGTACTGGGGGAGCAGCGGAATTTTCCCGCCGCCTCCCGGCGCATCGATGACGTAGTACGGGACAGCCAGGCCCGAGGTGTGGCCCCGCAGCTTATCCATGATCTCCAGGCCCTTCCGGACCGGGGTGCGGAAGTGATTCGTGCCCTTGGTGAGATCGGCCTGATAAATATAGTAGGGACGGACGCGCATCTTGAGCAGCTTGCGGTGCAGCTCCAACATCACGTCAGGGTCATCATTGACGCCCTTCATGAGCACTGCCTGATTGCCCACCGGGCAACCGGCATCGGCGAGCATCGCGCACGCTTTCCCGGCTTCGGGCGTGCACTCCCACGGATGGTTGAAGTGCGTATTCACGTAGATCGGATGATACTTCTTGATCATCTTGCACAGCTTGGGCGTGATGCGCTGGGGCAGCACGCACGGCATCTTCGTGCCGAGGCGAATGACTTCAACGTGGGGTATTGCGCGCAAGCTGGAGAGGACGCGCTCCAGCACATAGTCGGTCACCATCAGCGGATCGCCGCCCGAGAGGATGACGTCTCGGATCTCCGGATGCGCGGCGATATAGTTGATCCCGTCCTGAATCCATTTTGAGTTGATCTTGCTTGAATCGCTCACTTTTCGCTTCCGGGTGCAAAACCGGCAGTACATCGAACATTGGCTGGTGACGAGGAAGAGAACGCGGTCCGGATACCGGTGCGTGATGCTCGGGACGGGGCTGTTGGCATCCTCATTCAGCGGATCTTCCAGGGCGTTGTGATCTTCGAGCTCCACCGCGTCAGGAATGCACTGCAACCAGATGGGATCTCCCGGATATCGAATCAGGCTGAGATAATACGGGTTGATCCGGATGTGAAACAGCTTGTTGAGCTTCTCAGCCAGCTCAGGATCAAACCCGAAACGTTCGACCAGGTCTTTGGCACTATCCACGCTCTGCCGCAACATCTCTTGCCAGAGTTCCATACAGGTCTGTGATCCTCCTTACAAGTTCTTCGTGTACACGACAAGGTCGTCGCCTTGCGAATAATAATTCTTGATCCGCGATGCCTCGGTGTAGTGATTACGTAGGTAGAACGAGTGCGTGCTCTCGTACTTCGGTTGTGAAGACGTCTCGGCGATCATCAGCGTGCCACCCTTGCTCCTCACGTGCTCCTCGCAGTGTCGAAGCAGTTGTTTGCCGATTCCCTGACCGTGGATTCTCGGATCGACCACGATCCAGTATAAATCATACGTGCTTGCCGTGAGCGGTGTTGGCCCGACACAGTAGTACCCGCGCACGGTGTTCGAATCATCGACGAACGTATGGCTCACGTAGTCCTTCTGGTCTTTCTCGCCGACAACGATCTCCATGAGTTCAACCGCAACACCGATCTCCTCTTCTCTGAACACATCCGTTGCACGCAAAATCTCCACCAGTGGTTGAATGTCCTCTTTCTGAAACGGACGAATAGACATAACCTCGACTACGGAGTCCTTTCCAGGGCATACTCGACGATCTTGCTGATGATCAGCTCAAAGGTGAAGCCGTAGGACCTGGCCGAGCGAGCGAAGCCTGCGTCATCACTGATATCAGGATTGGGATTTACTTCGATGACGTGCAGATTATTGTTTTTGTCGAGCCGCATATCCACCCGCGCATAGTCCCGACACCCCATGACACGGTATGCCTTCAACGCGATCTCTTTGGCCTGCCGCTCGGTCTCCGCGCTGACTGGCGCCGGACAGACCCCGACGGTTCCTTTATACTCGTCCGTCCCTTCCATCCATTTTGCATTATAAGTGACGATCCTGGGATACGAGGGGGGGAGACCGGAGAAATCAATCTCGGAGATTGGGAGGATGATCGGGCGCCTGTTCCCCATGATGGCGACGTTGAGCTCACGCCCCTCGATGAACTCCTCAACGAGCGCCGGCTGATCGTAATTCTGGAATACGAGTCGCACCCGCTTCCGCAACATCGGCAGGCTGTCAACGAGCGCACCGTTGTCGATGCCCACACTCGCATCCTCCAATGACGGCTTCACAATCACCGGGAACCGGAGTTCAAAGTCCTCATCCTTGACTTCGGTAACGCTCTTGTAGACAGCGAAGCGGGGGATTCGAATCTTATGATAGCTGAGGATCTGCTTCGTGCGCACTTTGTTCTGGCACATGCCAAGCGTGAAGGCACTCGCGCCCGTATACGGCACGCCCATCAACTCGTAGAGACCAGCAACAAACATCTCGTGCGTCGATTCGTCTCCCACCGATTCGCACAAATTGAAGATGAGATCGGGCTGCTTCTCCTCAATGAACTGAATAAGCCTCTTGACGTCGCTGTTCATGTTGAAAAGCGATGTCCGGTATCCACACTTCTGCAATGCCTCCTGCACGTGTTCACGTTCTTCGAGTACACCAACCTCCGAGAAGTCGACCATCGCGGGATTCGTTCCCTCCAGCACCTGCGCACGCGTTGCCACCGCCTCAATCTTGCCGGTTTCCGAAATGAACTTCCTGCCCGAAGAAGTTGCTAGTGTCGGCTCGTTGAAAACGACGGCAACGTGTATTTTCTTAGCCATACTCCTCCCGTTTCAGGTTTCGGAGGTAGCAGTTAGAAGGTTCATAGAATTGGACTAGGCGAGGCCGTTGCGAAGGACCGCTGCATCTAACACGGCATGAAGCATTGCACTGTAAGACAATCCTGCCACCCGCGCCGCCATCGGGAAACTGGAATGGTCATCAGGATTGGGCAGAATCCCGGGCAACGGATTGAGCTCGATAATATGAGGGATTTCGCGTTCGTCCAGCCGCAGATCCACACGACACCAGTCGCGGCAACGCAAAACATCGAAAGCTCTTAGACACGTTTCCCTGATCTGATTTTCCAGAGCAGAGCCAATTGCTGCCGGACAATCATACATTTCAATGGGATGATCGCTCTGGTCCCATATCCATTTTGCCTCATAAGAGTAAAGCGGCTTCACACCCCCGGGCAACTTGTCCAGCCGTATTTCCACAATTGGGAACACCTTCACAGACGAGCCGTTTCCGAGCAGAGCAACAGTGAATTCCCTTCCGCGCGTGAATTTCTCTACCAGCGCCGGTTCATCATAATCCTCGAGGACACGCCTGACCTGCTGATCGAGTTGACTGCGAGTCTCGACAACTGATGAATTCAAGATCCCTTTACTCGATCCCTCGTGCAGAGGTTTGACGATACACGGAAATGGTACGGAGAACGATCGGAGATCTTCGTGTGAGGAGATGACTTGAAAAGCCGGAGTGGGAATGCCGTGGAAGGAGAGAATCTCCTTCGCGCGCGATTTGTCGAGACAGATGGCAAGCGTGACTGGATCGGATCCCGTGTACGGGATGCCGAACATTTCAAGGACGGCGGGAATCTGCGCTTCGCGGGATGGTCCTCTCAATCCTTCCGCGACGTTGAAGACAATGTCAGGCTGAACCTGGAGAAGTCTCTGAGGAGCATCTTCATCCGCTTCGATCATCGTCACAGTGTGTCGCTCTTCGAGAGCCGCCTTGACGGCGAGAACAGTTTCTTCAGTGTCCCATTCTGCGTATGTGTCGGGCCTCGTCTCTTGAAGTTTCGTCCGTGAGAGAACCGCTACACCACTCTCTCCATCTGCGTCCCTCTGCTCCTGATTCGAAACCTCGTCCGCATTCCCGTTCTTCATGTTATAGACGAGCGCGACATGCAATCGCGGTATCAAGCAGGTTGTTCAACCTTTCAATTGTTGAGAGAACGACCTATCAATGAACGTGTCATGCTGCTACAAATATAATCATTTATAACTCGTTGTCAAGTCTTTGACGTCTTTTTTGACGATCGAGCGCGCGCCATGACTTGACACGATCGCGAGGAAGGAGGTGACGAGCGAGTGAGAAAACCATGGATGAGAGACGAGGACGAAGGATCGCCGGACGCCTCCGACAAAGACCTTCGAGCGAAGACCGTCCCTCGTCACCGAGAGCGCGGGAGGAGAATCTCTGGGACGCGGAAGGGTCAGCCCACGCGCCCGAGGGGAAGGATGTCCTTGAAATGCTGCTCGAAATGGTACCGAATTGAAGCATGGGAGGTCGCGCGCAGCTGGGGATCCCGGTCAACAAGCTCGAATGCCTCCCAGCGCGCGAGCGCCACCAGCTCCCCATCCTCGATGAGGTTGGCAATCTTGAATTCAGGAAAGCCGCTCTGCCGTATCCCGAAGAACTCCCCGGGCCCACGAAGCGACAGGTCGACCTCGGCGATCCTAAACCCGTCGGTGGTGTCGGCCATCGTCTCCAGGCGGGTCCTTGCACGCTGTTTCTCCGTTTTCAGCTCGCCGGCATCCATCCCGCGCCGTCGGGACTCGAACCAAGCGTAATCGGCGATCAGGATGCAGTACGACTGGTCGGCCCCCCGCCCCACCCGCCCGCGGAGCTGGTGGAGCTGCGACAGGCCAAACCGCTCGGCGTTCTCGATGATCATGATCGTGGCGTTGGGAATGTCGATGCCGACCTCGATCACCGTCGTGGAGACGAGGATCTGGATCTCGCCTGCCTTGAAGTTCAGCATCACCGCCTCTTTCTCCTCCGACTTCATCCTGCCATGCAGCAGCCCTAGCCTGAGCTCGGGAAAGACCTTAGCCCGCAGACGCTCGAACTCTGCCGTCGCTGCCTTGAGATCGATCTTTTCCGATTCTTCGATGAGCGGAAAAACGATATACGCCTGCCTTCCCCTCCCGACCTCCTCTCTGACAAACTGAAACACCTTTCCCTTCTGGTCCTCCAGCCGAATGGCTGTCTTGATGGGCCTCCGATTCGCGGGCATCTCGTCGATCACGGAAACATCAAGGTCACCGTACAGTGTGAGCGCGAGCGTGCGAGGGATCGGCGTGGCGGTCATCACGAGGACGTCGGGGTTATATCCTTTCTCCCTGATCGTCGCGCGCTGCAGGACACCGAACCGGTGCTGCTCGTCGACCACGACGAACCCCAGCCGGGCAAATTCGACATTCTCTTCAATCAGAGCATGGGTGCCGACCACAATACTCGCCCGACCGTTTCTGATCTCCTCCAGAATCTCCTCGCGCACCCGTTTCCGCTGCCCCCCGATCAGGAGCCGAACATCCACGGAGAGATCACTCAGATAACCCTTCAGCGTGCGAGCATGCTGCTCGGCCAGGATCTCAGTCGGGGCCATGAACGCAACCTGATACCCGTTGTCGACTGCCACGAGCATCGCGAGCAGCGCGACGATGGTTTTACCGCTCCCGACATCCCCCTGGAGCAACCGGTTCATCGGCTTGGATGATCGCATGTCTTCTGCGATCTCGTTGATCACACGACGCTGCGCTCGGGTAAGCTGGAAGGGCAGCGATTCAGCAAGCCTGCGGGCGAGCTGGCTCTCGATGGTGTACGTGATCCCCTTGACCTCTTCTCCCACTCGACGTTTGCGATAGGCCAGTAAGAGCTGCAGAAAGAACAACTCGTCAAACTTAAGCCGCCGGCGGGCTGCGGCGAGCTGCTCGCTGCCCGCGGGAAAATGAATCTGCTCGATGGCAAATCGGCTATCCACAAGCTTCGCACGAGATCGGATTTCATCAGAAAGGATCTCCTGCACCTGGTGGGCTTGGCTTTTGAGGGCACTTCGGATGATCCGGCGAAAACCGCGGCTATCCAGGCCCACTTTGGTGAGCTCCGCGCTGGAGCGATATTTCGGAATGATGGCACCCGTGTTGAACAGCTTCCCCCAATCCGGCTCATCCTCCTCCTCGGCGCCTTTGAGCCGGTCAAATTCCGGGTGCGTGAACTGCAGGCGTCCGAGCTTGTCGAAATCAGGATATGCTGACAGCGCGAGAAGTTCGCCTTTCTCAAACGCATCCTTGTACCACTGGACTCCTTCAAACCAGACGCAAGGTAAGGAACCCGTCGCATCTTTGATCGTGAGAAAGAACACGAGGCGGTTGGACCGACGCGACCGACGAAGCTCCTGCCGATACACCTCCCCGATGATCGTCACAGGCTTCTCCGCGTCGACGTACTTCGGCAGATCTCGGATGCTAACGATGCGGCTGCGGTCCAGATAATCGAACGGATAGTACGCGAGGAGGTCTTGTACTGATTGAATTCCGGCGCGCTGGAGCGCACCGGCGCGCTTCGGTCCGACCCCTTTGACGTACTGAAGGGTCGATCCGGATTCGCGCTGACTGTCTGTGGGTTTTCCTGCTGTCGGCGGGCTCACGCTCTCACAAAGTTGCCTGCGTGAAGATAGCTATTTTTCTTGATCGAGTGAAGTCGGTCTTTCCGTCGATCTTCCGTCATCTCGCTATTCGAGGAGACGTGCGTGGCTGGACACGGTTAAGCGAGTCAATCAGCTGAGTTGCAGGCGCGATGGAAAGGCACTAGCGGCGGTACACAATCTTTCCTCCGACGACGGTCATCTCGACCTGAATGCTTTCGATTCCGACTGGATCGACCGAAAGGATGTCATCCGACAGCACCACGAAGTCCGCCAGCTTGCCGACGGAGATCGATCCTTTCTCGTTCTCCTCAAACACTGCGTAGGCGTTGTTGATCGTATACGCTTCAATCGCTTCCTGGACGCTGATCTTCTGTTCGGGGAACCAGCCGTTCGGATTCTTTCCGTCGGTCGTGCGGCGCGTTACAGCAGCGTAGATTCCGAGCAGCGCGTTCAACGGCGCAACAGTCCAGTCGCTCCCGAAACACAACTTCACGCCATTATCGAGGAATGATCGAAACGGATACGATGTCTCGCAACGCTCGTGACCGATCCGTTTCTCCGCCCATCGACCGTCATCGATGGCGTGGTAAGGCTGCGCCGACGCGATCACTCCGAGCTTCGCGAAGCGCTGAAAGTCCTTCGGATGGATGTGCTGCGCATGCTCGATTCGAAACCTTCGGTCCCAGCTCGGATTCGTCTTGACGATTTTTTCAAAAAGATCGAGGATGAGGCTGTTCGCGCTGTCCCCGATGGCATGGATCGAGAGCTGGAGGCTGGCCTTGTCGGCACCCATCGCCCACTTCTCCAGCCGGCCGTCGGTCACGACATCCATTGCGAGCCCCCGCGTGCTCGGGTCCGATGCGTACGGCTCGAAGAAGAGCGCGGTCGAGGATCCGAGCGAGCCGTCCGCAAAAGCTTTCAGCGAGCCGAGGCGGATCCACTCGTCACCGAACGGCACCACGATGCCTGTCGCCGCCACCTCCTGCCATTGAGCCATGGGCAGTCGACAATGGAATCGAGCTGTGAGCTCTCCACCCGCCTTGAGCATTTGATACACGCGGACATCTGAGGTGGAGGAAACATCCTGGATGCTTGTGATTCCATGCTTGCGGGCCTCAGCGAGCCCCAGCCGCGCTGCTTCGAGCATCTCCTGCTCACCGGGGTCTGGAATCAGCTTGTACACCAGAGTCATCGCTTCGTCTTTCAACACGCCTGTTGGCTCTCCAGTCTTCGCATCCCTTACGATCATCCCACCCGGCGGATCTGCCGTCTGCTTTGTTATTCCAGCCAGCTTCAAGCTGTAAGAGTTTGCCAGCACCATATGGCCATCATAGCGGTTGACGAATACCGGCGTGCTGGGCGTAAACTCGTCGATCAACTCTTTCGTCGGGAGATCTCCTCCAGGCCAGTTGTCGTGGTCCCAGTCCCCGCCCGTAATCCATCTTCCCGGATATTTCTCCGCACGCTCTTTGATGAGCCGGGCGAACTCCTGCTTGCTCTTGGCAAACCGGAGGTCCACGTTCTGCAGTTGGAAGCCCCCGCTCATGAAGTGGGTATGATCATCAATAAAACCGGGGAGCATCCTCCTCCCCCTCAAATCAATGACGGTCGTCGGCCTGGCAATGTACTTGCTCATCTCTGACGACGATCCGACAGCGAGAATTCTTCCGTTCAACACCGCGACGGCTTCCGCAGTCGGTCTGACCTTGTCGAGCGTCCAGATCTTTCCGTTGGTGAAAACGATATCAGCGATTTGTGCTTGACCCATAGCAAGTGAAAAAGAAATCAGACAAGACATAGCTAGGAGGAAGATTCTCATGATCGCTCCCCGTATTTTGATGGGATGACACCGGTCACGAACTGGAATGGCACGAAAAGATAGGTAAACTGGGAGTGAAATTCAACGTCATGATCAGCCTGATACCGGGGTGTTGACTTTGGGGTCGCGTCTGCCTACCTTTGGCAGAGGGAATTGCACCGTAGGAGCTCCGCCGACCTATCACCATTCATCAACATTCTGGAAAAGTGAGGTGTGTATGGGATACTTTAGAAGAAGCCTGATCCCCGTGCTCGCATCTCTTTGTTTGATGATGACAACGCTCGCGTACGCTCAGCCATCGCGCAGGGTCAGAGGGTCATCCGTTGCACCTTCAGGCGCTGGTTCTGTTCAGAGAGATAGCATGGCCAACGCGAGAATAGCCAACGTTGAGGATGTTGGTAGAAGAGTCGACAGCCTCCAGTTCATTGTTGTCTACAACGCCGAGCTTCTGCGTGAAGACTTCCAGAGAAAGGTTATCTGGGTGTACGTCATGCTGGGGGTCATGATTGTTGGAATTATGGTTGTATACGGAGCATTGACGCAGGGTCAGCGACAGCGAAAGCAGCTGGCTGAAGACCTCTATGGGAAGGCTCTGAATGAGATTGCGGAGATCGAAGGAAAGTTCAAGAGCCTCGAGGCAGAAATGAGGGCTCCAAAACCTCCGCCGAAGAAAGCACCTCGGCGCCGCAAGAGATCTCGGTAGCGCAGAATTCCGGATCGACCGCCCCCTTGTGCAACGAAGAAGCCCCGCAGCGCGCGGGGCTTCATTGTCTTCAGGCGCCCGCCCGTAAACAGCGGCAGGGGTTTCAGTCCATTGGCCTGAGGGCTTTGAGTCTTTGACGCGCAGCCGGCGCCAGCTCACTGCGTGGGAACTCCTGAAGCAGTGCCTCAAACATGCTCTTTGCCTGCCGGCGGTTTCCCAGCCGCATATGTCCGACCCGCCAAGTAGTACGCGTCCGGCTTCTTGTTTGACCCCTTCCAGTCGATCACCCGCTTCAGCGACACAAGAGCCAGGTCGAATTGCTTCAGGTTGAACCGGCTCGCGCCAATCCAGAAGTGACAATTATCCTGCACATCTTCCTGCACTCCGCGTCGCAGCAACTCTTCAAACGCATCGATCGCCTCTTGATATCTCCGCGCTGCGGACAACCGAACTGCATCCCCGTATGTCAGCAGAGCGGGTTGTTCTCTCTGCACAGGAGGCCCTGATGGTTGAGACAATTCTCTCTTCACCTCGCGGGAAGAATCAGCTGCAACTCCTCGTCGTGCGGCCTTGAGAAGCTCAAACTGAGCCGCGATCGCATCAAGACGTTCTTGCTGTTTCCTCAAGGTATTCAAGAGAGAATTGGCTCTCTCAGTCCAGGGAGTAACCATCGCGGCGCCACCAGGTTCCGACGGTTTCGGTGCAGGCGGGCGCTCGAGCGACTTCAGTGGCTCAAAGAACGTATCGTCGGACGCTGTCGCAGGCCTCGAGCTTGCACAGCCCGTGAGGAATGAGCAGAGAGCGGGCAGGAGCGGCAACAAGAGGGCCTTTTGTGCGATGGAGAGAGTCATGCCGAACACCGTTATTCGCTCACCGGAGCTTTCTTCGCGGTCAGCATGTAGGTGAAGAAACCGAGAAATCCGCTCACGAGGATCACGGCTGTGATTTGATCACCGGAGGTCGGTTTCAGGTTCTGTCCGGATGGCCCCGGGGGAAACCATGCGGGCAGACGATACTCATCCCAGGCCATCTGTTTCACGGAATCGATGGAAAACGTGAGGTGGTACGAGCGAACATCCGATTCAAACTCCACGGGGAGTACCACGTCAACAGTGCCGCCTACCATGTTCAAAATAGAGTCTTGCAGCGCGCGCGAATTGCCATCGAGGGTTGGCATCAGGTCTCTCGCGCGCCACTGACGCCCATCGAAGGAGACGTTGTCCCTCGGCAGGATGACATCGCGTATCACTGCCAAGGGAGGAATCGGCTCGCTGATGGAGGCTGTGCCACTCGAATCGTAGAATGTGGACAGGTTTCGTACGGAGGTGTAAGAGCCTCGTAGTCCGAGAGAGACCTTGGCCCAGTCGATCCGCATCGCCCCCGTTGAGATGTTCTGTGCCTGGAATCGAATGGCGGGGTCATCAAACCGAAATTGAATGATCAGGCGTTCATCGCGGAAGAGCAGGTCACTCGATTTGGCCGGGGCCACCATCGAAATCGAATAGCGGTATTTGTTCCCGAAGGAGGACTGAAGCCTGGAGGAAGTGCTGCAGCCGATCAGCAGGAGTGCAGGGGGAACGAGCAATATGAATTGACGATGTGCGTTCAGAGGTCGCCTCAGATCAAGCTGTCGGCTTTCCGGCATACTCCTTTGCCGCCTTCACGAACTCGCGGAACAACGGATGCGGATTGATGGCGCGCGACTTGAGTTCCGGGTGAAACTGCCCGGCCACGAACCAGGGATGGTTGGCAAGCTCGATAATTTCGACCAGCGTGTTGTCAGGTGAGAGGCCGCTCAACACCATGCCACCCTCTGTGAGCTTCTTCCGGAACTTGTTGTTGACCTCATACCGATGTCGATGCCGCTCGTAGATGAGTTCCTTGCGGTACGCCTTGTACGCCTTGCTCCCCTTCGCCAGGATGCAGGGGTATGCACCAAGCCGCATCGTTCCCCCCAGATTTTTCACCCCCTTCTGCTCCAGCATCAGATCGATGACGTTATTCTTCGTCTTCTTGAACTCCGTGCTGTTCGCGCCGGCGAGCTTGCAGACGTTCCGGGCAAACTCGATCACTGCGCACTGCAGCCCCAGACAGATTCCGAGGAAGGGGACATCATGCTCCCGAACGTACCGGATTGCATCGATCTTCCCTTCAACCCCACGCTCGCCAAACCCTCCCGGCACCAGCAATCCCGCGACATCCTTCAAGTATCGCTCGGCACCGAAACGCTCGATGTCCTCCGCTTTCACCAACCGGACGTCAACCGCAACGTCGTTTTCCGCTCCGGCGTGGACGAACGCCTCATTGATGCTCTTGTAGGCGTCGAGCAGATCTGTGTATTTTCCGCAGACACCGATCGTCACCCTGCCGCCCGGGTGCTTGACACGATTCACGAAACGGGTCCAGCGGCGAAGATCGGGAGCGCTGCACTTGAGGTTGAGTTTCTCGATGAGGATCTCTGCTAGCTGTTCGCGCTCAAAGACCAGCGGCACCTCGTAGATGGACTGAACGTCCTGTCCCTCGATCACCGCTTCAGGCTCAACGTTGCAAAAGAGCGCAATCTTCTCCCGCAATTCCCTGCTCAAGTGCTTCTCCGAACGACAGATCAACACGTCGGGTTGGACACCAATCTCCAGCAGCGTCTTGACGCTGTGCTGGGTCGGCTTCGTCTTCAGCTCGCCCGCTGATTTGATGTACGGGACAAGCGTTACGTGGATATTGAGTGCATTCCGGCGGCCGACGTTGAGTGTGAACTGGCGTATCGCTTCGAGGAAGGGCAGGCTTTCTATGTCGCCGACGGTCCCGCCCACCTCCGTGATGATCACGTCGTATTTGCCGGTCGCACCGAGGCCTGAGATCCGCTTCTTGATCTCGTCCGTGATGTGCGGGATAACCTGGACGGTCGCGCCGAGATAATCGCCCCGGCGCTCCTTCGAGATCACTTCGTAGTAGATCTGGCCCGTCGTGGCATTGTTCTGCCGCGATGTGCTGACGTCTAGAAAACGCTCGTAGTGCCCGAGATCCAGATCCGTCTCAGCCCCGTCATCCGTGACATACACCTCGCCGTGCTGGAAGGGATTCATCGTCCCGGGATCGACGTTGATGTAGGGATCGAATTTCTGAATCGTTACGCGGAGCCCCCGTGCTTTGAGCAGCAAGCCGAGCGATGCGGCCGAAATCCCTTTTCCGAGGGAGGAGACAACACCTCCGGTTATGAAAATGTATTTGACGTGATTCTTCGCCATAAGAGTTCAGAAAGAACCTTGGAGAGTTATGATGATTTCAAAGCGTTTGGCGGAAATCCTTCACCGAGAAATTTCCTCAAAGGCTAAGCCCGCTTCAGAAGACCGATGACACGCTGCACATCATCCTCCGTATCAATCGGAATGCTGTCATACTGTGTGATGCCGACTTTAATCCGATATCCGTGCTGCAGGATCCTGAGCTGCTCGAGCCGTTCCGCCCGTTCCAGCGAAGACTCCCGCATTTGGGTGTACTTCAGCAGAAATCCTTTTCTGAAAACATAGATACCGGTGTGCTTGTAGAATGCCTGCTTCTCCAGCCATTTCGCCTGATCAGGTTCATCCCGCAGGAAAGGAATCGGCAACCGTGAGAAATAGAGCGCGTACATGTCGCTGCCGAGGACGACTTTGACGACGCTCGGGTTGGTCAGTTCGGAGAGCGATTCAATTCTTCTGACGAGCGTCCCGACCTCGGCTTTCTGATCCTGCAGGAGCACATTCACCGCCTGGTCGATCATCTCGGGAGCGATGAGTGGCTCGTCCCCCTGCACGTTCACAAAGATATCACCATCCGTCGAGTTTGCCACCGCAGCCACACGATCGCTTCCGCTCTTGATGTCCGCCGACGTCATCTCGACCTCACCGCCGAACCTTCGCACCACATCCGCGACGCGCCGATCATCCGTCGCAACGACGACGTGATTCAGCAGCCTCGCCCTCTTCGCCTGCTCATAGACGCGCTGCACCATCGGTTTCCCCAGCAGGTCGATGAGCGGTTTGCCGGGGAGACGCTGTGAGGCGTAGCGAGCAGGGATCACTCCGACAACAGTTGGCATCGTTCACCTGTCACCGATGACTTTTGGCACCTTGAAGAACTTCTCCGTCTTTGCAGGAGCGTTCTTCAGGGCTTCTTCAGTCGTCAAGCCGGGCTTCGCCGCATCGTCGCGAAAAATATTGTTCAACTCGATCACGTGGGACAGCGGGTCAACCTTGCCCGTGTCGAGCTTGTTCAGTTGCTCCATGTACGCGAGGATCTCGTTCAGCTGATGAGTAAACTTCTGCTTCTCCTCCTCCGTAAACTCCAACCGTGCGAGCTTTGCGATGTGTTCAACGTCCTTGAGTGTGACCGGCATAGATCGAGCTAGGATTGTTCCACATAGTTCTTGGCAATGGCCTCACGGACTTCCAGCATCAAGCTCACCTCCGCCTCTCTTCCCTCAACCCCCTCTGTCGGAATCGGCTTCTCGAGCACCATGGTGATGTCTGCAGGTCGCGCACGAATCGATCCTTTCGGAAGAATGGCAAACGTGTTGTTGATCGCGACCGGCACGATAGGAACCCCCGACCTCGCCGCCAAGGAGAATGCCCCGCGCTTGAACGGCTGGAGCTTCCCATCGCGCGTCCGCGTTCCCTCGGCGAAGAGAATGACCGACGCGCCCGTCCGCATTCGCTCTACCGCCTCCTCCAGACTTTTCGCTGCATCCCGCGCCCTCCCCCTGTCGATACTGATATAGTAGCCGTACTTCAATGCCCAGCCCCAGATGGGAACTCTCGTCAATTCCTTTTTGAGGACAAAACGTATGTCATCCGGTATCCCGACCATGACCGCAGGGATGTCAAACATGCTTGCATGATTCGAGACGTAGATATAATGCCTCGTGCGTTCGAGGTGCTCCACGCCTCGCACATTGACCTTTATGCCGAAGAGCCAGAGGATGAACCTCGACCACGACCGTGCGACGGCATGAAAAGTTCTGCCGCTCCGATCAAGCGGTATGGAGATCAACGCAAGACATGATAACGGTATGGCCGCGATGACGACGAGCAGAGCTTTGACAAGTGTTACGATCATGCCCCTAGACCCCGATCAGAGCCGTAATCACATTCTATGATCGCTCCACAGCCCTGATCCGTTTCTCGATGGAAGGATGGCTGTGGAACAAGAACTCCACCAGCGGGTGCGGGGAGGTGTCGGCCAGATTGATCGCTGCGAGCTTCCTCAGCGCGTTCGTGAAGGCCTCCTTGTTCCCCGACATGCTGACCGCGTATCGATCTGCAGCCCGCTCGTGAGATCGCGACAGCATGTTCGAGAGCGGGCCGGCCACCAGAGAATAGGCTCCCAGCCAGAGACTGAGGAGCGGGAGCGCCGCAAGTTGATCGAGTGAACTGAACCCGAACCAAGAGAGGCTCGCCCGGTAGAGCTCCGCCGCGACGAACAACCCCAGGAAGCTGTTGATCGCACCCGCCAGCAACATTACCCAGATATGCTTGAGTTTGTGGTGCCCCAGTTCGTGGGCAAAGACTGTTTCGATCTCATCGTCCGTAAAATTCGCGATGAGGGTATCACCCAGGATGATCCGTTTTGACTTCCCGATCCCTGTGAAGGCGGCATTCGCCTTCTTCGTATTCTTACTCAAATCAAAGACAAACAGACCTTTGACGGACATCCCCACGGTGTGACATTGGGCCAGGATCCTGTCTCTGAGCTTTCCGTCTTCCAGAGGTCTGAATTTGTAGAACAGCGGAAAGATAAGTACCGGCGCGAGTCGTGCCAGCACAACCGAGAGCAGGAACAACAGAACACCGACAGGCAACCACCAGAGGTCACCAAATGTCTTCAAGCAGTAATAGAACGCGAGAAGGACGGGAAGTCCGATCATAAGCCCGACGAACATGCCTTTCATGCCCACCCAAACCCAAGCCCGGAAGCGCTGAGCGGAAAGATGATATTTGTGCTCAAGATGAAACCCGGAGTAGTATTTCAGAGGCGCGCTCACCACTGTTTCAAAAAGACCGAGCACTGCGACGAACAGCAACAAAGCAATGTAGTCGTTCTGAGATACGCCACGCACGGCCGCCTCGATCCTCGATGTCGCTCCACTTGCGACCAGGAGAAACGTAAGGAGAACGTACAGACCGGCGCCAACGATCCCCAGGGTGATTTTCACTCTGGCATATCGTTTCGCAAGTTCTTGGGACTGAGCTGACGCCGGAGGCGGTTGTTGCCGGGGAGGGTTGCCTGCTGAGGGGTCTAAGGCATTGGTTCGAGCATTTCTCGGTTCTTCGGGATTTACCCCGAAGCGCTTGGGGCTTACGGCCTGCTCCATGAAGTGGATAGACGAACGAGTGAACTCATCGTGGTTTGGTTTAAGCCAAAGGCTTATGAGCCTACGCTTCAAAATTAGCAAAGCGACGGGTGAAAAGCAAGAAACCCGTTTCACTCGTACAGGAGGTACTTCTCGCGCTTGATCATGAAATGGGCGCGCTCCCGGTCCATCGAGCGGAGCAGTTCCTCCACGGATGTGTGACGTTGCAGGGCAACCCGCACATCGCTGGAGCCGTTCACCTTGTCGAACGCGTCGAGCCGGTCCGGCTTCGCGCGAGCGTAGATGTCATTCTGGGGAAACAGCCGTCCCAACGCGTCGAGAATCGTCAACTGCACGGCGGTCATGTTGAGCTGCTCGCGATCCCTTATGTGAATCTGCACTCCTTGAAAGCGCGAGCTTGCCGTGTCAAAGTAGAACGGCCGGTACCACAAAGGACGGAACTCGACCCCTTCGAGCTTGCAGCTGTTCAGATAGTCTGCCAGCTTCTCTCCGTCGATCCAGGGAGCGCCGACGAGCTCAAATGGCAGGGTGTAGCCGACCCCTTGATTCGCCGTTCCCAGCTCGCCCAGCAATCCCGTCATGACATAGAACATCGCCGTGCGCGCATGCGGGATGTGAGGCGAGGTCGGAACCCATGCGAGGCCGGTCTCATCCCACCACATGGACCGTTTCCATCCTTCCATCGGCACAACGATCAGCTTGCATCGCACACCGTTCGCCAGCCATCCTTCCATGTTGATCATCTCTGCCAGCTCACCGGCCGTCATCCCGTACACGTACGGGATTGAATACATTCCGACGAACGACTTGTACTGTGCATCCAGCATCGGCCCTTCTACCCGCTCACCGGTGAGAGGATCCGGACGGTCGAGCACCACAAAGGTGACATCGTTCTCCGCGGCCGCTTCCATGGCAAGGCCCATGGTCGAAATATAGGTATAGGACCGCACGCCGATATCCTGAAGATCATACACCAAGACGTCGATCCCCCGTAGCATGTCCTTCGTGGGTTTGCGTGTCTTGCCGTATAAGGAAAAAACCGGCAGGCCCGTCCGACTATCGTTGTAGTTCTCCACGTACTTGCCTGCCTCAATATCCCCCCTGATTCCATGCTCGGGAGCGAACAACGCGATCAGGTTTACCCCCTCGGCTTGATGGAGAATGTCGACAGTCGCCTGAAGATCTGAGCTGACACCTGTCGGGTTCGTGATGAGGCCGACCCGTTTCCCCTTCAGAATGTCAAAGTCACGGCTGCGAAGGACATCGGTGCCGAGCTTGACCGCCGCGCCCGCATTCCGCCCCGCAGTCTGAGCCAGACATGTTTTCAGCCGCGGGGACGCAAGGCAGAGCAGGACCGCGAGCAGCACGCTGAGCTTCTTGCGTTGATGATTCATTTCATCGGACCTCGCTCTCGTGTGATTCGATTTTCTCCATGACAATGACGCTCGCCAGAGCCACGTAGAGGAGCGAGAGCAAGCCGGCGCCATAGAGAATCCAGCCGAGAATTGAGAATTCAAAACTTCCGATTCCGGATTTCGAAGAGTTCACGGCAGCGGGTTGCCGTCCACGATCCAATTCTTCACCAACGTAAGGTCTTGCATCAGATCCATGAGCTTCGAGAGGCTGTCTTGATCGATTGCCAGGAAGGTCGCATGAAACTGTTGCCCGTCCTCTTCGGGATATCCTTTCACGAGCTCCTTCAACAGCGTGGATGCTCTCTCCACACTCGATCGGAACTCCGCCGTAAGCTTGCCGTATCCCTCCCCATCGGCTCCAATGCGCTTCATGATGCCAAACGTTCTGGTACTAAACTTCGCCTGGAAGATCAGATCCTCGAACTCGTTCAACACGTTTGACCGACGCGCACCGTCGAGAAGCCGAGCGACCTCAGTCGGATAGCTCATTTTTCGACCTGAATGATCCTCCAGTTCCGCAATGAACTCCGTCGTCTCAGGGCGAATAGTCATGTTCGTTCGATCAAGTTCCTCTCAAGAATATACATCGTTGCACAAGCAGACACAACACAGAATCGAACGCCTGGGATCTTCACTCCCCATTTTTCAATCTATCCCGCTAGAAGACAGCGGGACGCGAAACACGCGCAATCTTCAATCTGCAATCTACTTTTGCCCCCACTCTGCCAGCAGTTTCTTGAGCTTCTTCTGTGGCAAGTCCGATTTCGCGTAGTAACCCCGCTCCAATCGTTGCCGAAGAGCTTCGTACAAGATAATGGCGCAGGCGACCGAGACGTTCAGACTCTGAATCATCCCGAACATTGGTATCTGGATCATCCCATCGGCCTGATCCGCAGTTTCATCAGAAACGCCGCGATGCTCGTTGCCAAAAACAACGGCAACCTTCTGGGTAAGGTCCACTTCATAGATTGATTTGGCTTGCTCTCCAAGGCGTGTGGCGTAGATTCGGAAGCCTTCCCCTCGAAGCGCCGCGTAGCATTCGCTCACCGATTTGAACTTCCGTCGCTCGACCCATTTTGCGGCGCTGGCGGAGCTCTTCCTCCCGATCTTGGGAAACTGCTCAATGGTGTACAAGAGTTGGACTTCCATGACACCGGCCGCGTCGCAGGAACGAAGCATCGCGCTCACGTTGTGAGGGTCGTGGACGTTCTCCATCACGACCGTCAGATCGGGTTGACGATGCCGCAGCACGAACTCGAGCCTGGCCAATCTGCGTTCACTCGGCACGGACCTGTCTCCGGATGAATCGTTCCAGTTGGTCGCGCCGCAGCTGCAGCAACAAAACGGCTCCGACGACGGCAAGCGCGCCAAAGATCTGGATGAGGCTCAGGCCTTCTCCCAGCGCGATGTAAGCCACGATGATTGCGATGATAGGCTCCAGCGTGGTGACGATGCCCGCAGTTGTAGCCTCGAGCAGCTTGAGCCCCTTGGTGAAGAACACATACGGGATGAGGATCGACACCACCGCGAACAGCAGGAAAACAGCCCAGTCCTCCGCTCCATAGCTCTTCGCGGCGATCGCCCATGGGGGATTGACCACGAGCCAGAAGAGCGTGGCAAAACCGAGCGCGTTGACGAGCATCGTCCACACGGAGTATGTTCTCAGGACATGCTTCGAGGCGAGAAGCATAAATGCGTAGCAGAGCATGGACGCCGGGCCGGTCAACAGCGCCCATCCTGAGAGCCGAATGTCGGTCAGAGTGCCGCCGCTCACCGCAAGGTAACAGCCAGCGACCGCGAGCACGAGCGACAACACTCGGATGCCGTTCAGTTCCTCTTCCTTACTGATCGCGACTGCGTAGATCATGACAAACACCGGCGCGAGGTTCTGAATAAGGATCGCCGTCGCGATGGTCGATTCCTTCACGGTAAAGTAGTACGTAAAATTCGTGCACGCGACCCCGATCACGCCGATGAGAGCGAACTTGTAGAGGTCGGCCCGCCGCAGCCGGAACACCGATCGATCAACGAACCCACAGTACGCCGCGAGCAGGAGAAAGGAGAGGGAGGAACGCGTCTGCGAGATGATCAGGGGATCGTAGCGCGTCGTGAAGAGGTACTTGGCCAGCGAGGCAGAACTACCCCAGAAGGCGACTGCGAGGACGAGGGAAAGGATTCCACGGGAAGAGGATCGTTGGATCGACATCATGCTAGTTCTGAGGACGATCGATCTCGTCGGCAAGATCCCGGTAGTAGTTGCTCTGCTCTTCGTCGCCGATCACGTGATAGAGATGCGAGAGGCGCATGAGCACTGCCTTCTTGTTCGTCACGTGCTCTAATCCTTCTTTTAGAAACTCGAGGAGGACGTCGACAGGTGGGATATTGAGATCGGGTTCGTAGCAGTCACACGCGTCCAGATAGGGATCGAGGGCGGTCGGCTTTGCTTTCGCAGCCTTCCGATAGTACTTGATGGCGAGCTCAAAGTTGTCGTAGGAAGAATACGTGACCTCGAACACGCTCGCGAGCCACATGTAGATTTCATACGCGATGCCCGGAAATTCTTTCGCCAGCTTCTCGCCGAAGAGGCACAACTCGTCGGGGCCGAGCGAATGGTTCCAGAAAAGGAGACGGTACAGCTCGACGTCCTCGATCCGCTGGGCGACAGCATCTTCGAACGCATCAAAAAGCTCGTTGAATTCAGTGGAGTTGGCGAATGTTGCTCGGATTTCGTCTGGTGTGAAGCGCGGCATGCATTCTGTCCGGTGCGCCGAAGCGCATAAGGATGATGCTCGAAGAGTCACGGACGACCCCGTGACTCTTCTATTTTTTCAGGATATTTCCTATCACCTCCAGCAGTTTCACGATCGTGAACGGCTTCTCGAGGTATTCGACCGCGACACCGGCATTCCATGCCCCGGCCGCAGCAGCAGCGCCTGTCATCATAATGACCGGAATGCCGGCCGTGTCAGGATTCTCCTGTAATTCCTCGACCATCATAAACCCGTTCATGTTGTCCATTTGAACATCCGACAAGATAACATCGGGTTTGTGCTGAGCGGCCATCTCGACACCCTCCAGGCCGTCTTGCGCTTCGATGACGCCGAATCCCTTCAGCTTCAACTGGCTGGCCATCGATTTGCGGAACGAATCCTCGTCGTCAACGATCAGTATCTTTCGCATAGTCAACCTTCCCGATTTTTTCTTGACGAAAGTAGCGAAAGGAGCCGCCAAAAGCAAGGAAGACGACGCTCACTCGTGCCGTAGATCAACTGTACACGGGTTGAACGCCGAGGCCTCGTCCCACGGTCTCTGTTCCAAGATGAGAAAATTACCTCATGAGGAGCATCTTCTTCGTTTGCGTGAAGGTCCCGGCCTTGATGCGATAGAAATACACACCGCTGGCAATGTCGTACCGTGACGCATCGAACCGAACGGTTGCCACACCGGCGTACCTGAATTCATCGAGCAGAGTTGCCACTTCGCGCCCCAGCATATCGAACACTCTTACGGAGACATGCGCCGCCATCGGCATCGCAAACTGAATGGTCGTGGATGGATTTCCGCCAAAGGCGGATCCGCCTCCGGCGGAGAATGGATTTGGATAGTTTTGAGACAGGGAAGGCCGCGCCGGCACATCGTCACTGATCCGACCAACACCCAGAACAATGTTGTCAGTCCCCCCCGACTCCTTGTACCGCGCCGCGAACTCCTGCAGATATTGATTGGCGACACGATCGCTCTGAATGATGAGCGTGTTCTCATTATTCGAGTTTTCGGCCGCGCTCGTCCAGTTGTGCGAGCCGGTGATGACGTACTGCTGCGAACCGCCAACCTCGGCGTCAATCACGGCATACTTGTGATGGAGTAAGCCTGTGGTGCTCGGGTCGATTCGCACTTCAATGCCCGCACTGGTCAGGAAGCCGTATTGAGTTCCGGTATCGTTGTTGTTGTCGAGCAGCACCCGGACCTTCACCCCTGCATCCTTCTTCGCCTTGAGCAGAGCAGCGATTTCGGACCTCGTGAAGGTCAGGAGAGCGGCATCAACCGAGTGTCCAGCTTTGTTCAGCGTCTTGATAATTGCGCTCGTTGTTCGATCCGAAGGGCTGAAGTACAGCTCCACCGGCGTCCCGTTGATATTGAAGACGTGCGGAGTGTTATCATGCTTGCGAGCGCCGAAGCGCGAGGTCGATGCGATCGGTGCATCCCCATCACTCCCCCACATCTCGTTGAACTCCAGCAAGTATGCACCGGCGAGCGCCTGGTCCTGGATCTCGATGACGTTCTGCATGTCGTCATTCGTACCGGGGTCGGTGAGATTCCACGAGCCCGTCCAGACCCATGCCTGATCCGCGCTGCCGCGCGCGTCAACGACAAGGAACTTGTTGTGATGAAGCCCGACCCCACGGTTCACGGGATCGAAATCGTCTGCGATCCATGGAATGCCCGCCGGCGTGATAATGTCATCCATGACAGCGCCGGTGCTGTGACTGAGATTATCTTTTTCGATGATCATTCGCACTTTCACCTGGCGGCTGCGGGCCTGAACCAGAGCTTGTGCGATCCTCTCACCGACCGATCCGCTCATACTATAGAGGGCGCAGTCAATGGTCTGCTGTGCTCCGTTGATTCGCTTCAGCAACCGATCAACGAAATCTGCGTTCCCTTCCGCTCTATCGAGACGGGCGAGAGCGGAGTCCACCGATTTGTTGAAATACACGCTGATCTGTCCGCTCGAACCCAGGGAGGCAGTACTGACGACGCGGTCACCTGCAAAGCTCGTGTCGATTCCGCCGACGGAGAATGCCTGAACATGATAGGCCGTCGCTGGAGTGAGATTCAAGATTGTAACGGTGTGTGTCAATCCTCTGCTCGTGTCGCCAATAACATCCAGCTCGTACACTCTGGTCTTGCCGTACCTCAATTGACTTGATCCAGCTTTTTCCGTTTCCCAGTTCAGCGTGAACGAAGCCGGAGTAATATTCGTCTCGAACGGTGCGAGAGTGATCGACGGCCCGCTCGAGATGATGTCGGCCTGCCAGCGCGGCTGTATCTGGTACCCACCGAGGTAAGGCGTCTCCGGCTTGAACTGTCCGACGATCCCAACGATATCGAAGATCCCTGTGGGAGCAAACGCATTGGCTAAATCGACGTCCTTGTCAATCCTCACCGTCACGGTTCCCGATGAGTCCTTCAATGAGAAATTCGACCCTGCTTGCCCTCCTCCAACTTCCCACGTTGTGATCGGTTGGTCCGTCGTGTCGCGCACAACGACTCGATTGAGCCGAACGAGCAAGCCTTCATATTGCTCCATCCCATCACCCCCGTCGTTGGCAATTTGCTCCGCCGTGACAACAAGCGGACTCACATCATTTCCGCTGCTGTGCATGTGATGGAGCGTTACCTGCTGGAGCTCCGTGAGACCGAAGTATTGTGACACTGTGCCGGTGAGGGTCACCTCATCGCCGGTAGCGACCGAGGCCTGAAAGGAATTGTCAAAGACCGCGATCCCACCGGAAACATCCTGCAGGTACGACGGGCCGCCGAATTGCGATGAAACCGTGACAATCCCTCTGATCGTGACAAGCTTGTTCAAGAGCACCGGCACGCCGCTCCGGTCATTCGCTCGAGCGTCTGCTATCGGTTGGGGCTTGCCGTAAACGAGCAATTGCGGAAGCACGCGGATCGGCGCGGTGGAATCGCTCCCTCCTCCTGTTTCGATGCCGAACGCGATCTTCAATATCGTGTCCGGAGCAGAGAGCCGTCTCAGTTGGAGAAGAAGGCTATCGCTCTCCCCAATTGCGAGATTCGTCAGCGTGATCGTGTCTCTACTCGCCTGCAGAGTTGGCGCAGTCACGGCGGCGACCGACACATCCGAGATCGATCCGGACCAGGCGAGAGGCGACGGAACTAAGGCCTTCATCGTTGTGATTGTTCCGGCAGCGTCCCCGCGGAGCGAGAGGGTCACCGTCATTGAGGTGTCGGCTTGCAGGCTCGGTGGGAAGATTTCTGCGGAACCGGTCCCAGCGAATGCACCAGTGGGCGGCTCCTTCGGACTCGCTCTGTTTTGAGGATTGATGGAGGCAGGCGGCTGCACAACAAAGTCGTTCGCATTGTCGTCCGAATCCCCGCCGTTCCCTGCTTTCTCCTCCGTGCCGCCAGGACCCAAGGTGGCAGGCGTCGAGGTCGAAGACGCTTTTCGTTCTATGCTCGTCGTATTGCTCGGAGCGGGAGCCGGACCGGATCCCTCAAATTTGTTTGCACTCGTACCATAACCGACGAAATCGACAACGTTCGGGTCGGTCGCATTCACGAATGAAAGCGTGTCCATCGCGAGAGCGACTTTGCCTGCTGCCGCGGCCATCGCGATCGTTCCCAAGGCGTCCGGCGTCGGGAGATTCTGAGTTCCTCCGCTCCCTTTCGCCTCCTGGATCAGGAAGAATCCCTTCGGCTGAATGACCGCCGACAGAACCGTCTTCTGCCACGATGTCCCGGTCGCAGAACCGTATTGCACCGACCAACCCTCCAGGCTGACGGCCGAGCTCGTCGGATTGTAGAGCTCGATGAAATCGTACTTCAAGATCGAGCCGCTGTTCCCTCCCCCTCCGTAGATTTCGCTGATGACGACGTGATTCGCGGTTTGGGCGTCCAGACGAGCGGTGAACAGGAGAGTGGCTGAAAGGAGAATCACGGTGCGTTGCATGAGAACCTCGCTTCCCCCGCGAGGCAATTTAGAAGATTTCCAGACCGATGCAATAGAATTCTGTCCGTTGGATTTGCAGGGGGCATTCAGTATATTTTGTTAGCTATGACTCGCGTCGCTGTTGGTGTGATCCAGAGGAACGGCAAGGTTCTCATCTGCCAGCGCAAAAAGAATTCGCACTACGGCTTGAAATGGGAATTCCCCGGCGGCAAGCTCGAACCCGGCGAATCGATCCTGGATTGCCTCCGGCGGGAGCTCCGGGAGGAGCTTTCGATTGAGGTCGAGACATACGATCGCGCTGAAACTCAGACTGCCTTTTACGAGGACGGCGGAACGTTCGAGGTGACCTATTGCTTCGTGTCGAGGTATTCAGGTGAGCTGCGCTCACTCGACATCCTGGAAGGGAACAAGCCGTTCGTGGCGTCGTTGACTCGTCTATGAGTCTCAGGTTTCAAGTCCGAAGTTTCAAATCCAAAAACAGGAGTCTCCAGCTGCGAAGCGCAGGGCGCAAATCTCGCATCATATCTTCTCTCCTGCGTTGGTATCGCCAATTCGGCCGAAACCTCCCCTGGCGAGGAGCGCGCGACCCATACCGTATTCTTGTCTCTGAGATCATGCTGCAGCAGACTCAGGTGGGCCGCGTTCTGGTCAAATACCCCTTGTTCTTAAAGCGTTTCCCCACTCTTGAGAAGCTCGCTCGGGCCAGATCTGGAGAGGTGATTCGCTCTTGGCAAGGAATGGGTTACAACAATCGAGTCATCAGACTGCGGGAGCTTTCGAGGCGCGTGGTGATCGATCTGGACGGAAGAATGCCCGAGTCCGTCGCCGAGCTCGAGAAACTTCCAGGCATCGGACGTTACACTGCGCATGCGATGGCCTGCTTCGCCTTCCGGAAGCCGGTGCCTGTCGTCGACACAAACGTTGCACGAGTGCTCAGCCGGTTGTTTCCAGACAAGCTGAAGCATAACCGCCCGGGGGTTCGAAACAGCAAGATTGCATGGGATCTCGCCGAGGGGATTCTTCCCAGGTCACGTGCCTATGATTGGAACCAGGCTCTGATGGATTTCGGCGCGCAGATCTGTACCGCAGCGGCGCCAGAATGTGGAATGTGTCCGATCAACGCACTCTGTCCAAGCGCTCACAGACCCCCCAGACCGACACATTCGATATCAACGCGCGAGCCGGGTCGAGACGGGGTGCCGAACCGGATCTACCGGGGAAGGGTCGTCGAGGTTCTGCGGAGTCTCAAACCGCGGCAGCAGATACGCGCGTCAAAGCTTGGCCGGCAGATCAGGCAGGGCTTTGACGGGAAGGACTCTCGTTGGTTCGCTCGGGTTCTGAAGGGCTTGGAGCGCGATGGTCTCGTCGAGCTCACGAAGAATGGCTCGGCCATCAACGTGGGGTTGCCCGAATGATGAAAGGGCGTCCCAACAACCGAAGGAAAGAGCAGCTGAATGCTCTCCGCGAGATGCACGCAACAAAGAGCACCGCCATCAGGGAGCGACTAAGGGAGTTCTCACAAGTCCGTTCCGGTGATTACTTCTACGAGCTACTCTACATCCGTTTTCATAGGACGAAGGCAAAGCACCTCATGAAACTGAAGGAGATTTTCCCCACGGTACTCGATCTCATCGCTATCGGCCTTCCTCCCCTCGAGCTCCGCGAGCGCCTCATCAAGCAGGTAAAGGGGCTTGGGCTGAAGGAAGCGACGCACTTCCTCCGGAACATCGGTAAAAACGGTGGACTCGCCATTCTGGACCGGCATATCCTCAGAAACCTGAAACGATGCGGCGTCATCAAAGCATCCCCAAAATCCCTTACGCGGAAGAGATATCTCTCGATCGAACGCCGGTTCATCGAATTCTCGGAGCGCGTCGGTATCCCGATCGACGAACTCGACCTCCTGTTCTGGAGTATGGAAACGGGAGAGATCAGAAAGTGAATTTCCAATGACGATCGAATAGACAATGAGTATGAAGTTCCTCGTGATCGGCTCCGGTATGATGGGGAGCGCGGTTGCTTTCGATCTCGCACGTTCTTTCGGCGTCGAGCGTGTCACGCTCGCCGATATCGACGTGTCGCGTTCGCAAGAGGCCGCACAGAGAATCAGCTCCTCGAAGGTTCAACCGATCGAACTGGATGTCAACGACTACAGTCAGGTGCTGAAAGTAATGAAGGGGCACGATAGCGCCGTTGCGGCGGTCTCGTTCCAGCACAACCTCCTTCTCACAAAGGCAGCAATTGAGGCTCGTGTGCATCTGTGCGATCTGGGCGGGAACGATGAAGTCCTTCGCAAGCAACTCGACCTGAATGAGGAGGCAAAGGAAGCAGGGGTCGCAATCATCCCGAACTGCGGACTCGCCCCCGGCTTGGCGAACGTCCTCGCTGCACGTGGCGCCGATCTGTTTGACGCGGTGGACTCGGTCCATCTTCGCGTGGGCGGTGTGCCGCAACACCCAAAGCCACCGTTCAACTATCAAATCGTCTTCTCCGTCGAAGGATTGCTTAATGAGTACACCGGGAAGGCAAGGGTGTTGCGTAATGGTACAGTGACTCAGCTTGATACATTGAGTGAGATTGAAACAATCGATTTTCCGCCGCCCTTCGGAGTGATGGAGGCGTTCCTTACGTCGGGCGGGGCTTCGCTCCTTCCGGAGATGTTTGCCGGCAGAGTGCGAGAGCTCGATTACAAAACGATTCGCTACCCAGGACACTGCGAAAGGTTCAAGACGCTACTTGAGCTCGGGTTCGCCTCAAACGATCCATTTTCGGCAGGATCGAGTCTCCTTACCACGAAGGAAGTCTTCTCACAATTGCTACGGAACAAGCTTGAAAACTCTGGCAAAGATGTTGTGCTCTTAAGAGTTTACATCATAGGAAGGCAAATTGGGCATCTCAGGAGGCTGGCTTACGAGTTGGTTGATTTTTATGATGAAAATGAGAATATTACGGCGATGATGCGAACGACTGCGTTCGTAACATCGATTATCGGCCAATTTATCGCCGATGGACGAATCAGGACGAGGGGAGTTGCAACACCTGAGATGTGCGTTCCTCTACGCCCGCTCTTGGAGGAACTAAGCAACCGTGGGATCAACGTTCAGGAAAGCTGGTATTAGTCATCACCGCGGGTGAACGCGTCCATTTTCACCACAACAACCGTCTGAAGGATGAGTCAAACTCAGATTTTTCTTGTGGTCTTGGGGTTGGTGCTGATTGGCCTGGCGATCTACGTTGGCCTCTCGATGTTTCAGGCGACCGCGGTGGAGCACACCAGGGACGCCATCATAAATGACTTGGGGACGTTCGCAGGCAGTGCACGCTCTTTTTACTGGAAATCATCGCAGCAAGGAGGAGGGAACAAGAGCTTCGACGGGGTCACGATTCGCATGTTGTACCCGATGACGGAAAACCCCAACGCGCGCTACTACGTCGAGAGTGCAAATGACGATGAGTGCGTCATCGTCGGTGTCGGAAAAGTGGTATCGGGCAATGATTCCATTCGGGTCCGCGTGCGGGTGACAGAGAGGCGCAACATTTTCGAGATTCTTAACTAGGGTGCATGGGTCAACAGAACTCTTTCGACATTGTCTCCGAACTCAATCTGCAAGAGATCGACAACGCGCTCAATCAGGCTCGCAAGGAGATCGGCCAGCGGTACGACTTCAAGGACTCCAGGACGTTCGTCGAGTTCAGCCCGAAAGAAAAGGAGATCGTCCTCCACTCCCTCGATGAATTCCACCTCAAGAACGCGCTTGATGTCATCCAGTCCAGATTGGTGAAGAGGGGGATCTCGCTCAAAGCGCTCCGTTACGGAGCTGTTGAGCCGGCGGCTGGAGGCACCGTCCGTCAGAACATCTCACTTCAAATCGGCATCAACAAGGATGACGCCCGACAGGTTGTCAAGATGATCAAGGAATCCAAGATCAAGGTTCAGGCCCAGATCATGGATGACCAGATTCGCGTCAGCGGAAAAAACAAGGATGACCTGCAGTCGATCATCAACATGCTGCGTGAAGCCAACTTGCCATTTGCGATGCAATTCGCCAATTATCGATAGATCAAGATGTCGCGTTTTTGGCACTCGCTCCGCACCGTTCTCATCCTTCTCCTCTTCATCCAACTTCAATCGGCTTACGCCGAGAAAACGACCGTAAGAGTTCAGCTCGAGAACCGTCCCTCCTCATATCTTCGCTCGTACGACAGCTTGGGTGTCGTCTACATCTCTGTCGGCGACTACGCGTCGTGCTTCACCCTCCCGTTCGTGAACAACCCTCTCCGGGAGAAAATCGAGGTGCGGCTCCCGAAGCATCGCGTCAAAGCCACCGCCGAGAATCCCTATCTGGTCATCACCGACGTTGCCACGAACGTTGCCTCGGTTTACCAGCTCCCGGTCAATGTCCTTTTCGTCGACAGCGTGTACTATGTCCCGGCAAGTATATTCCTTAGCTTGCTTGAGCGGCTCGCACCGTCGGGGATCTCGTTCAACCCCGGTGATCGCTTGCTCGCGAAGGGACCGGTCACCCCGGCACCGAAATTCGACATCACGGGTATTGATCTCGAGGAGAAGCTGAACGGATATCTCCTCACGATCAAAGCAAGCCGCAAAATGGGGGATTTTGACGCGTTCCTGAAACCCGACGGGTGGCTGTTCGTGACGGTCGCGGACGCGCAAGCTGATACCGTCGCCCTCAGCCGCTTCAAACCAGAAGGGGTGTTGCGGCGCATCCTCACGTTTCAGTCTCCGACGTCCGTGCAGCTCACCTTCCAACTCTCCCGTGACGTGGTGGAGATCGACCCGTTTCCCGATGAGAAATCAAATGATCTGCTCGTCGCCCTTCACACGAAGCACGAGATCGAGAAGGCAGAATTGGAGAAGAAACAACACGACCAAATGCAGGAGAAGCGGGACAAGCTGGAGCTGCAGCGGAGCCAGTCAAAGCTCGATGTGATCGTCATTGATGCGGGTCACGGGGGCAAAGATCCCGGCACGATCGGTGTGAGAGGCGTCCGGGAAAAGAATGTCACGCTCGGGATCGCGCTCAGACTTGGAAGGCTGATCGAGCGAAACTTGAAGGGAGTCAAGGTCGTCTACACCCGGAAGACGGACACCTTCGTGGAACTCGACCGCCGAGCCCAGATCGCAAACGAGGTAAACGGGAAGCTGTTTGTCAGCATCCACTGCAACTCCACAGAGCGAAAGCCCTCATCTGCGAACGGGTTTGAGATCTATCTGCTGAGGCCCGGGAAGACTGAAAGTGCCATCCGGATCGCCGAGCGAGAAAACGCGCCGATCACGCAAGAATCAGGATACAAGGAGCGATACAAGGAACTCACCGAGGAGAACTTCATCCTTATCGCGATGCGCCAGAGCGCCTTTGCGAAGTACAGCGAGCGATTCGCGGAAATCGCCGCGAGCGACATGGCAAAACATCTGAAAATCCAAAACAGCGGGGTGAAGCAGGCCGGCTTCTATGTGCTCGTCGGTGCATCAATGCCCAACGTTCTGGTGGAGACAGGATATCTGTCCAATCGGACGGAAGAGAGGATCTTGAAAAGCGCTCAGGGTCAGCAAAGGATCGCCGAGGCGCTGTTTCAAGGCATCAAAGACTACAAGGTCGAATACGAGCGGGCAATGAGCGAGGGTCGAAGCTCCATCGGCCAAGGTGAGTGACTCTCACCTTCTCCTTCCCCCTTATCGGGTGTCCCGCATCATTCTCACTGCACAACCAGCACCGGTATCGCGAGTGCGTGCCGGACCCGTGAGATCGATGCTCCGAAGATGACGTCCTTCAGGCCTCGATGCCTGTGCCCACCCATGACGAGCAGATCGACGCCGTGTCCCTTTGACAGCTTGACGAGCTGTTCCGGGACACGCCCGTAGCCGAGAGCCGGATGAGCCTCAACGCCGGACACCCGAAGCTGCTCGGCGATCGCTTCGAGGTGCTCTCTATCCTGCCTGGCTTCGTCATCGTATGCCTCCGTTCCAAACACCTGACCGCTTACCCCCTCGACGACATGAAACAAGTAGACCGCAGCGCCATGATGTTTCGCCAGCGTCTGAGCGTGTGAGAGAACCTTCGCGTCGAGGAGGCCATAATCGAGCGCGACTCCGATCTTCGAATAGGATTGCGGCACAAGCTCGATCTTCTCGGGAACCTGAGGCATTGGCTTCTCCCAGAACTTCCATGATTTCGGTGTCGAAATATACATCAAGAGCAGCCCACAACCAAGAGCGAGCGGAACGACCGTGACCCAGAGCCAGAAGGCGTTCTCACCTGCGCCTTTGATCCATTCCGACATTTGACCAACGAGGAGGTTTACGTTCAGGACCACAACGATCGCAGCCGTAACCCACGAGAGCATGTTCACCCACCACTTGTTCGCGAAACTCCCCATCAGAGACCTATCGTTCGTAAACCGAATCAACGGTATGATGGCAAACGGGAGCTGCAAGCTCAGAATTACCTGACTCAAGATCAAGAGGTTATAAGACTCGCGATCGCCTTTCATTGCGATCATCGTCACGGCCGGGATAATGGCGAGCAGGCGGGTGATCAGGCGTCGGAGGATCGGCCGTATGCGGATGTGGAGAAAGCCCTCCATCACGATCTGTCCGGCGAGAGTCCCCGTCAGAGTCGAGCTCTGGCCGGCAGCGATGAGTGCGACGGCAAAGAGCGTGCCAGCAAGCGCCGTTCCCAGCAGCGGCGTGAGGAGCTCATGAGCCTGCTGGATCTCCGTCACGATAATGCCGTGCCTGTAGAACACCGCCGCGGAGACGACCAAAATGGCTGCGTTGACGAAGAACGCGCCGTTCAGCGCAACGGCTGTGTCAACAAAATTGAAATTGCATGCTGTACGCTTGCTCTCGTCCGATGTGCCAACGACTCGCGTCTGGACCAGCGCGGAATGCAGGTACAGATTATGGGGCATGACCGTCGCTCCGAGAATGCCGATCGCGATATACAGGCTCGCGGCGTTCAATCGAGGCACGAAACCCGTTGTGATCTCTCCCCACTCCGGCTTCGCCAGGAATAGCTCAACGACGAAACAGAGTCCGATGGTCAACACCAGCATCAGGATGAGCCCTTCCATCTTCCTGATGCCGTACTGCTGAATGATCAGGAGCAGGATCGTATCGAATCCGGTGATGACGACCCCGTAGATCAACGGAATGCCAATCAGGAGGTTCAGACCGATGGCCGTGCCTAACACTTCTGCGAGATCGCATGCCGCGATGGCGATCTCGCACAGGAACCAGAGCATGTAGGCGACGGGCTTGGGGTAATTATCTCGGCAAGCCTGTGCGAGGTCACGGCCGGTGACGATCCCCATGCGGGCCGCAAGCGTTTGCAGCAGAACCGCCATCAGGTTGGACATCAACAACACCCAGATCAGCTGATAGCCGAAGCGTGCGCCCCCTTCCAGATCCGTTGCCCAGTTGCCCGGATCCATGTAGCCAACGCTCACCAGGTAGGCCGGCCCGACGAACGCGAACAATCGTTTGAGGAGCCCCATGTTCTTCGGGATCGGAACGCTCTGATGAACCTCAGCGAGCGAGGGTGTCGGTGTCTTTGCTGGTGACCGCATCTAGACCGCCTCCACAAAAATATTGCTCGCAAGCTTCGAGCTGACGAATTGCCCTTTCTTTCCGATCTCGATTCGCAGCGAGCCGTCGAATTCGATGCGCTCCTTCACCTTGACTTTCTTGTTGAGCGTGATCCCCATTTTCGCAGCGTACTGCAAGATCTCGGGATTTGCATCGCTGACACGCGCAACCACCACTGTTGAGCCCGGTTTCACACTTGCGAGCGCCAGCTGATCCACATCTTCCACCTCTCCCTCCAGCGTTGGAATGACGTCTCCGTGCGGGTCCTTGCGGGGGTAACCCAGCGCCGCATCCAGACGTTGTTCGAGCCTCTCCGATGTACTGTGCTCCAGTCGCTCAGCTTCCTCATCGATCTCATCCCACGGATACTTCAGGATCTCGACCAAAAACAATTCCCAGAGACGATGCCGACGGATGATGCGAAGAGCTTTCTTTCTCCCTGCGGCAGTGAGTTCCACACCTTGATACGGCGTATAAGTGACGATCCCCTCCTCCGCAAGCTTCTTGACCATCTCCGTCACCGACGGCGCGGAAATCTGGAGCCGCTCTGAGAGTGACATGGTGCTGGCCTTTCCTTCATCCTCCTGTAGCTTGTAGATGTTCTTGAGATAATCCTCAACTTGTTCGCTCGGCATAGATCCTCCTAAGCTTACTGCCGCGGATGAATCACCCGGTCACTGCTTCGAGAAAGTGGGAACGCTCTGCACATCGCACTCGAACACCGGTCGTCCGTCGGATTCCCTTAAGAAAAAGTTTAGGTTTGCCTAAATATATCTCTCCGGGCAGCCAATGTCAAGCCCCCCTGGTCCCACCGCGAGGGCTTGAGATCGGGCCCGCCTTGTTTCTTTCGCAACTTTTCTTGTATCTTAGAGTGAAGAAGATTCTTTCGAGGGAGGACAACTCCGAAGATGCCGAAAATACTGGTCATCGAGGACGATCGGGACGTCAGGGAGATGATCGTGGCTGCCCTGGATCTAGGCGGTTTCGAAATGCTCGAGGCGGAGGATGGCCTTGCAGGGGTCGAAATCGCCCACGCCTCCGTCCCCGATCTTATCATCTGCGACATCATGATGCCACGGCTCGACGGCTACGGCACGCTGAAAGCGTTGCGCGGCGATCCGGCCACAGCGACGATTCCTTTCATCTTTCTCACCGGTCATTCGGAACGAACCCTCATGCGCGAAGGGATGGACCTCGGCGCGGATGATTTCCTGACGAAGCCGTTCACTGCCTCCGAGCTTCTGTCGGCCATTCAGAGCCGTTTGCAGAAGCAGGATCTTCTGCGCCATCAGGCGGAGCGGAGACTCAACGAACTGCGGTCGAACTTGAGCCTCTCGTTGCCTCATGAGATCCGGACACCGCTCAGCGGCATTATCGGCTTTGCCGAAGTGCTGCGAGATGATACGGGGAGGTTGAAGCCGTCGGAGATCAGCGAGATGGCAGTCATCATCTTGAAATCTGCCACCCGGCTCACACGTTTGGTCGAGAACTTTCTGACCTATGCACAACTCGAGATCCTCTCAGCTGACCCGGAGAGGGCGGCCTTGATGGGAAGAGAGACGACCGCTCAGCTTGCCGCGCACATAGAGGATCTTGCGCACAAGAAGGCGAAGGACTATGATCGAATGAATGACCTCGTGCTCAAGCTCGAGAGCGGCGAGGCCGCTATCTCAAACACGAACGTCAACCGGATCGTCGAAGAACTTGTCGACAACGCGTTCAAGTTCTCGACCCGCGGCTCACTCGTCGAACTAACCTCACAGAGCTCGGGTGGGCACTATGTCCTTTCGGTCTCCGATCACGGCACCGGAATGGAGGCTGTTGAAATTGCAGAACTCGGCGCGTATCGGCAGTTCAAACGCGAGAAGCGTGAACAACAAGGATCCGGGCTGGGCTTGGCCATCGCCAAGCGCATCGCGGACCTGCACGGAGGGTCTCTGACCGTTCACAGCGAGGTGGGAAAGGGTACATCAGTCACCGTCAGACTCCCTGCACCCGGAGCTTCCTGACATCCCGATCACCCGTTCAGTCTCTGCGCCCGCCCCCTCACTCCTTGATCGGACGCTCCCGGCGTTCAAAGATCTCGTCCGACAATCCGCGATTCACTTTGTAGTTTGAATAGGTAACCGTGATGCTGCCGCTCCTCGGGGGCCTCTGCATCTGTTCGAATTGCGGTGGCGGCGCGACGTCGAGCTCAAACTGCCTGGAGGTATCACGAGCTGCCACGTCGAAGGAAGCATGCAGCGTTCGCGGCAGCCGGTACTTCCCTTCCTGCAGCTCGTAGTCAAACGTCAGCCTGAGGATCCTCCCCTGGTAGGGGACGGTCTCCATCTTGGCGATGGTCCAGTCGGAGGGATCGATCCACAGCGACATCTGCCGTGGCCGAACCTTCTCCATCTTGGCCGCAAGCTGAAGCTGATACAGCTTCTTCCCGTCGCTCTCCTCCTGCCCGACGAGCGTCGGCTGGTACCGCTCGCGGAGAAGTGTCGGATTAACCACGATTCCCTCGCGAGGGACCATGATGAAATTCGTCGACGTGAAGTGAATCTTGTCGGGTTTCTTGAAGTAGAGCGTACCCGTCATCTTCGGCACGCGCATGCGCTCCATACTGACCGCAGCCTCGATCGTCACCTCAAAATCCTCGATTCCCTCAGACCCTCTCTCCACATTTTCCATCATTTCCGCAGCCGATGGTGGCCCTCGTTTCTTCTGGCCGTACGTGGTGAGCGCGAGGAAGGAGAGAAGAACGGTCAGGAGCAGGATCGACCCGCGCATCATGCCCCCTGCCTTGCTTCGCGTCTTCCGACGACGACATTGTAGATCCACATAAGCAGCGTTGCCCCCACGCCGATCCCGATCATTGCAAGCCATACGCGCTCGGGCTTTCCGGCCGCCTTCGAGGTTTGATACAGCCATCCGCCGAGCGGGTCGCCGACGAATCTGGCGATCGCGATCGGGAGGAAGGCATACCCCTGGAACAGCCCCTGCTGCCCCGGCGGCGCAATTTCCGATATATACTCGTAGTAGCGTGGCGCCTGCGTCATCTCACCGATAGCAAACGCGATGATCCCCGCGGCGATGGTCGGTACGCTGGGGTGGATGCCGATGATGATCCAGATCAAGCTCGAGATCGCGAAACCCAGCAGGATCGCCGTCCGGGTCTTGATATTTTTCGTCAGGCGGTTGAGTGGGATCTGCAGGAGAATGATCGCCCCGGCAGCGGCCCACGACTGGAGGATCTCGTAAGGATAGCTCTTGTCGATGTAGTCCGTGACGTAGTACGGAACAATAATGAACTCCTGCCAGAAGATGATCCAGTACAGCGAATAAATGAGAAGAAAGATCATGAATTTGAAGTTCCCCAGCACAACAAAGAGGTTTTTGATCTTCTTCCCGAGCGACTCCACCACCTCCGTGCTTTCGCTCTTTACTTCCTTATAGAGCGTCAGGTTGACGATGAGCATCGCAAAACAGCTCAGCGCCGACACCAGATACACAAACTCGTTGCCGAAGCTATCTCTGACGAAGTACGCTATCGTCGGTCCGATCATCGCGCCCACGTTGACAAGCCAGTAGTAGATGGCAAACCCCAGCGATTTCGTTTCCTGCTTTGTCGTGACGGCAACTGTTCCAAGCACGGACGGCTTGATGAACGACCCCCCGAACGCTGTCAGGACCAGAAAGACGACAAGCAGCCAGTACTGTGGCGTCTCGCCGTAGATGCCTGAGAAAGCGGACATACCGACAGATCCGATGAGAAAGTACCCAAGGGCCAGAATGGAAAACGCGAGATTGAACGCACGTCGGTAGCCCCACTTGTCCGCCAAAGTTCCTCCGAGGATCGGGAGAAGGTAGAGCAAGCCTCCGAAAATGCCGGAGAGCTGCCCCGCTTCTGCTTCTGTGAAGCCAAGCTTGTTGCGCATATAGACCATAAAGACGATCTGTTGGCCGTAGTACGCCAATCGCTCGAACAGCTCCATACCGTTCGCGACCCAGAAGGTCGGATGGAATCCGTCTCGGAGTTTTTGAATACCGGCTCGTATGTCCACGGTTGCTCCCCGTAGTATGTTGTGGAAGAGTGATTAAGAGAGAATATCTTTGCGGCGAAAGATCAGCCAGGCGACCAGAGCGAACCCGAGCGAGTAGCCGCCCAGGATGGAAGCCGATGTGGCAACGCGGCTCCAGGAGACCGGATCGTCGAACACCCGCTGCCAGATATCCATGTAGGTTGTGTAGAGATACGGCCTGATCGTCTGGAAGAGCTCTGCCGGGATCACCGTGACCATCAGGAAGATGACGTTGACCCCGATCGTGGCGATGATAGGCCCGATCGCATTCTCGACGAACGATGAGAACAGGAAGGCAAGCGAAGCGATGGTCAGCATCGCCCACGCAGCCAGGGCGTACGCGATGAGAAACCTCCATGCGACATCATCGGCCGGAAGGATCAGGATCCCCCTTGACAGGATGATCATATCGCCGTGACCGAGCAGCAGGAGTGCAAGACCGACGCTCAGGATGCCGAGAAACCCGACGAACGACACGGTGTAGATTCCTGTCGTATAGTATTTGGAAAGGAAAATCCTCGCTCGCGAGACCGGCCGTATCAGGATAAGGCGGTACGTCCCGGCCGTCGCTTCACCCGCCAGTTGATCGCCCGCGACGAACGAGATGAGGAACGGAATGTGGATCCACAGGCTGTTCATCATGTAGAAAGCGACAAACCAGCCGTTGAAGAGGTTCCCGACGAAGAAGAAATCCTGCTGCAGCGAGCGGGTCGTGATCTGCAGGAACCGTCCTCCCTCAATCCTCATCGCTATGACGAACAGCGGCACCACCACCAAGACAACGAGAAAGCCGATGTAGGTCCGCTTCTTCAAGAACGTCTTGATCAGCTCGTAATAGACCAGACGACGCATGCCTGTGCACCGGATCCTTAGAGTTTCGATTCACTCTCCGTGAGGGAAAGGAAGTAATCCTCGAGCGACCGGCGGGGGATCAGAGCCTGCACCTCGATCCCATTCTTCACCAGCACTTTCGCGAGGACCGGGATATCGTCAAATGACATCGTCACCTCCCACTTGTCGCCGCGGTTGACGACTTTCTTCACGACCTCTTCATTCTTCAGCACGGCTCTCAGCTTTGCAGCCGGCTTACCCCGCACGATCACGTACTTCTCCCCTTTGTCCAGCAGGCTTGTGACGTCCCCTTGCGTCACCAGCTCTCCCCGGTTGATGATCGCCATGCGGTTCGCGACCATCTCGACTTCATTGAGGAGATGAGAGGAAAGCATGACCGTCTTCTTCTGGTCGTGCGCCAGATGGCGAATCAAGTCCCGTATCTCTTTCATCCCCTGGGGGTCCAGGCCGCTTGTCGGCTCATCGAGGATCACCAGCTCGGGGTCCGACAGAAGCGCCTGGGCAATGCCAAGCCGTTGCTTCATGCCATGAGAGTACGTCTTGACATTGTCGGTCGCGCGCTGACTCAAGCCGACAAGATCCAACACCTCGAGCATGCGCTTGCGGCCAACGCCCCCATTCAGCGCGCCCACGATCTCGAGGTTTCTGAAGGCCGAGAGATAGAGATAGAAGTCAGGCTTCTCCACGATGCCGCCGATGGATCGAAGGGCCTCCTCCCGCTCCTTCTTGATCGAGCGGCCGAAGAGAGAGACATCGCCCTCAGTGGGCTTGATCAGCGTCAGCAGCATGCGGATGGTGGTGCTCTTGCCTGCGCCGTTCGGACCCAGAAAGCCGAACACGTCCCCTCTGTGGACTTCCAGGTTCAGATGATGAACCGCCCACCGCTTCTTGTATTGCTTGCCGAGATTCCTGGTTTGTAAGATGACGTCGTCGATCAAGGAAAGCTGAGAGATGAGGTTGGAAAATGTTGGCGGAATGTAGAACTAATTTGAGGGAAGTTCAAGAACGGAATGTGGCGGGCAAGGGGGTGCGAGAGGATCGCGGATGACACAATGAAAGCGCCGCGAACAGGGTCGCGGCGCCTCAAATTCGGAACGCGGCTCCGACTATTTCGCGGCCTTCAGTCGGTCCACGGAACCTTCCACTTGCTTCATCTGGGCTGCCGATAAGTCTTCTTTTCCGAGCAGCGCGTACTCCGTGACGGCTTCGTTGTTCAGGTTGAGTTTCTCGAAGGCGAGAGCGACAGTGATCCGCGCGTCAAAGTCCGACCGAAGCTCCGGGTAGCTCCGGAGCGTCGCCTTCGATTTCAGTATCGACGTCGCGTAGTACGCATTGTCGAACAAGACCTTCGCTCCCTGCAGCTGCATCCGGCCGACGGTCTCGTTCGTATAGACCGGAGCGTTCTCCTTCTCCTTGTTGGCACCATGGAGAACGGCGGCCGACGGTATTTGGATCTCATCACGATCGCGAGGCGGCACGGCAAGTATGTTCTCCATCGCCAGCTTCAGGAGAAAGTCCTCACGGCTCAACTGCCGGACATCGGAGAGGTCGATCATCGTCATCGGAGGAACGGTCAGTCGCTTCGCGTCAGTTTCAATCGTCGCGGAGGAGTTCTCGCCTGTCCGCATGCTATCTTCAGGCTTCAGAAGGTCTCCCACCTTGACCTTCCTCCAGTCCTCGGAAACTCCTCGCCGCACCTCGACGATTCCTTTGACGGCCTTCACGGAGAAATCCTTCGCGAGGGCCGGGAGCGCAAACAGGCACACCAGGATCGGATAGATCGCTCGGACACGCATGTGAAGTTCCTTTCGCTTCATATGATCAACGAGGCAATACGTCCACGAGGCGCACCCACCCCCGGACAACGCCCAACTTCAATTCTACATCATCAAAATATTCTCTCGCTCCGATCTCCCACGCCTTCTGAAATCCTTCCGTGATGACAGTGGTCTCAAGCGGCACCCAGACCGTTTCGACCCCCTGGTCGTTCTTCCGGACGACGAATCGCTTCGGATTATCACTGACCAGGCTCGATTGGGAGGCAGGGACTTCAGTATCAAACAACAAGTAGATGTGAGCATCCTGGATTCTCTCGGGCGGGATAACGTCGACAAACGCCGTGCCGATACCGATGCTGGCGAGGAGCGAGGAAAAACAAACGGTCATATCATCGCAATCGCCGCCCCGGAGCGCAAGGGTCTCAGAGGGGAATTGCACCCGGTCTTTGCTGTTTCGCGGGTCATTGACGTACGACAAACGGGAGGCGAACTCGTTGAACAAGATCTCCGCCGAACGGAGCTTTTCGAGCTGCTTGTCAACGCCTGCAACCTCTTCCTTGTGCTGGTTTAACACGTTGCGCGTGAACCGCAGGATGTCGGGATCCTCCGGCGTCACAAAATAGCGAAGCGAAAGCGCGTCGCCGTCCCAGTCGTTCCGACCCCAAATGGTCACCCTCGTTTGGCTCTTGTCATCATAATCCTCGACGGGAGAGGCCTTCACAAACACCTCCGCAGCCCTGAAGACCATTGTCGGGACAAACTTGATCGCATCATTGAAAATGGCATAAAAGGCAATCTCTTTCTCCTCGTTCGGCTCGATGTACGTAGGCCGGGTCTCCGTTGGCTTGTCCATATACTGATCGACATAGAACGAGACTCGGGCCTCAATCGGTCGCTGCGAGACGTTCCGGACTCTTGCCTTCCCGATCGGCCGATACGCGAAGACTTGGTAGGCTGAGGGATAGACGTCGCTGGTGATTGAGACGCCGTCGATCTTCGCGAGAACCTCTCTCGTCCGACCGAGCGGAACGTTGAGCGTCAGCATCACCTGGTCGTTCGTGAACTGGTTGAACGCGATATCCTTCACCCCTTCGGAAATGAAATCCTGCATCGTCGCCGGCTGCCGGCGCGAGCGATCGAAGAAATGCAGGTAGCTGAGATCGAATCGAATCGACTGGTACGTCCAGCCGAGTCCGCCGGAGACGGCTGCAAAGAAAGGCGAGTATCGCGCCCCGAAGATCGTCCCTTGACGAAGCTTCAAGTTGCCGAAGAGGTTCCACTCCGACCCGAATCCGCCCTGCCGCTGTGTATCAAAATCGAGTGCGAGCACCCCTGCCGAAAACGGCCTGTAGCTGACACCCACGCGGAGCGTTTTGATCGTGCGGAAAGCAAGTGGATTGACCTCCAGAGGAAACTCGCTCTCGTTGACCTTGAAGAGATTCTTCGCCACGATGCCCAAACTGAAATCGGGCCGTGGTATCCATTGCATTCCCACATCCACGTTCCAGGAGCTTGCATCGTAATCAATGTTGCGGATACGGGCGATTGTATCCTGTTCGATGAAGGGCTCGGTGTCCGTGATCGACTCCTGACGGAGCCTGGCGCTCAAGCCGATCGAGAGATCCGATGACATCTGGTAACCATAGCCGAATGCGTACGCTTCCTGGTACCTGATCCGTTTGTCAAACGAGACCGGCTGGCCGCCCTGAAACTGGAAGATGCTCGGAACGACGAACTCCATTGAAAGCCCTGGAGAGTACCGCAGCGAAAAAGCGTGGTTGTCTAAGAACCTCTTGCTGCCGCCGATGGATTGGAAGATTCCTTTCGACCCCGCGTTCGGCTCCATCGAGAGGTAGTTCGATGTGCTCAGCTCCCAGTCACGCACAGCGATGAGCCCGGCCGGGTTCCAGTCAAGGCCCGAGACGTCGTTGACAAGTGCGGTGTAGGCCCCCAGGCCTACCCCCCGAGAGGAGCTGAGATGTTGTCCGAACATGCCTGTCGGAACCATGCAAACCAAGACCGCTATGACTTGAACGCAAAGCTTCATTGTACCCCTTAGCACGATGCGTTCCCTCGACGGAAAATGCAATCGTTTCGCGTGAACTAGAGGGTCTCTCTTTCGGTCCCCTTCTGCACTGACGAGCTGTTAGCGCAGAGAGATGAGGAGATTGTGGATCGATGCTGCCTGCAGCAACACTCTGTCGGGATAGCCGTTGAGCGTCGCGATCTTCCTGTTCGCCGAGACAAGCGTCAGCATGAAGCGACCCTCGGCGTTCGTCGGGATCAGCTTCAGAAGCTTCGAAGGAAAAACGAGAGAGTTCGTTCGCGGACTCGCTCTCAGGACCATCAACGGCTTCAGCGCCCGACCCCGTGCCTCGTCATACGTGCTGATGATGACCTGCACGGAATCGCCCGGTCGGCCCGCCCACCTGATGACAAGGTCTTCGTCCCGGAACACGAGCCCCTGCGGCCTGGGATTGAGGAGCGTCACTTCATCCGGACTATCGATCGTCAGCCCGAACGCTCCGATCTGTCCTTTCCCCTCAGCCGAGACCACGTATTCGTGGTTCGGCATGTACGTGATCGGCTTGCCGACCTGGAGGCCGTCGTACCCCAACTTGTAGAAGAAACCGGCCCGAAGGGTGATGGGCAGAAGTGTCAGGCTCTTGATCTGGATAATCCATTCGACGACGTCGAACTCGGTGTTGTCGAGTCTCGCCTTCCCGACCTCGAGATATCGATAGCCATAGCCCGTGTAGCTGCCGAAGTTCCCCTTCACTTGGAGAGAGTCCCTGACGTCCCGCAGGAGGATGCGTGAGTACGCCAGCCGAGTACGCGCGCCCCCCACATCGCTTTTAACATCGGTCACCAGTACTGTCCCCGGATAGCTATCATCATCCTGCTGGATCAGTCCCGTCAAGTCGACCGTGGTCTCCTGTATGACGGTGGTATCATTGTGTACAACGGTGGTATCGCTTTCTCTTGGGAGGATAACTTCGACCGGCTCGGCGATGGGGTATTGGGCAAGCTCGACGGGGTTGTTTTCCTGACACGCCGGAAGCAACAGCAGCAACGTCACAACCGCAATATGGTAAAGCCCGGGTTTCATCTCACCCTACTAATATAGCAAATTCCTCATTAGAGTAAAACTCCGGGGATGGGTGTTATTTAGTTCGTTAAGGTCAATCCACGCGAATAGATTGATTTTCCCATCCCCGGAACTTTTCTCCCCACAATGTTACCACATCTACCACAACAATTTAGGCCTCCGCCGTTCCCCACAAAAGCGGAAGCCAAGGGGTACCCATCCACGCTTCATCCCTCATTGAATGACATACGGTACCCCCCAAAAACTCGTCGATACGGGAGCGTCCAGATTGCACAACGTGTCCCGCGTCACCGCTTCCACCACCGCGTGAAATACGCCCGGTCGGGACTGAGGCCGAATTGTGTTTTCGTACGTGTGGACGAAGCGATCCCCCTCCTTGTTCTGAAACCGAAGCGGAAGCAACGTTCGTTGCCCCCACTTCCCCCGGAAACCTGATCGAAGCACGACGATATTCGGTTCGACTTCATCCGTTTCGAGCTTCACCGCCACGTCGAGGTCGGTCTCACCCTCAACGGTGGCAACCGCGGGACTGTCCTGGCCGAAGGGCCAGATGTTCGTGTCGGGTGACAGAAGGGCAACTTTGTCGCCCCCGTCAGCCCGCATCACGAGCTCATCGATGAGTACGTTCGCGCTTCCGGTTCCCCCCCTCACAATCGAGAGGGCGTTCAGTTTCCAGTTCTTCGAAGGATCCTTCGCTCTTCCGATTCGAAGGAACTGGGCCTTGCGCGTGCTGTGCTCGGTGAATGGTTTTGAGATGATAGACATCTCCGTCATCCAGAGGGACAACGTCACTGTTCAGCAGCGCGTTGTTCTGAATGACCGACTCCAGGTATTCTTTCTCCTTTGGACTCATCATCTCACCCTGCTTGCTCGAACAGTTCTCAACCTGTGCCAAAAGATCAACGCAATAGATACCAACTCTTATGCCATTGCCCAGGTGGATGAGGCTCAGACGTGCCTATCGGTTAACGGTCTGACCGCAAAGAGCTTATCAGAAAACCAGAGTTGGAAGGGACTGTTGTCGGCGGGTCTGAAGCGCTGGAATTCGAGGATGGAAATGCCGGAAGAGCGCGAAACCTGCACTTGATGCTGTAGAAATTACAAATCCAGGAATTCAGAGGAATGGGGTGGAGGGAGCTACTTCCACTTGCCCATCAGGTACGACCGCAGAACCTCATCCAAGATGGTGTGATAGCGATGGGGCAGGTTCTTGTATTTCGACTTGAGCTGTTGTTTAACGTCCTCGAACTCGGCGTCCGCGGGGATACCTTCAACAACGTTGAAGAGATACTCCGCCAGTTTCTTGCGAACTCGTTCATTCGTCTCCACATCTTCGCTCTTGGCAAGGGCGCGAACGGTCGCTTCCTTGTCCCATAGATGTTCGAACAAATACTTGAAGCAGATTCCGCGAAAGTATTCCGCGACCGTCCCACGATTGAGGTCCCCCAATTCTTCCGCGCTCTCCGAGATCGAGCTGCGGGAGAATCTCTTTGCTCGGAGAAGCTCAAGAATCTGATCCTCCAGATCTGCCTGCCCCTTCAAAGCTGCTGCGATCTGCTCCGGAAGGTCCTTGAGCTGAACCAGTTCTCTCTTCTCCGATCGCGCAAGGATGACCGCACGCTTGACCGCGCTTTCGAGTTCGCGGACATTCCCCGGCCATTGATACTGCAGGAACGCGTCCACCACGGTTGACGAGAGAGAGAGGTTGCTGTCCTCCCTCTGTAAGAAATGCTCGGCCAGGATCGGGATATCCCCTTTTCGCTCGCGGAGCGACGGAAGCTCGACGCTGAAGACGTTCAGGCGGTAGTACAGATCCTCACGAAAGCGCCTCTCACCGATGAGCTCCCGGACGTTCTTATTCGTCGCTGCAATCATGCGCGTGTCAACCTTCTTCATCAGCACCGACCCGACACGCTCAAACTCGCCCGACTGCACCACGCGAAGCAATTTCACCTGAAACGCTTCACTCGTCTCGGCGATCTCATCAAGAAAGATCGTCCCTCCGTCAGCGTACTCGAACCTGCCGATTTTGTCCTTGACCGCTCCGGTGAAGGAGCCTCTCTCGTGGCCGAAGAGCTCGCTTTCCAGGAGTGTCTCCGTAAGGGCTCCGCAGTTGACCGCTACGAACACTTCCCCGCGGCGCCGGCTGAGGTTGTGAATGGCTCTCGCGACCAGCTCTTTGCCCGTGCCGCTCTCGCCAAGGATCAGCACATTCGCGTCGCTACCCGCAATCTTCTGTATCAACTCTACAGCTTCTCTCATTTTTCCGCCGCTATCATAGACGATTCCCTCAAAGATCGCTCTTCCGCCGTTCTGTTCGGCGGCCGCCGGCTCAAAGCGGACGAGATCACTCACTTGAGCAGAGAGCGTTTTGATCTCCTGCTTGTAGCGTTTGATCTCCTCCACGAGCTCCGTCCCTCGCGAGGTCTCGCTGCCGGCCTTCTGATCGAGCAGCTCCCGCTCAAGCATCTGCAATTTCAGCTCGCTTGCGCGAAGCCTGCTTTCAACCTCCCCCTTATCCAATTCGAGCTGTGCAACCTTCTTCCGCACAATCAAGTGCTCGTATGCCACCAGGCCCAAGGCAAGAGCCGCTGCCGCAAAGAGTGGCTGGACAATAGGCAGGATGAGGCTTGAGGAAGAGAAGACGAGCTGTGTGACGAACACGTAGACAGCCGCAACGAGGCCGCTGAGGGCCAGCCCGCGGGTGTAACCGAGACGGAAAGAGAGAAGAACGACGACTGCCGCCAACAACAAGGTGAGAACGGCGCTCAAGAGCGGGCCGACGGAAGTGAGAAATCGGTGGTGAAGCGCATTATCGATGAATGTCGCGTGGATTCCTACCGAGGGCAGCTGCTGATCGAACGGGGTTTGGAAAAGCCGGCTCGTCCCTTCGCCAACCACGCTCACAAGCACGATCTTGTCCCTGAGCGCAGCGAGATCGATCGACGAGCTCAGTCCGAGCTGCCGCCGCCGGTACGATTGGAGGACCTCAACGCAGCGGTATCGCTTGAAGGACGAGAGTGAGCCGGGGAAGTTCAGGCGGACAACACCATCGCCGGCCAGAGGTAATGAAATCTCACCTTCTGGAGAGGGGATGCGCAGCGAACCATCCTGAACTCGTAGCCCATCCTTTTCAGCGCCGGCGGAAACCCGAAGAACCTCAAGGCCAAAGGCCGGAACCGCTCCGTTGCTCATGTGCACGATGAGCGGTATGCCGATTGAAGTTCCAAGCTCCAAGTTTGTGTGGCCCACACCTGCCGCGGACTGGAGAAGCTCTTCGTACGGCAGCTGGATGTGGCTACCCGAGATGCCAATATCCTCCAGCTGCGGATAGCGGTACCTGAGGGGAACCAGCTCCGCTGAGAGCTTTCCTCCGATTTGCCGGAAGTAGCTGGAGACGACGACCTTCCCGGATGCCGCCGCTGTGGACGCCAGCAGCTCATCTTTTTCTGGAGATCGGAGATTGTGTTCGCCAAAGAACACGTCCAGACCGATGGCGGCAACGTCGCTCTTGGTTAGCACATCGATGAGAAGTGCATAGTAGTCGCGCTGCAGCGGCCATCCGCCGAGCGAGGCGATATCGTCGTTGTCAAAGTAGAGGATGACGGTATTGCTATCCGCAGGGATTTCACCGCGCAGATGATAATGCACCGAGAGCAATTGACCCTCGAGCGAACGGATCGGGACCGAGAGGATCAGGGTCACGACGAACGACGCCGCGAGGAGACCGAGTGCTACGATGTGCCTTCGTGTGTGCGCCACGTGCGGGATCACGCTTGAGGGTGCCGTCGGTGGTTCAAGAGCCAAGACAGATCGCCAATGTCCGGTGAGGCCATGGAGGGGAATCTTTGCTTACAGTGACCCCGCCGCGATGTTTGGCGGATCAGCCTCCGGCTGAGAACGCGGAACCTACAGTTCCGTTCCGACACTTTGTGAGCCCGGCGCGACTCGAACGCGCAACCTATAGCTTAGAAGGCTATTGCTCTTTCCTGTTGAGCTACGGGCCCTCAATGTCTGAAAAGTGTCGGAACGAGAATCGTCGTCCCGAACGAAAGCTCGGGACGGGACTTAGTCCCGACAAACAACGTCGGGATTCCCGCCTGCCATCGATGGCTTTGAAAGGCGGGCAGGCTGAAAATGGCAGCCACTCAATTAGCAATCTATTAGCACCTCTGCTGCCACTAACGGAATGCCCCGACCCACTCATTCACTCACGCCAATGAGCCGCAGTGTGAACCGGAGCAATCTGAGAATTCTTTTTGTTGGCGTTTTGAATGATTTGAACTGCTCTACAAAGATACGAAACTGGGCGAGCGAAGGCAAGCGGCCCAAATCGGAGCTTGTGCAGACTCATCGAGGCTGGAATGAATTACTTACTACGCTCCTGAATGGCTTCTTCACTTCAGCTAATGTGGCTGTTGACAGAGAATCGCGTGCGCCCAATCTTGCTTTGCGTTTACCTTTTTCATGGTTTCCTGTGACCGTTTCG
>Ga0315282_10000545_pt1 | contig 74038 bp, 65 predicted proteins | sample YL17G07_20_MG_FD_203693 | JGI IMG/M metagenome (GOLD analysis project Ga0315282, IMG submission 203693) | Sediment microbial communities from Yellowstone Lake, YNP, Wyoming, USA - YL17G07_20 | ecosystem: Environmental > Aquatic > Freshwater > Lake > Sediment | place: USA: Wyoming | collected... | reverse complement strand
TGGGTCATCTACGGATATGAGAGAAATGGCGAATCCCCAACCCCGACTTCCGACTGCCGACTTGCGACTCCCGACCCCCGTCTTCCACGACCCCAAGCACCACATCAAAATCTATCAGGGGGATTGCCTGGAAATCCTGGCGGCGATTCCCGAAGATTGCGTGGACCTGATTTTCGCCGACCCGCCGTATTTTCTTTCCAACGACGGCATCACCTGCCACGCCGGGCGCATGGTGAGCGTCAACAAGGGCGAGTGGGACCGCTCGAAGGGCGCGGATGGCAACCACGAATTCAACCGCGCCTGGCTCGCCGCCTGCCAGCGCGTGCTCAAGCCCCACGGCTCCATCTGGGTGAGCGGCACCGCGCACATCATCCACTCCGTCGGCTTCGCCATGCAGCAACTGGGCTTCAAGCTGCTCAATGACATCAGCTGGGTCAAGCCCAACCCGCCGCCCAATCTCGCCTGCCGCTACTTCACCCACGCCACGGAAACCCTCATCTGGGCGGCGAAGAATAAGAAGAGCAAACACACCTTCAACTACAAGCTGATGAAGGAACTGGCGGGCGGCAAGCAGATGAAGAGCGTCTGGCAGATTCCCGCCCCCGACCGCGACGAGAAGCGCTTCGGCAAACACCCCACGCAGAAGCCCGTGGCGCTCCTCGAACGCATTCTGCTCGCCGCGTCGAACGAAGGCGATTTAGTTCTCGACCCGTTTATGGGCAGCGGCACGACGGTGGTCGCGGCCCTGCAATCACGGCGGATGGCGGTGGCGGTTGAACGCGAGAACCTCTCGGTTCAACTGGCGCTGATGAGGGTGGCGCGAGAATTGGTCCGCGTCATCGTGGTCGTGGAGTGTTTTCAATCTAGCCTTGATCTCCGCGGCATTTTCGTGGATCGATCAGATAGGTCGTTTGAAGCGGTACAGATGAACCTGCAACCCCAAGTTGTTTATCGCGAGCGCAGATATTTCTTTGTTGGCCTGTGCCGCCGCGAAGTTATCTATTCGCTGGTTGCCGATTCATTGGAAGACGCGTGGCAAGGCTTCCGCTCCAGCCCGTATCATTCCGAACCCATCCTCTCCGTTATCAAAACCGAAACCGAGATTTACCTCGCCCAGTAAAACGTGATCTAATCCCGGCATGCACCTCGACATGCCGGGCGAACTGGCCGCGCAATACAGGAGCGCTACGCAGCAAACACGCGTAGTCAGCGAAGCGTGGGGGGAGGGGAACCTATATTGCTCCAATTGCCCGTCTGACCTCCTGCGACGACTTCCGGCCAATACGCCGGCGCTGGATTTCGAGTGCCCAAGGTGCGCGTCTCTCTACCAGCTAAAGAGCCAGCGTCACCGTTTCGCCAGCCGAATCAATGACGCAGCTTATGAGAAGATGCGCGCCGCCATTCTCGAGCGCCGGACTCCGAACATTCTCGCCCTCCATTACGACGCGGTGCGGTGGACCGTTCAGAACCTGATTCTCGTTCCGAGCTTTGCCTTTTCACTCTCTTGCCTGGAAAAGAGGAACGCCCTCCGCGCATCGGCCGAACGGGCAGGCTGGGTAGGCTGCAATATCCTCCTCATCAACATCCCACCGGATGCACGTATCCCTGTCGTCGTAGCCGGGGAACCAGCCGACCCTGCAATTGTGCGCGAGCAATACGCCCGCCTGCGGCCGCTCGAAAAACTCAAGGTCGAGGCGCGGGGGTGGACGCTCGATGTCCTCAACATCGTGCGGGGATTGGGACGGCGGGAATTCACGCTGGCGGAAGTGTACGCGCACGAGGCGGTGTTGGCACGGTTACATCCTGACAATCGCAACGTCCGGCCAAAAATCCGGCAACAATTGCAGGTGCTTCGCGACCTGGGGTTTATCGAATTCCTCGGTAGCGGCAAATATGGCATAATCAGCCCATGAGCAGAGCCAGGAAGGGTTACTCGTACCAGGTCAGTTTGATTCCGGAGCCCGAGGGGGGTTACACGGTGCTTGTCCCATCGCTGCCCGGATGTGTGTCCTACGGGGCGACCATCGAAGAAGCTACTGTCCACGCCCGCGAGGCAATCGAATTGCATCTCGAAAATCTCGCGGCGCATCGTGAGCCCATCCCGGACGGGAATGACTCCGCCCCGGTCTTTACGACCCTCGTCCGTGTGACCCTGTCGCAGGTCTAAAGAATTTCCCGCGCTCCGCGCCCACGAGCTGGTGCGGATTCTCGAAAAGGCAGGCTTTGTGGGGTGGCGTCAGAAAGGCAGCCACCTCACGATGTACCGGGCCGCCGACCATCGCACCTCACCGTTTCCATGCATTTTCGCAAGACCATTCCCAAGGGGACACTGCATGCCATCATCAAGCAGGCTGGATTCACTACCGACCAGTTTGCGCAACTGATGGAGGACTGACTCGCTGGCCCCGACGCGTCGGGGCAGGCCTCGGTTTACGCGCACGAGGCGGCGCTGGCTGTAGCGGCGGCGTCCCCGCCGTCGAATCCCGTTACGGGCCAACAGGCGACGATGAGGACATCGCCGCTTCAGGGGACCGCCACGGGCGCGACAAAATCCGCCAACAATTACAGGTCCTGCGCGATAAGGGACTCGTCGAGTTCCTGGGTCAAGGCCGATACCGCGCCGGGATTACCCCTTGACTCTTGGAGGCAAGTGTGATAGTCTATCGACATGCTCGGCGAGCGGCAGAGACGAGTGGGACGGAAAGCGGTGGCCGAAGACCGCTCCTCCAGCAGGGGTTGCGCCCCTTATATAGGTAATCCACGAACCGAAAATGTTATTTAGAATGAGCCAATTACAATTCCTCATAGCGCGACGAACCTAATAAGTCTTTTAGAATCACAGTATGTTGAATAATTCAGCGAAGCTAATAAGGGTCATTTAACCAAATACTTAGAAACATGACGAATTGACGAACCTAAAACGAACCGAATAAGTCCTTTAGAATCAGCAACCGTACGAAACCTCAACGAACCTGCCAAAATCCATCTTATCAATGAGTTAGGGTAAACCTCGGGGCGGCGGCGTGCGCAGGGCCGGCGAGCAGGGTGGCCGCAGCCGGGTGTCCCAAGCCGCCAACCTGACGAGGTGAACTCGACACGATGGTGGTGGCCATGCCCGACCGCAGACCCAAGGTCACAACTTCCCCGGGCGGGTGCGGTGGAAGATTTCTTCCAGTCGGGAAAGGATGGCGCCGGGATTGCCGCCCGCGCGCAGATACTCCTGCACAACGGCGCCCGCGGCGTCCTGAAACTCGACGTAGCCGTCGTAGCGCGGGCGCAGGTAGGCGCGGTCGAGGGCGGGGAGCGTCTGGCGGAAGTAGCCGCCGGTGAGGTGGTTGGCTTCCTCATCCTGCCACGCCGCGCGATGGGCGGGCTGGCCGCCGCTCTCGACGTAGAGCGTGCGCTGGCATTCCGGCGAGGCGACGTAGCGCGCGTAGTCGAGCGCCGCTTGCTGGTTGCGGGAGGAGGAGAAGATGGCGAGGCCCGCTCCGCCCAGCGTGGCGCGGCCCTGCGCGAGCGTCCCCGTGGGGGGAACGTCGCCGAACTCCAGGACTCGCGCCGCGTAGCCGCGGCGGGCGTAGTTCGAGTAGCCGTAGGCAAAGGGGCAGTAAGCGATGGCGTCGGAGGAGCACATCGCTTCGTAAATCGCGATGGGATTGCGGCCAAAAATCTCCGGCGGGCAGAGCGAGGTGATCGCGCGCAATTGCACGAGGGCCGGCTCGCCCACCTCCGCCGTCACGACGCGATCGGGACGGCTGAAAGGGTCTTCACCCAGGTTCGAACAGAACATGAAGAAGTTCATCAGCGCGTCCACGGGCACGGCGGGAATCGCCACCAGACCCCGGCGCGCCAGCGCCAGAACCTCCTCCCAGTTCTGCGGCACGGTGGCGCCGGCGCGTTCGAGCAAATCCCGGCGCCAGGAGCTGACCGGCGCAGCGGCGTCAATCGCCAGCGCCCATTGATGGCCGTCCCACAAGTAACTCGCGTGCGATGGGCCGACGGAATTCGCGGCCTGGTCGGCAAGGAAGTCGGAGTCGAGGTGAAGGTCGAGCGGAAGGAACAAGCCCCGGCGGGCGGCGTGGCCGATGAAAGGATGGTCGATCACCACAAGGTCGTAGCTCGCGGCGAGTTTTTCGACTGGATAGTCAGCGAATTCCTGAAGGCTCCGCTTCTCCCAAACGATCTCTACATCCGGGTGCGCCTCGCCGTAGCGCTGCGCCGTCGCGACCATGGGCAGGAATCCACGGCTGTGGTTCCACGCCATGCCTCGAAGGTTCATGACTGTTCCTTCTTGCCCCACTGCATCATTGCCCCACAGTCCAGTCTATCCGCCAAATCTCGGCGAAGATGGTCAAGAGGTTGGTCCGTACAGCCCGCTCAAGGGGCTGCCTTTGCCTGCTCGCGGGCTGACCGCAACCGCTAAGGAAGCGGCTGAAGATGATACAGCATCCAGTACACAACCACTCCGGTGATGGAAACGTAGAGCCAGAGGGGCAACGTCCAACGCGCCACGCGGCGATGAAGGTCGAAACGCTCGCGCAGCGCCCGAACCAGCGTCAGGATAACCAGCGGCACGATGGCAGCGGCAAGCACCGTGTGTGACGCCAGAATCGAAAGATACACGGACCGGACGATGCCGGGGCCGGCGAATCGCGTCGTGCCGTGAAAGTAGTGGTAAGTCAGGTAGCAGATGAGGAAGAGTGTAGATGTTCCCACGGCCGCAAGCATGCAGGCCTTGTGCACCGGGATGTTTCGCCGCCGGATGAAAACGTAACCCAGAACTAGGAGCGCCGCGCTCGTGGCGTTCAGAACAGCATCGATGGTCGGAAGTAAGGATAGGTCAAGACCCATGGTCAGTTCGCAGGCAGAACAAAGCCGTCTCAATTGGCTAGATGCCACCATCCAGCGCCTAAGCCGAAGCCTTGTCCAGCATCAGCAGCGCGAAGACCAGCGGCAGATAGATTATGGAGGCCAAGACGAGCCGCCGAGCGAGGACGTTGGTTTTGCCGGCTGCCAGCCGGGCCCCGGAATGGATGTACATCAAGCCGAGCATGAGCGCGCCCGCCAGATAGACAATGCCCGCTTGGCCCAGCCATGTGGGAAGCAAGCTCACCGGCAGGAGCAGCAGCGAATAAGCGAGGATTTGCCGGAACGTGGTCTTGCCGTCGCCGTCGCCGCGGGGGAGCATCCGCAAACCAGCGCGCGCGTAGTCGTCGCGATACATCCAAGCGATGGCCAGAAAGTGGGGAAACTGCCAGAGGAAGAGAATCGCGTAGAGAACCCACGCTTCCTTGCCCAAGCTCCCGTTCACGGCCGCCCAGCCGATCAAAGGCGGCATGGCGCCCGGGAACGCACCGATGAAAGTACACCAGGGCGTTTTCCTTTTGAGCGGCGTGTAGAGGAGCAGGTAACTGGCTAACGTCGCCAAAGCCAGCAAGCTGGTGAGGGCATTGACGGCCACCAGCAGGTAGAGCCCCCCGCCCACCGAAAGCAGCAGGCCGAATCCGAGAGCATTCCAGGCCGTCATGCGCCCCGCCGGCAGCGGACGCTTCAGCGTCCGGCGCATCAGCGCGTCGGCATCGCGCTCCATGAACTGGTTGAGCGTGGCCGTTCCGCTCGCCACCAGCAAGGTCCCGAGCAGAGTATGAAGCAGACGAATTCCGTCGAGGGGGCCGCGCGCACCGGCGTAGAACCCCACGAGCGTACTGATCAAGACGAGGAAATTCACCTCGGGCTTGGTCAGGACCCAGTAGTCCTTCACCGCGGAAGCCCAGCGTGTGCTCAGAGTTGCTGAACGCACGCCGGGTCTCAGACTGTCTGAAACCCCGTTCATGCAGCGGCCTTTTGTGTAGCCCCGATTCCCTGTGAAGCCGATGAAGCTCGTGGACCTGCGACGCGCCGATAGATCTGGAGCGTCAAGATCAAACTACTCGCCAGCAGCAGCGCTCCCACCGCCACGTGCGCCGTGGTGGTTCGAACGAACGGCAGCATGGGCTGGGGAGCGTCCCGAAACTCAATCTTCAAAACGTAAGCGCTGATGCCCAGGAAGACCTGAAAAGCGAGCAATCCCATCAATGCCATCATCCAGCGCGTCAAGTGGTGGTTGGTCGGAAACTTCGCGAACACCCGCGTCCCAAGCCAAGTGGTAAGCGCGGCGACCAGGACGGCGCCCGCCAGGTGCGGCGCGATGCCGATCCCGTTGTGCCGGAAGATCGCTCCCAGGATAAGTTGCAGGTAAATCGCTCCCGTCGTGGCCAGGGCGAGTCGCCAGGAGGAAATCGTTCCCGTTTCATCCGCCAGCTTGCTGGGTTCATTCCACCGCCAATCGCGTTGCGTCGTGAGCGCCAGTGTGACCATGATGCAAAAGAATGTCTGCGCCAGCGTGGCATGCCCGGTGGAGATGGCGACAGGCAGATAGAAAAGCACCGTGATGCCGCCCAGCACTCCTTGCGCGACCACCGCAAGCACTGCGGCCAGCGCCAGCCACCGCGCCCATCGGCGTGGCTCCTTCCACCACACCCACAGGGCGAGAATCACGGTGAGCAGTCCGATCGTGGCCGCGATCATGCGGTGTCCATGCTCGTAGAGCACTCCGCCCACCATGCGCGGCATACGAAAAGTTCCAAAAGACGTCGGCCAATCGGGAACGGAAAGTCCCGCGTCATTGGAGGTGACAAGCGCGCCGGCAATGATTGGCAACAGAGTCGCAAAGGCCACAAAGACGGCGTAGGCATGAAGCCCTGGGCTGAAGTGTCCCGACCCTGCATTGGAGTCGGAAACCGCCGCAACGCCCGAGCCTTGAATTGCTGCCACTGCCACTTACTCCCTGAAGTATGTACGAGCCCCGCCTTCTTCTATCCTATTCGAACTGGCGGATTTCGGGAAGAGAGTTTCAGGTCAAATTCATCCAAATCCGGGCGGCCTGAGCCCACCTGACCTGGACCAGGTTCTTCCAGTGACGCGACGCCTTCGTCCTCCAGGCTGTCCCGCCGACGGAATGTTACCCAGAAAATGCCTGGAAACATCCACAGGGGCGGAATCAGAAGGATGAGTATACCGTATCTTTGGAACTGAGCCTGCCGCGGCCGAAGGCAATCGCGATGACGGTCAAGTACACCACAGCGATTGCAGCGTGGGTCATGTGCAAGCCCGTCAGGGTGAAGAACGCGACGCCAAACAATGGCGTACCCCAGAGACTCTTGAAGAGCCGCATCCCATCTTCGATCAGTGAGGCACACTCGACGGTGTGCAGGACGATAAAGGTCACGCCGCCCAAGGCGGTGGCGAGCACCCGCTTCGCCGCCGCGCTGCTCGAGTTTCACGGCGCGCACCGCCATGACCATGGTCACGTTGCTCGTGAGCAGAACAGACGTCATCGCCGTGGCCTTGATGACGCTGGGATAGAAGTGAAAGGGCATCGGCAGGCCGCGGTCGCCACCCGCACGTAGCTGTAGGCGATAAGCAGCGCGGAAAAAGCGATCGCGTCGAAGACGATAAACAACGAGATGCCGAACTTCTTCGATGCGAGACAAGCGGCGGGTAGTTCCGCCGCCGGTCTCAAGCCTCTCCAAACAACTTCGATTCTCTATGAACTCTTGAACGTGAATTCGACTCTCTTGGCTTCCTTCGCTCCCACGGTCACGTTCTGTTCCTGCGTGCCAAAGGTCGCCGTCCAGGCCTCGATCGTGTAATCGCCCGGCGGCAGGCCCTTGATGGAGAACGTGCCGTCGCTCCCCGTCACCGCAAAGAAGGGGTTCTTCGTAACGCCGATGTAGGCCTTCATCCAGGGATGCTGGTTACATTTCACCGGGATCATGATTTCCGGGCGCGAGAATTTCTGTTCGAGGGGCGCGGCGTTGGGCGCCTGCGACATGTTCCACTCGCGGTTGTCTTTCGGCATGGGGTGAATGTTATGAGTCGTGGCATCTTTGGTCAGAATGCTGAGTGTCTGCCCCACCTGAATACCCAGAACGTGCGGCTTATACATGCAGCCGTCCTGATCGAGTTCCACGGACTGCGTAGGCACGGCGAAGGTGTACTTCTCGGCGCCCGATTTCACGTAGACGAACACGTTGGGTAGCGTCCCATTGTCGTTCACAGAACCGTCCTCGGCAAAGACTGGCCCGCTGTGTTTCTGCACGCAGACCGGGTCCTGGTCCATGATGATACGCGCCACTGTCGGCTTCGCTCCCTGGAAAGAGACCTTGCCGCTGATCGACCCCACGGTCGCCTGATCGATCGGTATGGGAGCAGCCGCCTGCTCCGTCGCTTCCGGACCCTTCTCCTTCGGTGCTGGCGTCTCTTTCTGTCCGCAACCCAGGAACATCAGGGCCACAGCCAAACTCAAGGTCATTGCGAATTTTCGCGGCAGCATAGTCAAACCCTCTTCCTCTTGAGATTTTGAGCGCACGCTTAGTGCGCGCTCGCCAGCAGGGTTCCCGAAGCATGCTGTGGGCGGGGAGCAAGCACTCCACCTGGCGGAGTCCCAACTGCAGCGGCCAGTCTGCCGGGGTCTTCGCTACCCATGAAACGCCCAGCACTACTGGCGGGGCGGCCGCAAGTTCGGGTCAAGCTGGTGAGCGCGCTCAAACTCCGCCCCAGCCTGTGCAGCGTCCCCTTTCTGGCGCAGCGCGAGTCCCAGATGATAGTGCGCCAGAGCATAGTCCGGCGCCAATTTGAGCGCCGACTGGAACTGCTCCATCGCGCCCTCCACATCTCCTGTGCGCAACTTGCTCGCGCCCGCATTGGTGGCGAGAGTCGCGGAAAGCGTATTGGCGCGATCTTTGTTGAGGCGCTCGGCCTGGCCAGATTCTTCCGCGGCGCGAGCGAGGTCGCCCTTCTGCCGGTATGCCGTGGCCAGCGCCTGATGAGCGCCGGGATCCTTGGGGTCGAGCTTGAGGGCGATCTCGAGTTCTGCGATGGCGGGGTCGATTTCGCCTTTCTGGCAGAGGACAGCGCCGAGGATGTGATGTGCCGCCTCGTAGTCGGGACGGATGGCGATGGCCCGGCGAAGGTGCACGGCCGCCTCGTCCAATTTCCCCTGCTGCCAGAAGATGACGGCCAGCGTGTACGGTGGCTCAGGAAGTGCGGGTCCCAGTTCCACGGCCTTGCGCAGCGCAGTGATAGCCCCCTCAAAGTCCTGTTTCTGTTTTAGGGCCACACCTAGGTTGTAGTGGGCTTCGGCGCTCCCGGGATTGAGCTCGATCAGCGCGCGATAGGTAGCCATCGCCTCTTCCCAGCGCGCCTGCTGAAGCAGCACCAGCCCTAGGTTGTTTCGCGCCGCGTAAAACTGAGGGTTCAGCCTGACGGCGGCCTGAAACTCCGCGAGCGCCCCTTCACCATCACCTTGCTGCAAGTACACCAGTCCAAGATTGTTGTGCGCCTCCGGGCGGTCGGGCGCCAGCTCGATGACCTTACGAAATGCCGGCACGGCGTCGATGAGATAATCCTGGCGGTGCAACACCATGCCCATGTCCTCGAAGATCTCGTATGAGCGCGGGCTTAGTCTGGCTGCCACCTGAAACTCTGCAAGGGCCGGTTCGAATTTCCCCTGCTTGTCACAGACGAGCGCCAGGTAGCGGTGCGCCTCGGCGTGGTTGGGATTCAGGTCGAGAGCAGCGCGGAGTTCGGAAACCGCCGGGCCGTATTCCTGCAGAAAGTAGTGCGCCACACCCAGGTGGTAGTGCGCTTCGACAAGGCTGGGATTCAGCTTGAGCGCGGTTTCAAATTCCGTCTTGGCGCCCAGGAAATTGCCACGCGCGGCGAACGCTGCGCCCAGGGCGTCATGAACCTCCGGCCAGTCGGGCTGCAAGTGCAGTGCTCCCTGATAGAAGCTGATCGCTCCCTCGAGGTCTTTCCGGCGCTCAAGCGCCCGGCCCATGTTCCAGTAAGCCTGCGCGAACGTGGGGCCCAGCGCGATGGCTTTGCGAAACTCGACGACGGCCTTGTCCACCTCGCCCGCTTCGAGATACGCCCAGCCGAGCGAATTGTGCGCGGTGGGGGCCTTGGGCGCGTACTGAACGGCCAGGCGAAACTGTGCGATCGCCGTCTTCAGATCATGTCTCTCGAGCGCTGACAGCCCCTGGCTGTAATGCCGTTCGGCGGCAGCCTGGGCGTTCGCGGGCGCCGGGGGCCGCCCTTGAGACAGGCCCGTGACATTCAAGAGGACCACGGCGAGGGCGAGACGAGCTAAGGAATTCATTCCGGTTTCTCGCGTCGCACTCATTTCGGCGGGAAAAAGACGCTTGTGACGATACCTTTGCCTTCTTTCGACGCAGATGAGCCGATCGGCCCCTACGTTCTAGAGCGTATCGACCTGCCCACCCGGCCAGAGGAGAATCATCTCGTCAACGGCCCACCTGAGGCATCGAAAGCTGAGCTCCTTCCGGCTTCCATTGAGGAAGGCCGCATGTCGATTGTCCGAGGGGCGGCCAAGTGCGGTCTTGAGGTCCGGGAGAATTACTCCCTGCCGGCCCTCAGATCTTGACATAAATCTTTCGCCGGTACATCCAGAAAAGAATCGCCCAGAAAACAAGAAGCACGGCCGTCCCTCGCATGATGGGTTCGAGTCCCACGCCGAGGAATTGGAAGAACTGCGGACCCAGGTGGATGCGGAACGAATCGATGATGAAACGTTGAACGAAGTGAGGGAGAAGGTAAGCCACAATAGAATTCATCCCGATTACGACCAGCGGGAAGGCCCATTTCCTGCGGCCTCGGACATCGATCAGCCAGCTGAATGCCGCCAGCAAGAGGAAGCAGGCGCCGCCGCTGAAGAGCGTCCAACTGGGCGTCCAAATGCGCTTCACCACCGGGCAAATGTGCGTGTAGTGGAAGAAAAGCCCTGTGACGATGCCGGCCACGCCCGCGACCAGAAGCTGCTTCATAGGGATCTTGGGTGAAGCAGCGCGCAGCCACCGTCCGGCGATGAGACCGAGGATCATCGTGCCCAGGGTAGGAATGAAACTAAGCGTCAGATAGCCACCGCCATTGGCGACGAAGGGCTTGATACGCGGGAAGAGGTTCAGAAACCACTGATCGAAGGCGTTGCCGAGATTGGCGTTCTTATTCCAGTGCGCGGCAAACCCGGTGTAATTGTGCTGTTGGAACCAATCGCTCGACACACCCACGGATTGGTAGTCGAACCCTGGACCGGGCACGGGATACAGCGCCCACGCCAGCCAGTAGCCCGCCAGGATCACACCCAGAGCGGCCCATTGGAAGCGAGAAGAACGGAAGCCGAGCAGAAACAGGAACGGATAACCGAATCCGATCTGGCTCAGTGTGTCCTCAAAGGTGAAATAGGTCTGGGTACTGTGCGTGGAGCGGAGAAATACGCCCAGCAGGACGAGCAGCAGGGCGCGCCACGAGGCGTGCAGGAACATCTTGCCGAACGTTCCGCCCTTGGCAAGCCGGCTGGCAATCGAGTAAGGCAGCGCCACGCCCACCAGAAACGAAAACGATGGCTGAATCAGGTCGTGCAGCGAGCACCCGGCCCACTCCACGTGGGTCTGGTGATAAGCCAGGATGCTCCAGAACCAACTAGTGGGAAATGCCTGTGAGACGCGGGCAAGTTCAAGCACTTCCGCCATCATGAGGAACATCACCCAACCGCGGTAGGCGTCCACCGCAATGTTGCGCGCCACCGGCGCCGGCAGAGATCCCGATTGCTGCTTGAGCGGCGAGGGTTCGAGGGCGGTCGCCAAGCTTCACCTCCAACACAAAGCGATTAGCATACACGATTCGTGCCCCCCCAGGGAATTCCGCTCCCGGCGCGGTGGCGGGTCAGTTTGATGTAGAGGCGGCATTACGCCGTCAGGTGGCGAGATGAACGCGCCGCCACTTTGGCGTCGCCTTAGTAGAAGATCCAGTTCAGGACGATCAGCGCGGCCAGGACGAGTGCAGCGAAAATCCAAGCGCGTCTCCGCGCCGCGAACCCGGCCGGGCTGGCGTCGGAGGCGGCGTGGTGCACCAGGCCGGCGAGTTCTGCAGCGGGTTTCGGCCGTGTCACCGCGCTCACCGCACAGGTCACCAGGAAGCACACCGTCCAGGCGCACATGGCGCCGTAGAAATTCGCCGTCATGTCGCTGCCGTAGGGAAGCCAGTGCGAGCGATAGGCGAGGTAGTGCAAAACCGCGGAGAGCGTTCCCGCGACCAGGCCGGCAAAGCCCCCCCCCCGGCGTCGCCCAGCGCGTGAACATCCCCAGCAGGAAGGTGGCAAAGAGCGGAGCGTTGAAGAAGGAAAAGAGTAACTGCACGTAATCCATGAGATTGTTGAAGCTGAGCACGATGAACGCCGTGGCGACGGAAAGCGCCGCGGCAACGACCGTGGCGAGGCGGCCCACGAGGAGGTAATGACGGTCGGAGCGCCCGTGCGCCAGGTGCGCCTGGTAGAGATCGTAGGTCCAGCGGTGTTAAAGGCCGTTATGTTGCCCGCCATGCCGGACATGAAACTGGCGAGCATCGCCGTGACACCGAGACCCAGCAAGCCGTGCGAGTAGTAGCGCACCATCAGATTGGGCAGCGCCACGTCGTAGCGCTGCGCCAGTTCCTGGGGGAATAACGCCACCGCCGCGAGGCCCGGCAGCACCACCAGCGCCGGGAAAAACAACTTCACGACCGACCCAATCAGTGGCGTCTCGGTCGCCGCTGACAAGTCCTTGGCGGCGAGGGCGCGCTGGATCAGCAGGAAATCCGTGCACCAGTAGCCGAAGCTCAGCACGAATCCCAGCCCGAGAACATTCCCGACTCCGTCCATGGCCGAGCTCGTGGGGCTCGCCACAGGAAGCCCCTGCCAGGTGTGGCGCATATCAACGGGAAGCGCGGCGGTAAGTCCCGCCCAACCATGAAACTCTCGCAGCGCAAAGTAAACCAGCGGCGAGAGTCCCACGACGATCAGCACAAACTGGAGAAACTCGTTATAGATGGTCGCCCTCAAGCCGCCGAGCACGATGTAAACCAGCACCACCGCCCCCGCCACCAGGACGCTGGTCGTGAAGCTCCAGCCAACGAGCGCTTCGAGGATGATCGCCATGGCGTAGAGGCTGATGCCGGAGACGAGGATCATCATCGTCGCGAAGGAGAGGGCGTTGAAAGTCCGCGTCGCTTCCCCGTAGCGCAGCTTCAAGAACTCCGGCACGCTGCGCACACGGCTGCGGTGGTAAATAGGCATCATAAAGAGCGCCAGGAAGAGCATGGCTGGAATGGCGCCCAGCCAGTAGAAATGGTTGGCGCGCGCGCCGTACTTGGCGGCGGTGGAGATCATCCCCATGATTTCGAGCGCGCCGCAATTCGCGGCCACGAAGGCGATTCCCGTGATCCAGGAAGGCAGCGAGCGGCCGGCGAGCAGAAACTGCTCCGTCGAAACCATGCGCCGGCGGAGCAGATATCCGATCAGCAGGATCGCCAGGAAGTATCCGGCGACGATGGCGTAATCAAGAGCGCTGAGTGAGATGGAACGCATGATGGATTCTCACCGGCGTCGACCGCCGTGCACTGGGCCGCGCGGGCCCGCGCTGGAGTGTATCCGTAATCAGGAGTTTCGGCCAGCCCTACCCGGCTCCGCGATGCTGCTGGACAGCCGCCTTCACCTCCCCTAGAATCAGCCCCAACAATCGCCGGAGGTTCCATCATGGCTAACCACGAACTCACACGGAGGAAGTTTTTGGGCCGCAGCGCCGCCGTCGAACTCGGCCATCAGGCGGCGCGCACGCTGCATCTCGCCAACCTCGCGTATCACAAGAAAACGCGCGCGGTGCTCGACGAGGACGGCCTGAGCGTCAGAGTCTGACCCGGGCGCTCCAATTCAACGTCCGAGAAGATTCGAGGGGAGGTGTGTCATGGCTATTTCGCGACGCAGGTTCATTCAGGCAACGACGGCCGCAGTGGGCGCCGGGACCGCAGGCCGCCTGCCTGCCGCCGGGCTACAGCCAAAAGGCGGCCCGCAGAGTCGCGTGCGCGGTGCTGCGCCGGACACGGCGCGACAATTCAGCATGAGCATCCGTGGCTATCTCTCCCGCGAGGCGCGGCGCATGACCGATCGCGCGCTCGCGGGCTACTCGGACGCTGCCGCCTGGAAGCGCCTGGTTCCCGAGCGGCGCCGGCAGTTTCATGAAATGTTGGGGCTGGATGCGGTCCTTGCGGAGCGCGAGCGTCCGCCGCTCAACGTCAAGGTCACCGGAGTCGTCGAGCGCCCACAATATCGCATCGAGAAGCTCTACTATGAAAGCCTGCCCAAGCTGTACGTCACGGGTAACCTCTACATCCCGAAGAATCTGACGGCACGCGCGCCGGGTGTGCTCTACGTTTGCGGACACTCGCCCACGCAGAAGGTTCATTATCAGGCGCATCCACGTCGCTTCGCTGAGCTGGGATTCGTTTGCCTGGCAGTGGACACCGTCCAATTGGGCGAGGCGCGCGGTTACCATCACGGACCTTACTACGAAGGATGGTTTCAGTGGTACAGCCGCGGTTACACGCCGGCGGGGATCGAGTGCCTGAACGGCATCCGCGGGCTCGACCTACTTTCGGAGCGCGCGGAAGTGGAGGCCAGCCGGCTGGGAATCACGGGCATTTCCGGCGGTGGGGCAACGAGCTGGTGGGTCGCCGCAGCCGATGAACGCGTCAAAGCGGCGGCGCCGGTCTGTGGCACAGCCACTCTCGCCTCGCACATCGCCGACCTCACCGTGGACGGCCACTGCGACTGCATGTGGTGGAACAACATCTATGGCTGGGATCTCGCGGACCTCGGGGCGCTGATCGCCCCGCGCGCCCTGATGATCGCTTCCTCCGACCACGATGGGATTTTCACCATCGACGCCATTCGCGAAGTCCACGCGCAAGTCGAACGGCTCTACAAGATGCTGGGGGCAGCTTCACAACTTCGCCTCGTGACCACTCCCGGCGGCCACGGCTATCACGAGCGCTCCCGCAAGGAGATTTTTGCCTGGTTCCTCAAGCACCTCCAGGGAAAGGCGGTCCCTCCCGGTGAAATCGCGGACATCGAACTCGACTCCGCCAAACTGGAAACCGAAGCGACGCTGCAGGTGTACGTGAGCGGCGGCCCAGCTGACAACCGCGTGCCCACGATCCAGGACACGCTCCTCGCCGTTGCCTCCCCGCCGGAAATCCCCGATGCGGCTGCGCTGGCCAAGACGGGGGCCCAGATCGTCGCAGAACTTCGGGAAAAGACCTTCGGCGCCTTCCCCCCATCCCCTCCACCTCTCGACACCCGAGTGGAGCACGAGTATGCCCCGGACAACCGAAGCCAGGGGGCGCGCTTCGCGTTCACGTCCGAGGAGGGCTGGCGGCTGCGCGGCGAGTGGACCGTGAGTGAGGCGGCCGGAACTCCGGCGCCCGCGGTCGTGGCGCTGCGCTCTTTCGGCGAGCGGCGGTCGGATGGAGTCGTCGGCGCCAGCGAGGACTTCCTCGGGCGCCTGCGCGCGCCGTGGGTCAAGATCGTCGTCGAGCCGCGCGGCACGGGCGAAACCGCCTGGAGCGATCAACTCAACTGGCACCTGCGCCGGGCCAGCGCCTGGGCTGGCCGCACTCTTGCCAGTATGTGGGTGTGGGACGCGCTGCGCGCGCTCGAAGCGGTGCGTTCGCTCCCGCATGTCGATGCCCGGCATGTTTCGCTTGCAGCCCGAGGTGATATGGCAGCGGTGGCGCTTTATGCTGCGCTGCTCGACGGACGCGTCAGCTCGATCTTTCTGCAGAATCCACCGGCGACACAGAACGCCCCCAGCCAGCGCGATGGGCGCGGCGCAGCGACTGAAATGCTGAACTGCTTGCGCATCACCGACCTGCCTTACGTCGCCGGCCTGCTCCACCCCACGGAAGTCGTTCTCGTCGGAGACGTTCCGCCCACCTACGACTGGGCGGAGGACGTGTATCGCCGCCTGGGCACAGCCGCACGCTTTCGCCGCCTTCCTGACGTGTCGGGGTGGCAGCCGGCATAGGTCTGAGTTCGACGATTGCCTCCAACCCGCGGCTCCAAGGCGATAACGATCAGTTCTTCATCGTGGAATCAGTGGGAGGGAGCCACGGTGCGCGCCAGGAGCGGCCCGTCCGCAGGCGTCAGGGCGTGCGCCACGGCCCGCGGCCGGCGGCGCACACCCTTGGGGTGGCAGTCGAGGCATTTCGTGAAGTGAATGTCGTGGCGGCTCTTGGGATCTTTGAAAGTCGTATCCATCTTCTCGACATCCAGACCACAATTGGACATGCGGGGATGACAGCCCGAGCATGAGGCATGAGTGTTTTGCTGGTGCTTGCTATGGCAGGAAAGGCAACTGATTCCTTCGTGGATGCCGATCGGCGTCCGGTCGTCGCCGGAGCGAACCTGAAACGTGGCGAGCGGTGCGTGACACTGATAGCAGAGGCTCTGACGTTGGTCCGGGCTGATCTTGAGCAGCCGCCGATCCTCGCGCATGGAAGGAAGGGGCAGACGGGAGAGCGGAATGTGCTCGAGCGCCCGCCGGTCAAACAGGCCCAGCGAAGGCCGTTCGATCTCCTGGGCAGCCCCGGGAACTGATTCCCGCGTCGCCGGCTTTTCCAACGGAGCGCCCTCGTGATGCATGTGGTGGCACGCCAGACACGGGACCGTCGGGCGGTTTGCAAGCTTGGGGTCGAGCAGTTTCCACGGGCCGGAGGTGCTGATGGGCGTGACCAGATCGCGGATCGCTCCGTCAAAATTCATGCCGTGGCAGCGCAGGCAGTCATCCATCAACAACTGCTTCTTGTTCTGTTTCTCGTCCAGAAAAATCCTGGCATAGGTGGCGCTGTGTGGACCCGCCTTCCAGTCGGCATACTCCTCCTGATGGCACTTCTGGCAGCGTTCCACGGTCTGGAAGAGTTGCTCATTCTTGAGCCGCACGCGCTCCGGAATCTCCCCGCGTAAGTGGGCGACAAGCCGGTGGATATTGTTGAGATGGAATCCGGCATCGAGGGTGAACACTTCGCCATGACAGCCTGAGCACGGTACGCTGCGATGTGTGGAGGTTCGCCAATCGGTGTAGGGCTGCCAGATTTCATGGCATCGGATGCAGGACTTGCCGCCGGAGTACTCGTAGTACAGGCTCGCGCCGGGAAAGGCCGCCAGCGCGAGCAGCACAATGCCCAGCAGGATGTACAAGCGACGAGGTTTTGACGATGTCCCTGGCATGGCGTGCCGCGGCGCTTCGGATTCCTTCGCCCCCCTTCCCCTCTCCTTCCGAAAGAGGATGTCCGCCCGTCAGCCGACGACGACCGAACGAGGGCCGGCCTTACCCCCTGAATTGTGTTCCCTTCCACTCCTTCACGATGTGGTCCGAGGCGTAATAACCCATCGCCATGATGGTAAGCGCGGGGTTGAATCCTCCGTTCGTGACGTGCACGCTGCCATCAACAACGAAGAGGTTTGGCACGTCATGCACCTGGCAGTATTTGTTCACGACCGACGTCTTCGGGTCATCACCCATACGACACGTCCCGGCCTGATGCTGGCCCCCGCTCAGCCCGCGGCCGGGCATCTTTAGCCAGGTCTTGGTGGCACCTGCCGCCTGCAACCATTCTTCCGCCTTCCCCGCCACATACTTCGCGGTCTCAATCGTCTTCGGGTGGTTCGTTCCGGAGAGGCGCACGACCGGGATGCCCCAGTGATCTTTAACCCTTGGATCGACTTGCACGCGCGCATCGAAGACTGGGATCTCCTGCACCGGTCCGTGCACTGCAAGGTGGCGCTTGAACCATTTGCGCATGGCATCCTTGTGCGCAGCGCCCCAGCGGGGGACATCAGGCAGGCGCAGTTGTGAGAAGTTGTAAGGCAGGCGAATGAATTCATTGGCCAGCGCTCCGCCGCCGACGACGCCCGGATTGCCGTGGTTGTAATCACACGCAGCGATGGTGGCGCCCGGACCGACGTCGTCATACACATCGAAGTCGAAAAAGCCGTAAGCGCCGGAATAAGCATGGCCCTGCAAGTTCCGGCCCACCCAGTCGTAGCGGTTGCCGAGACCGTTCGGGAAGAGAGTGCTCTTCGAGTTCAGGAGCAAGCGCGGCGATTCGGTCGCCGAGGCGGAGATGATCACGAAGTCGGCCGGCTGCTCCTGCAGACGATCGCTCGAATCGAAGTAGGCGACGCCCGTCACGCGCCCCTGCGCATTGGTGAGGATTTCCTTCGCCACGCATTCGGTGCGCAACTGGCAGTTGCCGGTGGCGAGCGCCTTTGGAATCACGGTGTTGTGTGTGCCGCATTTGGCATCCACTTCGCAAGCGAAGCCCACGCACCAGCGGCAGCGCATGCAAGCGCCGCGCCCGTTGTAAGGGACGGTGTTGCGCGCCATCGGCACGTGGAAAGGGTGCAGGCCGATCAGCTCGGCGGCCTGCCAGAGAATCTCGTGCTCGCGGTTCGGCGCAAACGGTGGCATGGGCAACGGCTTCTTGCGCGGCGCTTTGAAGGGATTGGTGGTGTCATCGCCTGAAACCCCGATCTCCCATTCGGCTTTCTCGTAGAACGGTTCGAGGTCTTGATAAGAGATGGGCCAGTCCGCGAGCGTGCTGCCCTCGACGGCGCCGTAGGTCGAGCGCATGCGGAAGTCCTTCTCCATGTAGCGCCAAGCCAGGGCGCCGTAGCTGAACGTTCCTCCGCCCAAGCAAGCCGCATTGTTGTGATAGTTCCCTTCGCTCGGCCTGACGATCTGTTCCTTCCCCTCGGCATCGACGAAGACCCGCACGTAGCGCTCATCATCGGGACCGAAGGCGCTGCCGAGAGCTGTCACACGCTGGTTGCGCAGGTCATCCTTGCGGCAGTCGTAAGCTGTGTACCACTTGCCGCGCTCGAGCAGCACGACGCTCAGGCCCGCGATGGATAGCTCCTTGGCCACGACGCCGCCCGCCGCCCCCGCGCCGATCACCACCGCGTTGACTTTTTCCAATGCCATTCCTTGAATCCGTCAGGTCCGCGGAGACCCGGACGATGCCGGGGATGAAGTCAGATCATATTGCTGCCGCCCTCGAATGGGCGGATATGGGAGGCCCAACATCTTCCAACTCGCGCCCTCCCGGTTGCCGCCATGCCTCGGGTCGCCGTAGAAGCCCTGTAGGGTGTGATTGACCACCAGATCGAAGAAGTTCCGCGCCGACCGCCGCTTCCACACATCGCCCGGAGCTTCGTTTTTCTCCAGGGCAGCGAGAACAGCGAGTTGCTTTTCCACCGCCAGTTCGGCAAATCGCGCTCGATGGAGAGCGAGGCTAGTTTGGTCCACCCCCGCGAGCCCTTCGCGGTAGGATTTCTGGTGGCGCTTGAGGTAGCCGACGAGCTGCAGATCGATGAAGTTGACCACCCCGGCCTCCTTGGCGCCGGGATCCGCGTCGGTCGGGACAATCTGTCCACAAATTGCCTGGAGGGTGCTGGCTTCCCCTATTGTGAGGAATCTCCAAGGGCTGGTTGCCTTGCTGCATGAAATCGCGTGTCCAGCCACAGCTATGGATGCTGAAAGCTGGATGAATCTGCGCCGTGTCAGTTTCTTTGTCTTCATCATATCGGAAGATTTCGGACCGAAAGTCATAAAGTCACTGACAAAACGTCCACTTCTATGCCATAAGGCACACCAAGCCTCTTGGTATTGCACGCCTGTTTCCTGTTTCGGGTGAGTTTTATCTTTTGATTGCGGCAGTTGTGAACGGTTCCGGACGCCGTCGCCCCAAGATGCGTTATGCTATTGGGGACAGGATTTCATTGACTCACGCGGGTTACGGCTGAACCTACTTTGGCGCAGCATCCGGCTTGAGGTGACAAAGGCCTGATGGAGGAAGGATCCAAATGTTCCAAGTGCGGTAAGGCCATTCCTGCCGGCGAAGGACACTGTCCGTGGTGTGAGGACCGGAGTGGATCACCTTTACCCCGCCGGGAAACCGTAGTCACCCTCAGTTTGGTAGGCCTTGGCATTCTTTTTGTGGCGACGGGTTTCACGGTCCGGTTTTACCACGCCATGGAGAGATCGCTCGCCGTGGACTGGTACCGAACGGGAGAATCCTCTCTGCGGCAGGGTGCTCCCGCGCGCGCCGTCGATGATCTGCGCAACGCGCTCTTCTACTCCCGCGATAACTCGCTCTATCGGCTCCGCCTTTCGCAAGCCCTGATTGCGGCACGGCGGCCTGAGGAGGCTGAGGCGCATCTGCTGAATCTCTGGGAACGCCAGCCCGGTGACGGAACGGTGAATCTGGAGCTCGCGCGCCTGGCAGCCGGCAGCAACGATATCTCGAAGGCCGCCCGCTTCTATCACAACGCCATCTACGGGGTTTGGCCGGAACAGCCGGAGGCCCACCGCCGACAGGTTCGCTTCGAATACTGTGAGCTTCTTCTCGCGCATCAAAGGAACGCCGAGGCGCAAGCCGCCATCCTCGAACTGGCGACCCAATTGCCTCGGGATCCCGTTCTGATATCGCGCGTGGGAACCCTGTTCCTTCGCGCCGAGGACTATTCCAGAGCGTTCTCGCAGTTCCAGCAGGCGCTGCGGATTGACAGCCGGATTGAGGAAGCCCTTCAGGGCGCCGGCCTAGCGGCCTTCCAATTGGGCAATTATCGTGATGCCCGACGGTATCTCGAGTGGGCCGTGAAGGTGAAGCCCGACGACACCCCAAGCGCTGAGCTTCTTGAGATGACGCAAATGATCCTCTCGATCGATCCTATCGAAAGCGCACTTCCCGCCGCGGAGCGTGCGCGCCGCGTCGTCCGCGCCTTTGAACAGGCACGGAAACGATTGGAACTCTGCGCGCAACAGCGTGGCGAAACACTTGAAGCGCCGAATCCTGAAACAGAGCTGCAAGACGTTTCCGCACGCCTGGCCAAGGTTCGCCCGAAAGTCCGCGAGCGATACCTGGAACGCAATCCCGATCTCGTGAACGACGTGACGCAGTTGGTCTTCCTTACCGAGAACGTTGCGACGCGCCAGTGCGGTCCGGCAAAGGGTTTGGATCAAGCGATTCTTCTGGTGGCGCGCAAATATGCGGGAGGGGAACAGTGAGCGAGATTCCTCCCGCCGCCGCGGCCCCCAGCCAGCGACCCGCTTCCATGTGGTCGTCGATGGCCTCGCGCCTGGCCTCCCCATCCTTTTCCCGCCTGTTACGGGAAGAACAACTCTTCCTCCTACTGGCGGTGGTGATCGGCCTCTACTCGGGGCTGGCGGTGGTGCTGTTTCGCCTGGCCATCGACTTCACTCGTTTGCGGCTCCTGGGCTCCGCACTCGTGCCGACCGGTTGGCGTGTGGTCGTGGTGCCCGTGGTCGTGGGTTTGCTCGTCGCTTATCTCGTCGTCCGATTCTTCCCCAGTGTGCGTGGCAGCGGCGTCAACCAGACCAAAGCGGCGATGTACATCTATGACGGATACGTTCCCTTCAACACCGTTATCGGAAAATTCCTGACCTGCGCGCTGGCCATCGGGAGCGGCCAATCGCTGGGGCCCGAAGACCCCTCGCTGCAGATGGGGGCGGGCATCGCCTCAGCACTGGGGAGGCGCCTGCGCCTGACGCGCGAGAAGTTGCGCCTGATTGCTCCCGTCGGCGCCGCGGCAGGGTTGGCGGCAGCGTTCAATTCGCCGATCTCCGCGGTCTTGTTTGTCATCGAAGAAGTCATCGGGCAGTGGAGTGCCGGTGTCCTGGGCGCGATTGTCCTTTCTGCAGTCTCGAGCGTGGTCGTGGAGCGCATCTTTCTGGGTGATGAGCCGCTGTTCCGCATCCCCGCCTACCACCTGGTCCACCCCGCGGAGCTTCTGGCCTACGCGGCGCTGGGCATCATCGGCGGGTTTGCTTCGCTTCTCTTTGTGAAACTGATCGCGTGGGCCAGGCCGCGCCTGAAAGCCCTGCCGAACTGGACGCAGTTCGTCCAACCCGCCGCTGCCGGCCTGCTGATTGGCATCATCGGCCTGTGGCTTCCGCAGGTGATGGGGGCAGGATACGAATTCATTGACCAGGCGATGCACGACCAATACGCCTGGCGCATGCTCATGCTCCTGGGGCTTGTCAAAATCATTTCTACCAGCCTTTCCTTTTCCAGCGGGACGCCGGGGGGAATGTTCGCGCCCACACTCTTCATCGGCGCCATGATCGGCGGCGCCGTAGGCGGCGTCGAGCACCACTTCTTTCCCTGGCTCACCGGCTCGGTAGGTGCTTACGCGCTGGTCGGCATGGGCACGCTTTTCGCGGGCATTCTCCGTGCGCCGTTCACTTCCGTCTTCATGGTCCTCGAAGTCAGCGGAAACTACTCGATCATCATCCCGGTGATGATTTCGAACACGCTCGCTTACCTGATCTCGCGGCGTTTTCAAGCCACCCCCCTCTTCGATCTCCTCTCACGACAGGACGGGCTGGACCTGCCCTCGATGGAGGAGCTGCGCGAGGAATCCACCCTGCGCGTGGAAGACGCCATGCGGCCCTACTCGGGTCCTGTCCTACAATCCTGGCAGAGAGTGGGAGAGGCCCTGCAATCCCTCCCAGATACCGGCCAGGAATTCCTTCTGGTCGAAGCCCCCGATGGAAGTTGGGGAGGGATTCGGCGTGCGGAGCTCTCCCGGCGAGGGCGTGAGGGCGATCTGGAGCGCTCCTTGGGAACTATCCTGGCTGGCGAGCGGCTACCCTGGGTGCACCCCGATCAACCCCTGGAGGTCGCTCTGCGGCAGGTCAATGACTGGCCCTTCATTCCTGTCCTCCACCGGGCCGACTTCCGCAATTTGCAGGGTGTGATATCCGTGGAAGATGTGCTGCGGGCTTTCCGGCACGCTAACCAACTCAAGCCTTGACGCCCCAGGGGGGCAGAGAGTTGCGATCCGCCTCAGGCGACCGGCAAGTCCGACAGAGCCCTCTTGAGGCTGACGCGAAGTGAATCGGGGCGGAACGAAGAAACTCCGGGGCAGGAGGGAGGACCTGCCCCGGAACGCGCAGCTATATTCACCTTGGGGTCGAGATCAGGACTTGGGTGCTTGCTTCTTCTTGCCAAGTTCGTAGTTGACGTCTACGGTCACTTTGAACTCAACGTCCAGGGGCTTATAGCGCCACTGGCGCACGGCATTGACGGCAGCTTCGCGCAATTCCTCCGGGCCGCTCCGAACCTCCGTACCGATGACCTCGCCCTGCTTGTTGACGGTGACATCAATCCGCACCAGCCCCTCGATCCCTTTCTTCTTGGCTTCCACGGGATAGGGTGGCTTCACCATGTGGATGATTTCCGCCTTCTTGGTGTGCGTCGATTCCTCGATATTCACCTTGCCCTCGGGAACATCCTTCTTTTCCTGGGCGAAAGCCAGCAACCATCCCACGCCTATGAACAGCACGCTGGAAACGACTATGAATTTGACATGCTGACGAAATAACATGGGTCCTCCTTCTGCATGCATTGACACCGCAGGAGAAATCGAAGTTCCAGAAAAAGTGCAGTGCCGGGCATGGGCGGCGGAGCGCGGAGCAGAGTCTCCTAGGGGCAGGTGCGCTTTTGCGCCAGTAAACACATCAAGATCACCCTGTTCACTTTGGGGATTTTCGTGGCGACCCTCGGCGCTCTCGTGTTCTTCGAGGCGCGCGAGCTCTCCTCATTCCACCCATGAACCCACACCACATCTCGGCGCTGGCGCTGTCGGGTCTGGCACTGACTATGATCGTCGCTGGGAAGCTCTCCGGCTCAGACTGACCTGAGTGTGGAGCATACCTGCAAGATCATGAATGCGCCACTCACGGCTAGAACCAATGCTTGCGTCGGAAGTACCAGTAGATGGCCAGCCCCGAAGCGACCATGACCAGACCCAGAAAGGCCAGAACGTAGGGATTTTCTTGCAGTGGAAGGCGGACGTTCATGCCGTAGAAGCTGGTAAGAACCAGCAGCGGCAGGGCGATGGTTCCCCAGATGGTAAGTATCTTCATCACTTCGTTGGTGCGATTGGCGACGGCGGAGAGATAGATGTCGAGCGAGCCGGTCAGCAGGTCGCGGTAGGTTTCGACGAAATCGATGACGCGCACGATGTGGTCGTAGACATCGCGGTAGTAGATGCGCAGCTCGCGCTCGCGCGGCCGAGTGGTGTCGCTGGAAGAGTCGTAGCGCCGGATCAGGCCATTGACCGCCTCGCGCATGCCAGTGGCGACGCGGCGAAAATCGAGCAGGGTGCGCTTGACGCGGAAAATCTCCCGCAACGTTTCGGGTGACGGCCGGCGCAGCACGCGATCTTCGAGTTGGTTGATGAAGTCGCCCAGGTGATCGAGCGTGGGGAGGTATTGGTCCACCGCAGCGTCGATGAGCGCGTGGGCGATGCAGTCCGGGCTCTGAAGAGAAGCCTCGGCGGCGATCCGGCGCGCCACGGCCGGAATGAACGAGCATTCTCCTTCATCTACGGTCAGGACAAAATCCTGTCCGAGGAAAATGTCGAAGTCCTCGAAACGCAGCCGGACGGTCGCGGGCGAAGCCTTGGCCTGAATAGCGCTGGAGTGCTCCCGAGACGCTTCGCGTGACGCCCCGGCGGTTTCCGAGGCATGACCGTAGGCCGCGTGCGCGTTGCCCTGATTGCCTCCTCGCGGCTGAGCCAGGACTTTGATCACCACGAAGGTGTACCGGTCGTGCTCCTCCACGCGCGCCGTCTGGCGGCGGTGCCGGCAGTCCTCCACCTGAAGCGGATGAATCCCGAAATGCGCCGCAAGCTCATCCAGCGCGGATGACGATGGGGCCGCCAGGTGATACCACGGCACCTCGGGCACCACGGTCAGTGAGTGCAACAGGGATCGAATGGGTGTTTCAGGATTCTCCGCCATCGGCGTTTCGCTGGCGGTCACTATAACACGGAAGTCCGATCGCTCGAGAGTAGCGCGAGGAGGGCATCGTGGGCAGTGATTCTGCCCGGTCTCGTTGCGACGGCGGGGAATCCCACCGAACACAACTGCTAACCAGAAAGGGGGACAGACGAGGGATGACAAGACAGAAAGATGGTTGTGTGCCCAACCTTCATCGGGTACCGCTCAAAGTCCCGGTCAAATGAGAAGATATTCCGGATCCCTTCCCGTTCCAAGATCGCCAGGCTCGTTGCGTCCGTGAAACTGAAACGCCGTTCGTATTTGCTTATGATTTCTCTGGCACGAACGTTCACCGCGCCATTTATCGGAAGGATTCTAAGGAACCGGGCCAGAGCAAGTTCGTCCGCGGCGCGATCAAAGTCCATATTTCTCATTTTACCCGCCCATAGACGTCGCTGCAGATTGTTGAGAGCTTCAGCCACTACGTAATAGGAGCAGAACATCTCCACTTGATAAGGCAGTAGGATTTCGTCACGAAATCGGACCGCCCGAGAGTGCAGCGCATCGCGCTCGTCGTAAACCGCGATTAGTGCTCCGGTGTCAATGAATAGACGGGGGCGGCGGACCGTAACCGTAACATCCATCTGCCACGCGACGTACTAGGGGAGGGGCGACTACTTGCGTCTGAAAAACAGGTTCTTTTTCAGGTTTGCACGTTCCTCAGGGGAACGCACGGGGGCTGACCGAAGGGTGTCCTCAATTACTGGTGCTTCCCGCTTGACCGGGAAACGGTTTTCGAGCGTCTGGTCGAAAACCACGTAGGTGTAGTTCTCCGTCTCAAGAACCGGATTCTCAATTACGTTGCTCTCGATGTCCATTCTTTATCCTCTCGGGGGAAGCTCGAGCCACGCATCAGCCAAGAACTGACTTTCCTTCAAGAGCTGACCAACTGCCCAACCGGCTCCGGAAGTCTGCATAAACGCACCTACTCGGAACGTGGGGTCCGAGCTAGGGGGGGTGGCCGGTATCACTCTCTTGAACTCACTAGTATAATGCCCTTCGAGCCGAGATATCAAGCTGCAAAGCTCTGCGTCGGGTTTGGTCACCGGGAGACCAAGGCCTGACTCCACCTCGGACCTCGAGATTAGAAATGCATGTGAAAAGTATTGACCGGCAAGGAGTTCTTCGATTTTGTTTATCTGGTCCGGACTCGGCGGTTGCCTGCGGCTCTGCAAGACTTTTCTCGTTATGAGCCTGGAGAGGGAGTACGACTGCTCAAGCGCGCCTATCGCCAATGGGTTAATGTACTTGAACAATTCCGAGATGATCAACGCCAAATTCTGGGTGGGGTAGGACTCCCCTAACTGCTCACGAATGAATTGGATGCAGTGTTTCAGGTCCTGAACAGAAGTCGGGATCGGCTTGCCGTCAGCGTCCTTGGGAAGGAGCGGATGGCTGCGGGTCGGGTCGACGGACCCGAGGACCGAAAACGGGGTCATGACCAAATCGTCTGCTGCAATGGCGATGTGAGTTGCGCCACTTAGGGCAATGCTGGGAACTATCACGCCCAACTCGTCGGCGAATTCCCTGAGGAGGCTTACGACTCGCCATGGCACCTCAGTTATCCCGCCAGTACTTCGAAGGAAGACGTCTAGTTTTGGGGATCTGCCTTCTCGCGCAAGTATAGTTGCCAGAGGGTGCAGCATCGGAGGGGCAAGGATTGTTGGAACTGGGGGAGCGTCGTTGTACACCAAACACAGGAGCTTAGTTCCTCCGCGCTTTTTTTCGATCTCTTGAATTAGGGGGATTGCGTCGCGCGGCTGCCACTGGCGCAGTAGGCTCGGTAAATCAACAGTGAGTTGCCTTTGTGGTTGCGGCATGCGCTCTCGCTGAGTGGGCCCGCCGATGCGCGGAAATTGCCTGCGTTTCTTACCCATTAACGCCCATCACACTCCACGGATGCTACTCTCTGCTCGAGTGGTCTGTCAATCGGTTGCATCTTTCTGTCGATTGCGTCGCTGGTTGGGAGGAGGACCCCCGAATCTACGTCACTTGTCCCACGATATGATCCCGAAGGTCTCGTCGGTTGTTCCCAACCACAGGTGCCTACGTTCTTACATACTCGTGACTCCAGAGGAGAGCGCGTAGGCATTCGTCCCGTCGAAAATGAAGCTCTGCGCGCTGCACTTCGAGGCGGTTGAGCCAATGGTCATGCCACCCTTGACGTTGGAGGGCCAGGTGAAGGTGCGGTTGCCGGTCGCGTCCTGGCAAATGATGAAGTTGATCTGCTCGCCGGCGGTGGCGTTCGAAAGGGTAGAGCTCGTCACGTTGCCCGTCAGCGTGATCTTCTGCGTGTTGCCGAGCTTGGCGTCGAACGTGGGGGTAGCGGAAAACGAAACGGCATTCAATCCCGAGATCACCGGCCCCCCGAATTTTGCCGGCGCGGTCCCTGCCGTGTAGACGGAATAGTTGCTTGTCCCCGCGGTCTGGGCATCGACGTACAAGCCATAGTTGTTCGTGACGGTACCAGCGCTGCGGTCGTTGGAGTAGGCGTAGAGCGCCATCATGTCGGTGACCGTCCCGCTGGTGCCGGACATGTCCGCGTAGCCTGCCACGCCCGCCAGCCTAGTGACCGTGCCGGCAGCCTCATGGTAGGCGTCGCCTTCCATTCCGGCCACAAACGGTTTGGTGCCCGAAGTGTGTTCGGCACCGGCCACTCCCCACACGCCGATCTGGTTCAGCGCCGAGTTGTTCTGGTTGGCACCCACGAAGGCCCCGGTACGATTAGGGTTGGCATTCAGCACCGCGACGCTGTTGACTGCATCGCTAAGGGTTCCCTCCACGCCGCCCGTAAAGCTGCTGCCCGGCGGCCGTGTGGCCAGAGTGCTGAACCGCGCGCTTCCATCGTTATTGATCTGCCATTGGGTTGCCGAATCGGCGGCGTTCCGGCCCGTGATCATCGGACTGTTGTTATCCGTGGTGGGTATCAGGTAGAGGTGGTTGGAAGGCCCTCTAACGCTGACGCCGCGGGTGGCGAAGGAATTGTCGATGGAAATGGCGCGTTGGAATTCGCCACCCGGGAAGATGCTGCCGATATAAATGCCCTCCGTCGGCTTCTTGGAGCCGGCGCTCAGAATTCGCAAGGCCTGCTCGAGATAAGCGCCGGAAGTTCCGTCAGCACCAGTGTCATTGGTAAGGTCGAGTTCCATACCCACAGCGGGGGCATTCGCGTTGCGCGTCGAGTAGGTGAGGTTGAAGTTGCCGGCCCAAACTCCGCGCGACCCGCCGCTCCGGTTGGAGATCACCGAAAGGCCGACCGACTCGCCGCCTGAGCCGGTGTTGGGTGTTCCGCCGCTCACCATGCTGTTGATGACCATGCCCAGTTCAGTGCGGAAGTAGGAAGCCGCGCCGGTGCCGCCGGCGCCTGGATAGGGAGTGGCCAGAGTGGCGTGCGTATCGTCGGTGGCTGTGCCGATCATCGCCCATGCGGTGCTGGGATCGGCATCAAGCTTGATGGATCGCCCCAGGTGACCCGCGAGTTGGGTGAGGAAATGCGTTCCTACGCCGGTGACGGCGGTCGAGCCGTTCGTGAGCGTCACCGTGCCGGTTACCGGGCGCGTGGTCATGTCGCCCAAGCGGTTTTCAAGCAGCAGGAGCGCCACGCGGTCGGGATCGTCGGTGACCGTGTCGATCGGGTCGTAGGCCTGGCGGAAATCGAGAAACGCCACGTGGTTGCGCCAATTGGTGGGGGAGCCGAAGCCGAGCGGTGGCGCTGCCACCAGTATGCCGGGATTGGAGCCGATGTCCGCCAGCGCCGCGTCCAGCTTGGCGGTGGCGTTCGCGCCCGGAAACTGATCGGCGAAGCGCACGCCGTTCAGATGCTTGGTGACGGCGCGGCCACTCGCGTCGGTGCCGATGGGCTGTGGCACGAACCAGTTGCGCGCTTCGATGACACTCGTGATGCTCGATGCATCAGTCACAACTTTGGCCAGGGGAATGTGTCCGGCCGAAAAACCTGTCGTGTTCGACGCGGGCGCGCAGTTCGCCGCCGGATCGAGGAAGACGTAATTGGTTGCACTGGCCGGGAGCGTAAGCGTTCCGCCGGCATAGGTCACGAGTTCAGGCGGATGGCCGCAAAAAGCCGTCCCCGCCGCGAGGTTGAGCGCTAGTCCCGCACCCGCCGTCGACCAGTAGCCCGGCCCGACGCCTTGGACGTATTTCGCGTTGGCGGTGAACACCGGGGCATTCGAGGTCTGCGGCTGCTGGGCGAACGCGGTGACGAGTGATCCGCCTAAGGCGCAACAAGTGACGAGCAAAACGACCAGCGCCCAGTCCCCGGCCCCCAGCCCCTTTCTCCCTGGATCCTGAATCCCAAATCCTGAATCCTTTTTCCTCACCATAGAAGCACCTTCGCTGTGACTCCGGCATCGGAGGCCACGAGATAGAGATTGAAACCGTCATAAAGAGTTGACGACTGGAACCAGATGGCTCCGGGCGAGGTCATCTGAATCAGGGCCCCTGCCGGCGCGCGGCCCAGGCCGTGAGCGAGCGTGAAGTTGCCGGGCGTGCCCGCTGTCGCCGCCACCTGGCCGTAAAGCTTCGTGGCGTTGCTGATTGCATTGACGTGGGTCGCGTCCGCAACCACGCTGCCCAGGAAGGCGTCGCCGGCGGTGGTGGGCGAACCCGTCAGGTTGTAGTAGAACCCACCCGCGCTGTTATAGAAAAGATAGGATGTGCTGCTCGCGGGCGCCGGGCCGGGATTGGGCGCGGAGGCAGGTGCGTAGCGCTTCCCCTGCGCGTAAAGGACGCCGCTAGCGAGCCCGGGCGTGAGACTGGCGGATGTCGAGAGCGCGAACCCGGAGACGACGCCGCACACGCCGCGGTCGTTGAGCCACGCTTCGACGGTCCCGGCGGCGAGAACCGCCGCCTGAACGTCCGCACTGTCTTGCAGGAGTGAATCAATCAACAACCAGTTGGTGTCCAGATCCGTCTCGTAACTGTCGCCGTGCCGGGGTTGGATGATTCCCTTTCTGGGAAGAACTGTTCGAACGATAGCCATAGATTCCTCGTGGATGCCCGCTTTCGCGGGCATGACGTTTCCTGGTTACGGGTCATTCCCGCGGAAGCGGGAATCTATCCCGACAGCCTGGTTGCGATCGTGCGCACCTTCACGAAGCCGCCGTTCGTGACGCGCTCCGTGCCGCTGTCCCAGTAACTCACGTAGCAGTGGACCAAGCCGGGGTTCGCGTCGTTCTTTTCTTCCACCCAAAAGTCCATCAGGTAGAGCGTGCCGGCGGCGTCGTTGATGTTCTGGCGCGCGGGCTTGGTCTTCGCTCCAGCCGTAGTTCCGCTGGGCGAGCGCGAGCACCAAGCCGCGACTTCGTACTCGAGTTCCGGGCGCGTGTAGTGGTAGCCGTCCACAGCGCTCACCGGCAGCGCCACGGACTCGCCGTTCTTGTACCAGCCGTAGAAGGTCTCCGGCCGCACTGCCGCAAACTTGGCGTTGTTCGAGATCTTGGTGAGCGAATAATCGGTCACCGGCTGGTCGGCGGCCAGATTCGAGTCGGGGAGATCGACCGCGCCGGGAACTATTGCCCAAGTTAGTTGTGCCATGTAGCACCTCGCATCCCACTATGGTCATCCCCGCGAAGGCGGGGATCCCATCGATTCCCGCTTTCGCGGGAATGACTTCGATCACCAGATGGTTTTCCCTGCCGTGCCGTCGCTGTACTGGCCCGTGGCATCGTCGCAAATGAACATGTAGCGCGAGCGGGCGGCGCTCGAGGCGGACGGATAAGCGGGCGTTCCCTGCGGCGCCACACGAGAGAGTTCTTTCGCTGCCACCCACCCCATGTCGAACAGGCGATAGGTCATTGTCCCTTCGCCAAAGTTCGGCTGCTTCTCGATGACTTCGCAGATTCGATTCGTCACCCCTCGTCGGCCGGTTTGCAGGTTGGGCAGCAGGGGGTGGGAAAGAAACACAAAATCGCCCACTTCCACGGTGAGGGTCATCAATTGGCTTTTCACCGTCAGGATGGGCGCTCCGCCACGGGGCGCGCCGCTCACCGGATCGACGCCCGCGTAGCGGCGGAAGACGCGCGTCGCCGTCAAGCCCGCCAGCGCCGCGCCGCCCCGCGCGAGCGTCATTCCCTTCGACTCGATGAGGTGCTGGCCGGCCAATCCGAATTGCTGCAGCGACGGCGCATGCACAAACAACAGCTCCGTCTGGAATGTGCTCCCGTCGTAGTCCATGCGGAACGTGACCTCGTTGATGAGGGAGTCGCGCTCGACGCCCGGCAGCAGGGTGATGTTGCGCTCGTCGAAGGCGAAGAGATTGGCCAAGCCCACGGGCGGATAGAAGAAGCGCGGCGAGAGCCGCCCGTCGGCGAGCACCACGAGATAGCCGCCGAGGGCGCGGAAGATTTCGTACTCCAGGAACTGCTTGGCTTCGACGGCTTGCTGGAAGGTGAATTCAAACTGGTAACCGGCGAAGATGCCGTTGCGATAGAAAAGGAACTGGTCCACATCGAGTAGCGGATTCGGGCGGATGAGGGTGGGGTTTCGGCTGTTCGCCGCGTCCCACCGGGCGGGATCGTAGATGTTCCACGCCGATTCCGCGAGGTCCGCCACCTGGCCCAGTCCCAGTTCGTTCTGGAAGACCATTAATGCGACGTCCATCGGATTGGCCAGGAGAGTTCGTGGGTGATCGTTCGAGATCGAGTAGCCGTCGTCGCCGCGCGTGAAGATCCGGATCTTGGCGCTGCGCGTCAGGTCGCGGCACTGGAGGACGTATCCGGTGAGGTCAGATGACGGGCTGATGGATTCGATTTCCTGCGTCGCCACGGTGACGAAATCGCAAGAGCTCATGCCGGGATAGCCGACCTTGAGCGTGACCTTGCGACCTTCCAGCTTGCCACCGCTGGCGAGCGCCGTCATGGTGCCGGCGCCGTCGATGGTTTCGAGTTCCAGCGCGCCGATTGAGCCCTGGCCTTCCAGTTGCCGGATGGATTGCTGCACGCCTTGCGGGACCTTCAGATACGGCCGCCACTCCCACGAGGTCTCGGACGCCAGCAGCAGCGTGGGGTTCCAGGCCGTGAGCCACATCCAGGCGGTCGAACCGATTCCCGCCCACACGCTGAACTCGTAGGGCAGGCTGCGCGAGGCGAGCGAGTAATTCAGCAATGAACCCTCGCCGGTCGTGGTGAGGATCGTTTTCTGACCCCGCGCCAGACGGGTCAGGAACTGATCGATCGAGCCTTCCGCGCCGGCGAAGTAACTTTGGATGGCGCTGCTGTCGTAGCAGCGCAGCAGGGCATTGATAACTCCCCACGTCCCCTCGCCCCACACGGCCTCCGGGGGGTTCGAATAGCCCGCGCCGTAAGGCATGAAGCCATCAAACGGCGTGAGCTGCTCGTAAGCCATGTTCCACGTCTGGCTCGCGTCCGATTTGACAATCGTCCGGTTCGTGAGGAAGAGCTTCTGATGGATGAACTTCAGGCATTCGGCGGCTTTGGCGTCTTCGCCTGCCTCGCAGCAGAAGATTGCCGCCCACGAACCCGCGGCGTCGAGCGCCACGGCGGTATCGAGCGTGCCGTCGGCATTGACCCCTTGCGCGAAGTGGCCAGGGTCGGTGCCGGGCGCGATGTAGAGGTTCGAGAGGATCTTGGCCTTGATGTTCTGGGCTTTCGTACCGATCGTTGTGGCGGTCGTGCCGAGTGCGGTCGCCTGGGCGCTCGTGATCAGGCCGCGCTTGAGGAGTTCCGCCGCCGCAGTGGGCAGAACGCGCGCGGCGCGCACAAACGCAAAGTAAGCGTCGATGTTGTGCTCGGTCGAGACCCACGGCCGCAGGCCGGGCTCGTAGTGGTAGCCCGGATCGAGATATCGCCCGTAACCGCCCTTCAGCAGGCCGCCGCGCAAATCCGCGTCCGTACTCTCCAGCGTCAGGAGGAAGTTAAGCATCTTCCGGAGATAGAGCGCCGGAGACGGGTCCGCCGCGGCCTCCATGTAAAGGGCGTAGGCGTAAGCCACCCAGGCCATCGCGCCGGTGCGGATGTACACCTGGTCGGGGAGGCCGTTGTAAACGTCGTAGCTGAAGCTCAGCGACCCCTCGGGCTGTGGGATGCCGAGGGAGAGGTTATCCAGATGGAGGTTCCCCACTTTCGTAAGCACCACCTTGAAACCAGTCGTTGAAGTCCAGACATCGCTCGCCAGCTCGGCGCAGAGGTGTTGAAGATTGAATTTGTAGAAATGGTAGTCGTCGTTCCCCGGCCCGATGGGATAGGTGATGGTTTTGCTCGGCGCATTGTAGGTAGGCGGCCCTGTCTCGTCACTCGTCACTCTCAACTTGGTCACCGCACTATGCTGCGTGACGAGCGCAAGCTCGAAATACCAGGTCAAGGTCGACTGGGCGCGGAACTGCCACTGGATAATGGGATCGTCCGAGTCCGGCAGCCCGCTCCCATAGACCGCCGGGCCGATGTAGGTAAAGGCGTCGCCCGCCGCGGCGGCGTGGCACTGCATCTGCTTTCCGCCGCCGAAGGGCGCGCGCAGCGGATCGTTCCACATGGTGATCGAAGCGCCGGGATCGCCCGCCGCGGTCCAACGCGCCGTGGAGCCGTCCTCGCAATTCTCGAGAGTTGTCTGCGCCAGGTATTCCGGGCGGTCGAGGAGTGTGTTGAACCGCGTGACGATGCGCTGCGCGGCCGCAAAGTTCCCGGCGGAGACGTAAGCCAGGATGGCGAGCGCCGCGTCGTAAATCCACGAGCGGTTTTGGACGGCGGCGGAATTGGTGCTCGTGACGTCCGGAACGTACGCCGGATCGGAGGTGGGAACATCCAGCGAGCGCGGCAAGTCGCTGAACACCGCTTGATGCTGCAGCGTCGAGAAGACGCTCAGCCACCCCGCAACGGGGTCGTTGTAAACGATGTGCATCGTCGGCGTGCCCGTGCCCATGACTTTCGTCGAGCCGATGCGCGCGTGGTGCGCATCCTGCACCATCACCGGCAGGTCGCCTTCCTTCAAATACTCGATATCGGTTTTGGAATAGACGCGACCCATATAGTCGACAAGCCTTCTGCCGACGCCCATGTTGCTGTGCGCTTTCCAGCCCGCCGGGAGCGTCCCGCCGTACCAACCGGAGGATGGCTGCGCCACCGACGTGGGATAGAGTACGGCAAGCATCGCGCCGGGAGTGCCGCCGTGGCTGATGCTCGCGGACCAAGTCGCCATCCCACCGCCCAGATCGCTGAGCGCCGCCGAACCCTTGTAGTACCAGACGTCGGTGCACACAAAGAGATCGACCCGGTATTGGTTGGCGGGATTGAGCAGCGAGAAGCAGCGGCCGCGCGCCGTGATCGCCGCCGTCAGCATGAAGGTGTTCAGGAAGATCTGGCCGCCCGGCAGAACGACCGGCGAGTAGTTGATGGGGAACCCGTCCGGCCCCGCTGAGATTGAATCTTCGACGACGCCCGTGGGCACATCGAAGACGATGTTTTCAATGGCCGCCTGCGCACAATCGGCGAGATCGGCGGAGGAAACGATGCCGCACTGCCACATCGGCTGCGTAGTCGCCGTGGCGAGCGCGTTCGCCTGCCAGTTCCCCGCCGGCGCGTTCTGCCGATCGATGAGCCAGGCGAGCGTCTGCGCGAAATCGCGGTAGAAGTCGCCGGGCCAGAAATCTTTGACGTGCTTGCTCATTGCCGCACCTGAGAGGAGAAACTGGAAATTGGAAATTGAAAATGGGGCACACGCGATTGGCCCAGTTTCCAATTTCGAGTTCCCAGTTTCCAGTTTCGAATCTCAGTACCCATAGCCATTAGTTCCGTACCCGCCAATGCCGTATCCCGTGAACTGCACTTGCTGGTCCTCGGCGCGGAAGGTGGTGAGCGCTTCCGGCAAGTCCTCGATGAAGACGGCGTGGAGCGGGCGCTTGACCAGCCTGGCGTTTTCGAGGTTCCACTGCGCGTTGGTTGTCAGCATCGCTTTATCGATTCATCGGGCCATCGATCCATCGGTCCGGCAAGCCATCGCGCGCGGTTCAGATGGCCCGATCGACCGATCGTCCGATCAGATAATCTGCTTCCTCAACTTCAGCGAGAGCGTGTACACGCCCGGCGCTTTCCACTTGATCGCCGCCTCGGTGTCTTCGAGCAGGTAAATGGTGAACGCTATTTGGGTGGCGTCGGGATAATAGGTGAACGCTGCGCCGGTAAGCGCGTGATCGAGGAACACCTGCCAGTTGGCGAGGTCCGTCCCCGCCTTGATGAATTCCATGGTGAATTCCAGGAATTCGTCCGTCCGCTCGAGCACCGATTCGCGCACGCCCGCGGTCGAGACGTTGTCATGCCGCACCGCGACCTTCTGATATCCCGGCAGCTCGCGCGGCGGGAACGTGAAGTTCAACGTTTGTTCCGTTCCACCCGTCGGTGTGTAAACGATCTTTGGATTCGCCATGGTTTCACCGTAGGGGCGGAGCTTGCTCCGCCCAGGGCGCGGTCCGTCAGTTGACGGACGCCCCTACGCGCGTGTCGCGGCTAGCGCACCGTGGTATAGGCCACCAGATTCACATCCCGGTCTGTGACGGCTTGTGAGATGTGGCGCACGAGTTCATCCACACCTGCTTGTCCGCCGTACACGGGCCCCTGAAAGATCACTTGCACCGTCTGCTGCGCTGCCTGCGCGGTTGCCTTGCCAGAGCCGGGGACCGTCGCCCTCGACGCCGTGCTTTCGGACTGCTGCCCCGTGCTGCTGTTCTTGGCCTCACTCACGTCGGAAGCGGCGAGCGCCCGGCCCGCGACGGCCGCCGCCCCTCCCACCGCGCCGTAGATCGCCGCCGATTTGAAGGCCAGCGCCGCGCCACGATAGTCCTGGATGGCGAGCATGTAGAATCCCAGGGCCGTCGAATAGACGGCGCGCACGATCGCTTCCTGGGCGATGGAACTGACCGCCGCCAGCGCGGCCTTGCGAAACGCTTCGCCGATGGAGCGCTGCCAGATGACGGCATTCGCGAGGTTGACGCCCAGCGCGGTATCGAAGAGGAGGAAATTGCGCACCAGGCTGTTCGAAAGCACTTCGTTGGTGTTGAGCACTTCTGCAAAATGTGCGACCAGTTCGGTCTTCCAGAGCTGAGCGATCTGGCGGTTGCGGTTGAGTGTGTTGCTGACCGCGGTCACACTCACATTGAAGTGGTCGGCGAGCGTGCCTGCGGCGCGGTCCACTTGGTTGAACTGCCCCGTGCCCTGCGTGGCCCAGCGGCCGAGATCGGCGCCCAGTGAGGAGAATTCCCGCGAGAATCCGCGCCGGAAGGTCTCGATGGACGCCTCAGCGCTCGATGGGTCGGCGGAAATGCGGATCAATAATTCAGCAGCATTGCTTGTGGGCATGGTCCATCCATTTGCAGCGGCGGGCTCGCGCCCGCCACAATCGATCTGAACAACCTGGCGGCCTGAAGGTCGCCGCTACGGCCCTCACCCATCCCGATCAGATCGGGACACCCTCTCCCCATGGGCGAGGGCAGGAAATCCTTCTCACCAGCGCTCCTCGCGTACGCTTGGCGCTTCGTCGCAGCGCTGCCCTTCTGGGGGGCTTGCCGGGATCAAGCCCGGCGCTGCTTCGCCGACCGCGGCGCGTTCCTGTTCGAGCAGGCGCGCGGCGGCGGCGAGATCGAAGTCGAGCGCCAGCACGGGATCGTCGAGTGCCGCGAGCCGGCTCGGGCGGCACCCGAACTTTGCCGCCGTGATCGCCAACAACAGAAAATTCTCAGTGCGCACAAAACCGCTCCAATCCGCCGGCTGGCGGACTGGAAGTGCCCTCCTTCGCGGAACTCGCGCCGGAAGTCCCCAGCGCCCGGCACGCCCACTCAAAGATGAACGCCCGGTCCTCGGTCGGAATCTCGTCGAGGCGCATCTCCTCCAGGCCGTTGCCAATCGCCGGCTCGACGACGCTGGCCTCCACCAGTTGCGCCGCGAAGCGCGCCAGCTCCAGCACTTCCTCGCGCGTCATTTCCACCCCAGCCTCGCCGCCGTCATTCCCGCCTAACCCGTCATTCCCGCGTAGGCGGGAATCCAGCATGGGATCCCCGCTTTCGCGGGGCTGACCGGCCTCGCGGGGAAGACGCGAGCCGGTCTCGTGCGGGTGACTCTGCGACTCTCCCAGCGCCGCGGCGAGCAATCGCTGCGGGACGCGCCCGGCGAGAATCCATTCCAGCGGTTCCGGCCGGGCGGCGAGAATCGTTGCGCCGCTGGGCAGCGTGAGTTTCTCAGCGCGCGAAGCCCGCGCGCGACGCGAAGCAGCGCGCCAGTCGGCGGCGTTGGCAATTCCGTTGGCCGGCATGAACGACTCCTCCCGTAAAGCGACCTCGCGATAGGGCGGTCTAATTCACCCCATCACTCATTCACCCGGTCGCTCAATCGGCCAGACTACGTCTGGCGGTAAAGCTTCCCCACCTGGTCGCCCGCGGCACGCGAAGGATCGGCCAGCCCCTCGAACTTCACCTTGTAAGTGGTCTCCTTGCCGCGCTGGAAGGGGAGCTGGATCGCCTCCGCCTGGTAGGCCGAATAGAGCTGGCTGACCACGAATTTGCCGCTTGCGTCGCGCCGCGGCGAGATGACGGCGACGGATGTCTTGGGAATAGCCATCGTCCCGCCGAAGGAGATCTCCTCGTAAGCCTGCGCCCCGGCCGGGAGTCCTGTGTCTGTCCCCGACGTGTAGGGGCCGTTGACGATGTAGTTTTTGAGCTTGGCGAGGTCCGATTCCTTGAGCGTGACTTCGACCGAGGCCGCTTCGCCCGTCATCACCACGTCGATGGGCGCGGCGATTTGGTCAGCGCCGACGGCTTCGAGCTTGGGCGAGAGCAGCACCGTCACCGCGCCCTCCGTCGCTCCGGCAAAGACGGGCGAGCCGGCGGTCGGATCGCCTGCGGAATTGATGAGGAGCCGGCTGCCGCTGGCGGGCACGCTGACGCTCAACCAGAGCTTGCCCGGCCCCTGATGGATCTTCGTTGCATCAACACTTGGCATGTTTTCCTCCGAGATTCGAAACTACAAAATCGAAACTGGAAATTCGCCTTGCCTCCAGTTTCTAATTTCCCGATTCATCCCAGCACCTCCCGCCGGGATTTCCGCCACGCACTCGGCCGCTGGGGGCGCCGAGTGCTACGGCGCGAGCCGAGCATCACCAGCCTCAGTAACCTGAATCCCTCACTCCTGAATCCGTGCCCCGCCGCTTGCTGTAATGCCACGTCAATTCGGTTTACGGCCCGATATAGCCGTCTGCAATCGTCACATCGTCCCAGTAGCGGTACTCGTCGATGGCCTCAGAGTGCGTCCGGTTGGTTTGCCTGCCAATCGAGAAGAACGTCATATTGCTGCTGCACGTTCCGCGCGGATAGGCGGAAGTGTTCTCGTACCAGAGGCTGCCATCGACCCAGAGGCGAATCGTGCCATCGTGCGTGCTGGGAGTATTCAGCTTGACCTCAAATTCGATGAAGTGCCAAGCGTTCCAGGAGAAGTAGTCGCTCAGATACCAAGTGTCTCCGCTCCCACCGCAGTTCGCGGCGTTCGACTGCACGATGGTGGGATAAAGCCTGTCCGGGTAGGACGTCCCCCCGTAGCCCGTCCAGGTGGTGAGAACGGTTTCCCACGTCCAGGAATTTTGATTGGCTCCCGTGGCATCGCAAAACCACATCAGCTTGCGCTGAACGGCGTAGCTATCTTGGCCCACCTCCGGCGTCTTGAAATAGACCCAGCCACCAACGTGCACATCATCATGGGTAGGGCTAGTGAATACTTTCGACACCCAGCGGTTCGAGTCCTGGCTCGCCGGGTCGCCGGCGGCGAGGACGTAATGGAATCGCCCCGACTTCGAGCCGCCATGAACATAGTTGGCGTCGGTGTTGAGGTCGATGCTGGAGCTGTTGCTGTAATCCCAGGTTGGCACCAGGTCAGTGTCGTCGGACTCGAAGTTGTCGGAGAAAAGGATATTGGCGGAGGAGGAGGCGGTTGAGAACTTCCCGGTCAGCGCGTACTTGCCCGTCAAGCTGGCCTGCTGGGGAAAGGCAGATGCCGGGTTTCGGGTACCGGGTATCAGGAAGAACAAGAGAACCAGCACTGCCGCCAACCCGACACCTGGTACCCGACACCCGACACCCTTCTTATTGGACCGTGACGCTGCCACTGAGTGTGACTCCTCCCGTCAAAGTTACGCCGCCCGCCCCGCCCCCCGCCGCCGTATCGCCCACAGTGAACCAAGGCGTGTAGTAGGCTGTTCCTGCCGCGTCCCAAGTAATCGTCCAACTGCCGTCGCTGCCCAGGCTCGTCAGATCAGCATTCGCCGTGGCCTGCATTTCGTGAGAAATCAATGAGGAGCTTCCGCCGGAATAGGCCACGGTATTGAAAACGTTGTTGTGGTAGCCGCCCACGTAGAACCGAGAACTGGAACTCGTCCCCGCTCCCACTGTATTGACCGCGTTCGATGTGTAGGTGTTCAACGCGGTTGCGCTGGAGATCAACAGGCCGAGAAGCTTTGGCGCATAGGCCAGCCCGGTCACGCTCTGCGTTGTGGCAGTTGCGGGCTTGGTAGGCGCACCGGCATTCCAATGGCCTCCCTTGACAGCGAGATAGTAGATGTTCCAGGCTGAAGCTGCGGCGTCGGAATAGTTCAGGTCGAAGCCGTCAGAAGTAAATTGCGTGAAGTCAGCAATGAACTCCGCACTGTCGCCCGTGGAGTTCATTGCCGTCAGACAAGCATCGCTTCGCACGACTGACTTCACATAATAGTTGGCGCTCTGAGCGTCCACGCCGCGCGAGGACACAACCCATTGCTCGACGCCAGACGGCTTCGTAGCAAATCCCGTGGTTTCATAAAAGCTTCCAGCACTGCCAGCGCTCGTCTGTCTTCCAGTAATGAAGAAAATCGCGTCAGGCTGAAATCCCAGGCCGGTAGTGCTCTGGTTTCCAGTCGAAGTCGAAGCGGTAAAGCTGCCGACTTTAACGTTTGTAATATCATCTCCGCCAAAGAGGATGTAACTCCACTTCCAGGCCGAGGCCGGGGTCGCATTGAACGTCACCACCATGTTGGGTGTGGCATTGAAAGCGACGCCACTGATTATCCCGCCTGTCCCCAAGGTTGGCGTGCCATTGGTTAGCACCGCTCCGGCTCCGGTGCCGCTGGTATAGTGCCCCACGTTGGTCGTCGAAACCGAATCATCTCCTGCCCATGCGACTACGCGATGATTCGTTCCATCGGAGAAGCCAACCGAAAATGCCGCTCCTGCCGACTCGCCCTCGGCAGTCTTGCTATAAGTGAAGAAAATCGCCGCCTTGCCCTGAAAGCCGGTGCTCACGGTCGTGGTTGTGCCGCCGGTGTTAGCGGTGAACGTTCCGGTTTCAACCAGGACGGAGGCACGCGCGAGCGAGGCGATGGCGAGCCACAACGCTAGACTACAAATAATTCTGAGTTTCTTCATTGCACCCTCGCACGAGCATTGTTGGTATCACTAGCAAAGCTGATAGTGTCAGCAAAATTGACGAATGTGTCGCCGTAGACCCCAGAAGCCGCGCCATAGACCAGGCTGACGGTGCGGGAATTGTTTCCGCCCCAAGTCCCCACATTCATGGTTTCCACAATGATGATGATGCGGTCGCCCACCGCAAAGGCTGGCGTCGAGTCTGGGGCGGCGGCAGCAATGGCGCGATTGCTTCCATTGCATTCGAGACTAGTGGAACTGGTATCAATCGGCGTAGGCTCGATTCCGCCCGTTGCGACGTTCCAGCGCATCACCTTGAAGCGAAAGCCCGCGTTGGTGCTGGTATTCGATTCCGCGCAGCCAGCCTGATAGTCGATGTCTCCCGACGGCGTCCAAGGTGCGGAAAGCGGCGGAGTAGCCCAATAGAGAAACTGATTGCCTGCTGCCAGCGCCGTCTGCCAAAGGCAGGGGGGAGCCGTCGAGCTTGGCGTGTAGGTCTTGGTGACAGCGGAACTTCCCTGCGATGTGGTGGCCTGGCGAAACGTGGTGTTCTGAGTGTTTTGGTCGCAGCCATAGCCCAACCCCGCCGTCGCAATGGTTCCCAAGGGACTGGCGGAATCTTGCAGAAAGACCTTCGCCGCCTGCGCCGGAACGACTACCAAACAGATAAGAACTAAAGTCCGAATTAGTTGTTGTTTTTGCATTTATAATTCAGTGCTACGGTTACATCCCCTAAGCCCGTACCTACAGAAACCAAATTCACCTTAAAGGCGTCGCCCGCCGTCACCGTCGTGGTATCGGGGGTTCCCCCAGCCACGCTTTGAGTGCTGGAATTGAGCGTAACGTTGGAACTATAGATATTCGAGGTCGCCGTGCAATCGCCCGCCGCCGTAGTGCAGCGCTGGATGTTGTAAGTCGAGGAAGTTGACCCCGTGGTATTGACGCTTATGCGCGAGTTGGTAAGGCTGCAACCCTCTACCCCTTCAGGAATCAAGCCTCGCGCTGTTTGCACGCCTGCCACGACAGTGCCGGGGAAAAACCACTGCAAGGCGTACAGAACCATATGCTCGTGGTCGCTGCGTGCTGCCGTAGTTGCCGTTCCCGCATTGTACGCGGCGGTCCCGCTAGAGCCTGCTGTAACTAAGTCCGGCTTGCCATTGAAAGTGTCGTACTGAGTTTTCGATATCAGTCCCGCCGTCACGCTTGTGGTTGCAGCCATCGGGATATTGAGGGTATCGATGGTGGTAGCCTGACTCCAGTTCGGCGCTGTGCCGGTTGTCCCGATTGCGGTGGTCACTGCACCTGTCAGGCCATCGAGCGAAGCAACCCCTCCGCTACCGCTGGGAAAACAATCTCCGCCGCTGGAATTCAGGCAGGCAAGTTTGCCCGTTCCGCTATTGCCGTAAAGCCGGAATACGCCGCTGCCGGGATTGGAAGGCGCAGTGCCCGAAGTAAGATCAACCTTGCCCGCCCCACTGCCTTGAACGTAGAGCGCTGTTCCCAGGTACAGATTCGCCGGACGATTGGCTCCTGTCGCGCCAATGTCCTTACTGTTGTCGGTCCCGAATGTCAGGTGATCGTTGATCGCTACGCTTGCCAGATTGGAGAGCGCGGTGTTCGCGCCGCCGCCCGAACCGCACGCCGCTCCCGCATCGCCCAGGAGATAGTTGCTTCCAGAGACTACCCACTTGACGCAGTTGTTGTTAGCGGCTGGGGTGATCGTGAAGCTGGCGAATTTCGAGTCGGCGCTGGACAAACCGCCGTGGAAATTGTTGTTGGTCGAGTCGTAGGCGATGAACCCGCTGGTTGCCGGGGCAGCTCCCGCCGCAACGGGAATCTTGAGCGAGGTTGCCGAGCCGAAGTCTTGCGCCCCAGTGCTCCAAGCGTTCCCTGCATTGTTGCGCACCAGACTGGAACTGTCAGAGAGATTGGTGCTAGCGCGGGTCGCCAAGTCCGCAAGGCTTGAACTTGTCTTGCTCACATCCGCCCAGTCAATCGTTCCCCAACTCGGCAGGGCGGAGATTGAGCCGTTTCCTGTCTGCGTCAGGAAGTTTTTCGTCGTGCTCGTATTTCCCGCCACCCGCTGCCAGTGAGGAGTCGCATTGCCTGCCATCAAATCACCTAGAACTACGGTCGCGGCATCAGTATCAGTATGAGTCGAGGACAAAATCGTGTGGCTCGTTCCCCCGCCCGTGGTGTCGAGGTCGGAAATCGTAGTGTTCTCGCACTTCTTTAGCTTGGCGTCAGAGGTGTTCGCCCAGATCTTGTATTCCCCCGACCCACAGGAAGGATTCGTGCCACTTGTGAAGGAAGCAACACCCGCGCCGCTGCCTTGAACGTAGAGCGCTGTCCCTACATAGATATTCGCTGGACGCGTTGCTCCCGTCGCGCCGATGTTTTTGGAGTTGTCAGTTCCAAACAGGAAATGCTGATTGATTGCCGTCGGGGAAGTAAGATTATCTAGCGCAGTATCCGCTCCTGCCGAGCCGCAAGCGCCAATGCTCAGTGTCCCTGAACCATTGGATTGCAGGCACCCGGAACTATCAGCGCCCGGCAAGGTCCAAGTGTAGGTCGTAACCGTCGAGGGAGCCTGCATCGCCGCCGTGCCGGAAGTCGAGCCGTAGAGAGTCATCTTCCCGGAAGTTCCCGAAGCGCCGCCGCGCATTGCCCCGTCTTTATCGACGCTGAAAAGCTCCGTCGTTCCGTCGGCCTTGAAGAACCGCGCAAAATAGCCCGTAGGGCTGCTATCCGTATTGCGCACCGATTTGATAGCAGTGTCGCCATTCGCCGCTTGGTTCGAGGTCAAATTGGTGAGTGTTGGACCGGTAGCGAAAGGTACGGTGCTGCCGGAGCCCGTCGTCCCGCTCACATCGGAGAGTCCAGCCAAGGCGAGAGATTCCGTGGCAGGCGGAAACGTCCCGCTGGTATATGAACTCGTGATGGTCGTACAAGTTGGCGCGCTGCCATTCGTAAGGCCGGTCACAACCTGATTCGTGCACGTCCCCGCCGCAGGCACCGTAGCGGTCGTGGCTACCGTGCCGCTCGATGGAAAGGTGGCCGTCGAGTTGACCCCGGTGCCGCCTTGAGCAGTGGTCACGAGCGCGTTGGTGGTCAGGACTGTCGCGCTGGCGTTGGGCAGGGTGAACGTTTTCTCAGAGGTTGTTGGGCCGGTAAATTTTGTGAAACCATTGGCAGTGCCGCCATTCGCCGAGCCAAGAATCCCGCTGATGGCCGTCGCCTGGTCGAGCGCCACGGCGCTCCAGGTCGGCTCATTGGCGCCTCCGGTCAAGACCTGATACTGCGTTCCCTTGGCGTAGCGCTGCCAGGCCGGAGACGCTCCCATGCCTACAATCAAATCACCGCGCACCGGGGATGCCGCCGCCGTGTCGGGATGGCTTGCCGAGAGCAAGTTGTGATTGGAGCTTCCTCCCGAGCACGCGCCGTTGATCCAGTTAGTAGTTGCATTATTCCAAGTGAGGCATTGCCCATCTGAGGGAGTCGTCACGGTGGCCTTGATCGCCGTCGTGCCGGAGCCGCTGGTGCCGGCGAAGTCGGTCAGGTCGGCGGCAGCGAGCACTTCCTGCATCTGCGAAGCCGCGAGCTTGGAGGATGCGCTCAGGCCGGCGTAGCCGTTTGCCTGATTCTTGTTGGCCAGGGATTCCTTGCCGGCAAGGTCGGTTGTAAGGTTCGTCACATCGTTTTGTGAGTGCGTGTGGACTGAACTGGCCTTGCCGGCCAGGAGCGTGTCGGCGGACGTCTTGAGATACACGACGGGGTCGGCGGCGGTCGTGTCGGTCTTGACGGTGCCGGAGACGGTCGCGGAGGCCATCGGCACGGAGCCGCCGCCCGTGCCGCAATCGCCCGCCGCGGATTCGAGCTGTGTCCCGGCATCGTTAACGCGCACGCAGCGCGCTGCCGCCCAGCTCGATTGATTCGTTCCGCCGTGGGCGAGCGGGAGAAGGCCGGTGGCGTTGGCGAGGTCGAAAGGGCTCCCCCTCGCGCCGGGCGGCTGCGCCTGGCGCACCGATTCGACCGCAACGCTTGCCACGTCGGGCACGATCCAGATCTCGGCGTGCACGTGCCCTTGAATATTGAGGGTGACGACGTAGTAGCCGTCGGCGGGAGTCGCGGCAAGATTGGGAATCAGATCGAGCCAGAGGTTCCCCCCGCCGTCATTCAACTGCCCGCTCGCATTCAGATAACCCTTCACGACGCTCGGCCCGTATTCGACGCCGCCATAAGTCACCGCCCTGTTGCGTTGGGCAAAGACGAGCCCGTACTCGGCCGTGCCGTCGACCGTGGCCATGACGCGCGGATTTGAGCCCAAGTCGTAAGTGCCCGTCACGTGCGTCGCGGCGAGCGCAGCAGTGACGAGTGACGAGTGGCAAGTGACGAGCAAAAGCCCCAGCCCCCAGCACCCAGCACCACGCACCCTCTTCCTGACACCTGACAGCCGACACCTGACACCTGTTTTCATCGTTCCTCCAACTCCACGACAAACTCGATCTGCGGCCCGCGGGCGAGCCCGCCGCCGCGGCGCGAGACCAGCACCCCCAGGTCGTGGCGCGTGATGCGCAGGTCGAGGACGCGCGAGGCGTCGGGATCGAGCGCCGTGCTCTGGCCGCCGGGCACGGTACGGTGATTGATGGCGAGCGTTGAATAGAAATCAGCCAGCGGCGCCGAGGTCAGGACGATGTCCACCGCGTGGAGGTAATCCATGGCGTCTTCGGCGAGCCACTCGGGATCGGTGCCGGCGATGGCCATGGCTCCGATGAAGCGCACGGACTCGGTGCGCAAATCGGCGTCGGAGTTCGCGTCGAAAGAGATGTCCTGCGCCACCAGCACGAGCGCCGGCCAGTTCTGCACCGTGCCCGCTTCCTTATAGAAGACGGCGAAGGGCGCAAGCTCGCGCCCCGCCGGCCGCCCGGCGTTCAGAATGTCGAGCGCCGCCTGCTGGTCGCGCTGCAAGATCGCGATCAATTGATTCACGAGCGGCTTGGCGAATTGCGCTTGATAACGTTGGTTCATGTGTTGCCTGCGAAATTCTGAATTGTGAATTCTGAATTATGAATTGCGGCGGCTTTGCGGTTATACCCTTCATTCATAATTCAGCACTCATAATTCATAATTTCCCTCCTAGCTCTTGCGCTCCTAACAACATGCTTCTGTCCTGGATCGCGCTGCGAACGATTTCGGCCCATTTCGCGCTGCGTTCATCGCTCAGCACGATGAGGGGACGTGCGGGCATGCGGCGCGTGCCGAGTTGATGAAACATCGCGTAGGGCAGGCGGGTGCCGAGCGTGAGCGAACCAGCGTCCAGTTCCTCGACGCTTCCTGCGGCGCCGGGAGTGGTCAGCGAATCGCGCAGCGCCCCGGTGTGGACCAGCAGGGGCGATGCTTGCATCGCCCTTCTCGAGGGCGGGGCAAGCCCCGCCCCACCACGTGCCGCCCAGGGGGTTCCCTCAGCGCGCCCTTCGCTCGCAAACTGCTGCGCAACCATCTCACGAAAATCGTCGGCGACGGTGGCCAGCGCGGGCGCGTTGTCAGCGAGCGCCTCTTGAAATGATTCCAGCGCCTGGCTGACGGCTTGCGAATTGTCGGCGTAGGTGAACGTGATCATGGTTCTCTTCTTCCCTCACCCGTCCGGCGGCTGGCGGACGCCCTCTCCCTGGGGGAGAGGGTAAGAGTCTTGTAGGGGCGATGCTTGCATCGCCCTTTCGGAACGCCCCGCGCACCCAGTCCTTTCACAGGGCGGGGCAAGCGCCGCCCCCACCTCAGAAATCGTCGTGCTTGCGGAACGCCGGGCTGCCATCCTCCTCCAAGTCATCTTCCTGGCCCGCCACGCCGCCGAACGCAGGATTAACGTCTTCGGTCCGTGCGCTGGGGACGAAAAGCTTGTCGTAGGCGCCGCGCGTGAGCTCAGCGAGCAGGTTCTCGAACGAGCGCCGCAACGAGTTGGGATTGGCCCAGTTGGCGGAGGAACCCTCGGGGCCGACCAGGGAGAATAGGGCCTCGCCCAGGTCGGCGGCGGCTCCCACCTCGTTGGCGAGCGCGAGGAGCGCGTAAGCCTGCGGGTTCGTGCTCGACAGGTCGTCGAGCAAGTACCCGCGCGCCGCGCAGATGCCGGCGATCCGGGCGCTTTCACCCTCAATCCAGGCCTGGATCTGCGCGTCGCTGGGACTCTGGTTGGCCACGCCGCGCTGGAATCCCGGATAGTGCGCGGCGACGGCGTCGATGGTTGTGAAGGACATAACAAATCCTCGATTCGATTTCGTAAGGGCGATGCTTGCGTCGCCCGTCGGCTGACGGACGGGGCAAGCCCCGCCCCTACGGGTTGCCTACGCGACCGCGCTCAACCACAGATACGCGGCGTTGGCGGCGACGATTTTGGCGTCGAAGTAGAGCTGCACTTCGACGACGTCGGCGGTGCGTGCCTCGTCGCGATAGCGCTTGACGAAGAAGCCGCCGTTATTCGCGCCGAAGGCCAGCGTGAACTGGTAGCCCAGCGACACCGTCCTGCGCCCCGCCACCGGCGGCCGGTAGAAGAGCAGCGCGTTCTTGCCCCAGATGTAGTCGAGGTTATCCGCGGCGCCTTCCTTGGCCAGGTTCTTGATCGCCGCGCCGACGTAAAAGTTGTCCACGTTGAACACCGACTTCAAATGGTCGGGCTGCACGACCGCGACCTGCGAGTACTTGAAGCGGTCGATGATCTTGGGGTGGTTGCGCAGCGTCTTGAAGACCGGATAGCTGACCAGAATCGAGTTGGGCAGATGCCCGATCTGCTTGAGGATCGTCGCCTTCTGGTCCTCGATGGCGGTGATAGGGTCGGAGTTCGTGTAGTCGGACCACTGGCTGTTGCCGGAGAGGGTGGTCGACTGCGTGATGACGCCCGAGTCCGTGGCTTTGGAGGCGACCAGGATTTCGCGCTGCAGATAGACGAGGTCGGTGAGGACTTCGGTGGTGTCCACATCGACGTCGATGGCCTGGTCGGCGTTGGCGCGCAGCTCGTCGGGAATGGCCTGGGCGAGCGCGTGGCCTTCGCAGTAGTAGGTGTCAGTGGAGAGCGTCCACTCGATCTCGTTGGCCCGCGCGCCGGGACGACGCGCGTCGTCGAGGGTGCGGAAGTTGTCCTTGGAATAGATGAAGTACTTGTTCGACTGCTTGCTGACCGGAACGACGGGGAAGATCGAGTCCGCCACGTACTGGCTGTTGCGGTAGGCGACGGAAACTTCCGTCAGTGCCTGGTCAATATGGACCATCGAAATATCTGGCATGGGTACATCTCCTTCGTAGGGGCGCATCGTGATGCGCCCTGGGCGGTTCGCGAACCGCCCCTACGCGTTACCGCCGGGCCAGGAGCGCTCCGCGCGCGGGAAAGTCAGGTGTCAGGTTTCAGGTGCCGGGTGTCAGTGGATTCCCGCTTTCGCGGGAATGACCGTCATCTTTGGGTTCACTGTCATCTCCGCGCAAGCGGAGGTCCATTGACACCTGACGCCTGATGCCCGGCACCCGGTACGCGGAGACCGGTCAGCCGGTCGCTCCTCGGCCAGCGGGTTGATGTATCCCGGCTTGCTGACAGCGCGGGACCAACCCGCAAAATCAGGGGACAGGGGACAGGGAACAGCAAGGAACGGGGCTGTCACCTGTAACCTGTAACCTGTCCCCTTGAACCTCTTCTTACGACGCCGCCTGCACGCACGGGCCGGGGGCGAGCAGGACGAAAAAGATTTCGCCGCTCGCCGCGGAGGTGAGCGCCTGCCCCACGACGTTGTGAACGGTGTAAGTGCCGGCGGTCAGCACGGCCGTCTTCAAATCGCCCGCTGTGCCGGCGATCTCCACCCAGTCGCCCTTGGTGACGGAGCCGTTGGCGTAAGCGCGCGAAATGCCCAGCACGCGCACCGCGACGTTTTCGTTCTGCTTCGACTGCGCTTCCTGGGTGATGCCCGCGCAGGCGTTGTTGGCGGCGGCGGGCAGCTTGCACTCGCCGTCGTTGGTTCCGAAGGTCACGGCGCGGAAACGGCCCACGCCGGCCGCGTCGGTTTCCTTGTAGGTTTTGTCGAGAACGTAAGTTGCTCCTGGCATTCTTTCCTCCTGTAGGGGCAGGGCTTGCCCTGCCCGGTTTGGGCGCAGCAAGCAGCGCCCCTACGAATCAAATCATTCGTTGCTGCTGACCGCCCGCCGGTACTGCTGCACCAGGTCGGGCTGCTCGCGGCCGATGTCGGCGAGCGCCTGGCCAAAAGTCGTGTGGCGCTCGCGCATGCGCTGCTCGGCCAGGAATTTCACCTGCTCCTGAACGTCGGCGGGCGGCGTACCCGCAAGACCCACGGGCGCGAGCGGCACGATCGCTTTCTGCGCGCCCATCAGCTTGCGGAAGGTGGGAAGATCCGAGAGCGCGATCTTGCGCCAGTCGTCGCGCTGGCGCGGCAGGATCTTGCCGGCGCGCACCGCGTCATCGAGTTCCTGCTCGGCCGCCGCCCGAAACACCTCCGCGGCGGGAATGAACTTGTCGCGCGCCTCGGCCTCGGAAAGCAGCGTGCGCGCCTGCGCGTAGGTGACGACCGCAGATTCTGAAAGTAGGGGCGATTCATGAATCGCCCTGAGCGGTTCTTGAACCGCCCCTGCAGATTGCAGGTCATCCGGTTCGAAATAGAACTCGTCCTGCAAATCTTCGTGCGTGATGTGGATTCTTCCGTCCACGACGGAAAGGTTGACGTGCTTCATGGAACCTCCTTGAGTGGAAGCTGGAAATGGGAAATCAGAAACTGGAAACTTGAAATTGGAAACTTGTGCGCCGGCCTTTGCAGAATCGCGAGGCGGGGTTGCCTGTGCCGGAACCTTCGACTTTCCATCTTCCATTTTCCAGTTTCCAGTTTCTCTTTCATGCACCGGCACGAATCCCGGATCGGACAATCGAATTTGCGGCAGTTCTTCCAGGAACGGCCGGTTGGTGAGCGCCACGGAAGTGAGCGTGGTGCCCTGCGATTTGCCGGTGCGCTTGTTCTTGGCGCCCCACTCAATCGCCGGCGAGATGAAACGGTACTCGCGGTTCTGCAGGAGCTGGCGCGCACGGGCGGTGGGCTCGTACCAACCGTAGAGAAAGAGCCGGGACTCCCGACTCGGGGTTGAGGACTGGCGAACAGCCCGCCGCGAGCTTTTGTCGGCGAGCCCCGAGCCCCGAGTTTCGAGTCCCGCCGCCTCTTCCGGCGCATCGAGCCTCACAATGCGACCGGCGCTGGGCACCGGCCCGCCCGCCGCTACTTCCGGCATTTCGCTCGCGTGGTCGTAATCGACATTGATCTCGCCGTTCTGGCGCTCGCGGAAGTTGCGCACGATCGATTCCAGGTCCTGGCGCGTGATGGCGAACGTCGTCGCGCCGCGCATCCACCTGCCGGTGATGGCGAGCGGAACGCGGATCGCGCCTTCCGGCGCCGCGCTGGCATCGAGCGTGATAATGAATCGAGGCGTCGCTTCAACTTGAGTGGCGAGCATTCAGTCCTCCTGCGAAATCCAAATCGAAATCCAAAGGGCAAAGGTCTCTAGTCCCCGGCGCCCAGGTCCTCTTCCGACTCCGGTCCGTCGGCCGGCGCAGTGGCGCCGGAATCCTGACTCCGGAATCCTGACTCCTGTTTTTGCGGCAGCCCCAGTTCGCGCGTGATGAACTGCGTGAGTTCGGGATAAGGCGCGACGATGCCGCTTTGGGCGAGGCGCGTGAGGACGTCGAGAGTCTCCGCGAAGCTCCGAGCCCGCAGATTGGAGACGGCGACGGTCGGGTAGCGCTCGACGCCCTCCCAGTTGTAGTCCACCAGGCGCTTGACGCAGGTCGAAGAGAGGATACGCGCCAGGTGGTCGGCGGTGGCCTGCACGGCGAGGAAAAAGAAATCGGTCTGCGACTCGCCCAGCGAGCGGTTGCCGGCGGCGCGCGGGCCGAGGCCGAGGTTCATAAAGAAGGCAAGCGCTGTGCGGGATATTTCGATGTTGTGATGTTGTATAGAATTATACAGATCGCGGACGTTGCCTTCCACGCCTTTGAGGGAGAATTTCCAGCCGGCGGGGAGCGACACGCCGGTCTTCTCGTGCGCGGCGAGCTGCTGCACCCACATCGCCGCCGCCTGGCGGTCTTCCTTGGAGCTGCCCGGGCCCTGCTCGATGGTGGGCACGCCCAAGCCGTTGCGCTCGCCGGCGATGGCGTCGATGCGGTAGAGCTGATGCTTGATGTACCAGTGCATGTAGGCGGGGCGCAGCATCGACCGGCCGAAGAAGTTCGCGCCCTCCTGGTTGAAAGTGAAAAGGGCGAGGCGGCCGGCGGGGATGGTGACCGACTCGAACCCCGCGTTGCGATAGCCGTACTGATTGAGCGCCAGCAGAGTTTCGCCGTCGCTATCTACGATCCAGCGATAGAAGGTCAGCGGCAGGCGCGGCGCGAGGCGCGCCAGGCGCACCATGGCGCCATCGACGGCGTAGATTTCCTCGTGGGCGCTGGCGCCGAAGGCGAGCATCAGCAGCGCGTTGCGCAGCACGTCGTCCCAGCACTGCGAGGTCTTGACGCCGGAGGGTGATTCGTATTCCAGCCCGCCGAGGAGGTTATCGCGAACGTAGCGCGCAATGGCGCGGTCTTCGGGATCGTCGCTCGCCGGGCGAAGATCCCAATTCGCGGCGCGGATGGGAAGCTCGCAGGCGAGCAGGGTCGCGGCCACCTGAGCGTCGGAGCGGCGCATTTTTTCGTAGGTGCGCGCGGCCGTCAGACCTTCGAGCTGCGGATTGTATTCGCCGAAGTCGCGCAGAAAGCCGCTGAAGATGGGCGTGCCGGGAAGGCCGGCGGGTTGTAGGGGCGCTGCCTGCTGCGCCCCCGCGGGCGGGGCAAGCCCCGCCCCTACATCGCGCATCCAGGAAATTTCAAGTGGTCCGAGTTTCATTGTTTGCTCCCTAGGGGCGATTCTTGCATCGCCCTTGTCGGGCACGGCCAGCCGTGCCCCGCCCCTACATGAATTCCGACCAATTCATATCCACTTCTCGAAACGCCACCGGACTGACGATGGGCATGGCGTCGACCAAAAATGCGTCCTCGGCGCGAGCAGCGATCTGGCGCGCCTGCGGGTCGGCGGCGAGGTCGGCGAGGGCTTTGGCCCAGAATTCATCGGCGTGGCCGGCCTCGGTGCGCGCAGCGTCGAAGCGCAGGTTTCCGCTGGGCGTCACGAATTTCTTTACGGCGCTGAAGGCGAGGCGAATCTCTGGCGTATCGGGCAGCAGGCTCAGGCGCGCTTCCATGCGCCGCTTGGTGCGGAAGGCGAGGTCCTCTTTCACCGCCGCAGTGAAGACGACCGGCTCGACGCGCGGCCCGAACTCGCGCTCGAGGGCCTCCGCCAGCGGCGCGCCGATGCCCGTGGCGTCGATGCAGGCGCGGCGGATGAGGAAGGGTGATTCATGAATCGCCCCTACGTCCGCGCGCAGCGACAGCAGTTCGCGCGCGGCCTGAAGTTGCTCCGCGAAGGGCGTATTCTCCAGCGTGCGGACCAGGCGGGCGACACTGTAGCGGCGGTCTCCGACCGCTGAGGTGTCAGGTGTCAGGTACCGGGTGTCGGGAAGATTCCCGCTTTCGCGGGAATGACTGTCGTCCCCGCGTAAGCGGGGATCCCCTGATACCTGAAACCCGGCACCCGGCACCTGCACTTCGTCCACCCAAAACACCGTCCGGTCGTGGTGGCGGCCGATGTCGATGCCCAGGAAAAACTCGGGGCTCGGGACGCGGGATTCGGGACTCGGGCTTTGGAAAATGGAAATTGGAAATTGGAAATTGGAAACTGGAACACTCAAACTCGGCTCGCCGGTTTCGAGTTTCGATTTTCCAGTTTCCAGTTTCCAGTTTCGATTTTCTGGTATTCCGAGCCCGGCCTCGGCGCTGATGGACGCGGTGAGCAGGTCCGGCGGGAAGAAATTCTCGGCGGTGGAGACGAACTGACAGCAGAACTCCTGTTGCCACGCGCTCGCGTCTTCGCAGCCGCTGCGCAGCAGGTTGATATCGATCTTGAGGCCCGCGCGGACGGCGTCGTAGATGTCGCAGCAGTGGGCGGACCAGGTGCCGGGTGCCGGGTGTCGGGTGTCGGGAAGATCCCCGCTTGCGCGGGAATGACTGTCGTCCCCGCGAAGGCGGGGATCCAAAGTGGATTCCCGCTTGCGCGGGAATGACAGCGCGGAGCTGGAGTCGCGCGCCGCGAGTCCCTCGTCCACAAGTCCCGCGACTTTCGCCAGTTCATAGAATTTCCCCTGCGTGCCATTGGGCGTGGAGATGACTTCCAGGCCGTAGCCGCGCGTGATGGTGGGAAAGAGAGCGGCGTAAATCTTCGCCGCGTCGGCGTGGAAGGCAAACTCGTCAAGCGTGACGTAGCCGGAGTAGCCGCGCGCCGTGTCGGGATTGGCGGGCAGGCCGTAGATGACCGAACCGTTCGGGAAGCGCACTTCCAACTGCTTGAGCGACGTGCCTTCGAAGAAGTTGGATTCCTGCGTCTGCGCGACGATGCCGCAAGTGCGCACGTGGTCCTGAACTTTCTCCATGAGCAGGCGCGATTGCCGCTCGCCCTTGGAGAGAAAGATCCAGGTGGTTTTTCGCTCCAGACATTTGAAGACGGCGCGCAGCGTGGCGGCGAAGGAGTAGCCGATCTGGCGCGCCTTGACGGCGATCTTCAGCAAGGAATCGTCTTCGACCCAGCGCCGCTGGTAGGGGAGAAGGTTGAGGACGGGCGCTGCCGCAGGAGCGGGACTCGGGACTCGGGGCTCGGGGCTCGCGCCGGAATTTAAGATTTGAGATTTGAGATCGGTCTCTGCCCTCACCCGTCCGTCCGCTGACGGCCCACCCTCTCCCCGAGGGAGAGGGTTGGGATCAACCTGCCTGCTGCCAACTGCCGACTGCCGACTGTCCGCCAGCTGGCGGACGGACTGCTGTCTGCTAACTGCCGGCTTGGGGGGGCGCGGCCGGATTTTCCGGTTCGATGTAGGGTTGCCGGATGATTCCATAGATTTCTCGGATCTTGCCGATGGTTTGCGCATCGAGCTGGTCGCCGCGTTTCAGGCCGCGGAGCAGGTCCATCATCTTGCGCAGCTCGAACTTCGCCTTGTCGCACTTGACGATGACGTAGTTGGTCTGGGCCTGCATCATGCGCCGTCGCTCGCGCGCTTCCTTCTCCTTCATTTCCATGATGGTGCGTTCGAGGTTGAGCTTGTCGCGCTTCAGACGCAGGACCTCGAGGTCTTCCAGATCGATGTAGGTGCTCTTGCGCGTCAGGCCCATGAGGCCGGTGAAGAGCGCCGCTTCCGCGAGCTTGCCTTCGGCGCTCTCCGGGCCGCCCAGGGATTTCTTCAATTCCTCCAGCTTCTCGACCATGCGGCGCACGCGGCGTTTCTGCAGTTCGAGGTTGGAGCGGAAGTAATTCTCGACGGCGACCTCGGCGATTCCCTCGCCCGTCGCGTCGTTCAGCGTGCGGACCACGTCCTCGAAGGTCGCGCCCTCGGCGAGGAGCTCGTCAATCTTCTGCAGGCGCTCCGGGTCGAGCCGGTCGAGGTCGATCGGCGTGACGGGCTTCCGACTTTTGACTCCTGGCTCCTGCTTCATCGCCCCGGCTCCAGATAGACGCCTTCGTCGGCGGGCAGGCGGCCGTCCTGATAGTCGATGCCCTTGGCGGTGATCTTCACCAGCGCCACCTTGCGGCGCGGCTGCAGGCTGCCCGGCTCGTCCACCGAGACCATTCCCTTCTCCTCCAGGTAGGCCACATGAAATTTCAACTCGTCGGTGGGCACGGGATAGCCGAAGAGATCGAGCTCGCCTTGCAGGAGCGGCAGCGTCACCGCCTGCGGATAGACGAGCGCCAGGTAGTAGAGAATCTTGCCGCGGATAAGTTCTTTTTGAATTTTCGCCATTGCGTGTTCACTCCTCCACAGAGGAAAAACAGAAACTAGAAACTGGAAAATCGAAATTGGAAATTGGAAACTGGAAATTGGAAACTGGAAAATCGAAGCTGGAAAGTCGAGGGTGGCGCAGACATCGCGTTTCTTGCGATGTCTGCGAATCCGCTCGCAGACATGTCAGACCGCGCCATGTCTGCGCCACCCGGCGAAATTGGAAGTCGACAACTCGGACTGAGAAACGCAGTTTCCATTTTCCAATTTCCAGTTTCCAAACTCCTACTTCCTACTTCCTACTCCCTCTCCGGTGCTGCACTCCGCCGGCGCCGCCCTCCGGCACGGCAGGCCGGTGATGTCGCGGTGCATGGCCTTGAGGGCGATGAGCATTTCCTGGTGCTCGAAGCTCTCGTGTGAGTCGCGGCGCTCGACCGATCCGGCCAGGCGCGAGAGCGCTTCGGCCTGCGATTGCTGCGCGGAGAGGAACTGCTCGATGTAGTCGCGCACGATGCGGAAAGCGCCTTCCGTCTGCTGGCGCTTCACCTCCATCGCCTTCTCGATCCAGTCGTGCGCCAGACGCATGGCGCCGTATCCGAAGGCCATCAGCACCAGAATTCCCGGTCCCCACCACATCGCGATCTGTTGGAAGTTGTCAGGCATAGGTTTGAAAAGCGTCCGTTGTCCGTGGCCCGTTGTAAGTGGCAACGGACCACGGACAACCGACTACGGACCGTTTCATCGCGCCACCACGACGCCGATGACCACGCCCACCCCCACGTACTGCAGCGCCCGCGCGAACTTCCGCAGGCGGCTGCCCCGCGCGGCCTTGAGCTCGGCGCGATGCTGCGCGTCGAGCTTGGCCGCGATCTCGTCCTTCGCCCCCAGCGCCTGCTGGAGGTCCAGCGCCGATTGCTTCGCCGCCTCCAGCGCGGCGCGCGTGACCTCCGCGCGCTGCTCGCAGTTCGAGATCAACTCTTCCTGCACGGCGGATTGCTCGCGGCAGGCGGCGAGCGAGGGACTCGGGGCTGGGGACTCGGGACTCGGTAACGTCGCGCTCTCCCTCACCCGTCCCCGCCCGCCGGGCGGGACACCCTCCCCCAGCGGGAGAGGGCGGGAGTCGGAAGCACTCCCGAGCCCCGGGTCCCGAGTCGCGAGATCCGCCGGGCCCAGCCCTGGCGCAGTTTGCCTCGGCGTCCCCACATGGGCGAGGCTGGCCAGTTGCTGGACCCGGAGGTTTTCCTCCTTGCGGAGGCAACTTAGTTTCTGGCGCAGGGCCGCTGCGTCGCGCTCCAGCGCCTGACGGCGCGCTTCCAGACTTGCGATGACCTGCGCGTTGGCGCGAAACTCCTGCATCGCCGTTTCCGCGCGCGCGCGCAGTTGCGCGACTTCGGCGGAGGTGGTGCGGCGCTGCTGCTCGAATTCCAACTCCTGCTTCAGCCGCGCGTCGTGCTCGAGGAGCCACAGGCCCGCGACCACCAGCGCCGCCCCGCCAAGCAGTAGTCGCCAGGGAAGCCCCGAGAGGAAATTGGAAGATGGAAGATGGAAACTGGAAATTGGAAAATGCAGGCTGCAAATTCGGTTCCAGAGGCTTCGCCACCAGGAGACGAGGGCCGCCTTCGCGGTTTCGAGTTTCGAGTTTCCAGTTTCCAATTTCTGGTTCCAATTTCCAGTTTCCATTTTCGAATTTCCAGTTTCCAGTTTCCGGCTCACGGCTTTGGCCCCATTACCTTGGCGATCGTTTCGCCCGCCTTGCCCAGGCCGTACAGCGTGGCGATGAAGAAGGTCAGGCTCTCGAGCGACGGCAACGCCCCCGTCTTCCAGACAATCTTCGAAACCCACAGGCACGCGCAGAGGAGCGCGATGAATGCGCCCACGCGGCTGAAACTCGCTGTGCCGGATTCGGAGAACAATTCCTGGATATATCGTTTCATCGTGGTGGCTTCCCACGGGCTCATCCGGCCGATGTGTCTGGCCTTCAATCGCCCAATCACTCAATCGCTCAATCACTCAATAGCTCGATAGATTTCCATGCGCCGCAGCCCCTTCTCGACGTAGGCAGGGTCCGTGGTCTCGCCATAGGGCTGGCCGGTGTTCCAGCAGCGGAAGAGCTCGGCAAACTCGCGCCGCGCGTCGAGCTGGTAGCGCTCGGTGAATTCCGCCAGGAGCTCGAGAGCAATGCGAAAGTGAAAACGCGGCTCGAGCAGATCGCGCACCGTTCCGGCGCGGCCCACCATGTGATAGCCCATGATCTGCGTGTAGCCCCAGGAGGTCGCGAGCTCGCGCAGGGCTTCGTCGCGCGCGGCGGCGATTTCCGCGGCATGCTCCGCCGCGAAGGCCGCGTCGAGTTGCGCGGCGTGATAGGCGTCGCTCTTGCGGTGGAGCATTTCGGCGATCTCGGCGTCGAGGCGTGGGAGGGTGAGACTGCCATACTTCCCCGCCCGGCCCGCGGCAATCTCCGTCAGGCGGCCGTAGACCGCCGGCTCATATCGCCGGGCGCGAGGATTGGCGCCGGATTCGTTCGCCACCAGCGCCGCCAGAAACTCTTCCGGAAGGGAGGAGTGACGGCAGGCCTCCGCCAAGTGCGCCTGACATTGCCCGCGCACCCGCGCCATGAGCCGCAACTCCCCCGGGCTCGCGCCCGGAGCCGCGTCGCGCCGTATCGCTGTAACCCGGATTGGCCGGCGGGGCCCGGCATTGTCGCTTTCCCCGGGCACACGCCCCCCTGCGGGTGTGCATCGTGCCTGACCCATATAAGTAGGCTATCATTATCGCTAAAGACACTGGAGATGCGCGAGATCACCGCGACAGTTATTAAGGCGTTGGCCGACAACAGGTTGCGCGGTCTCCTTGCCTGTTGTGCCTTGATCCACGCAGTCAACTGTTCTGGAGAGCTACAGCCTGGTTGGCTAGCACCGCCTCGGTGGGATGGCTAGCTTATTCGAGTAGTCAGATCGCGGAAACTCCAGGGCTTGCGCCCGGCGCTGGAACTTGATAGATGTTTCTGGCTTTGAATCGCGGGAGTCTGGAGGTCCGATGCGTGCCGTGGTGCAAAGAGTGAGTCGGGCAGAGGTCCGGGTGGAAGGCCAACTGGTCGGCAGGATTGCCGGTGGGTTCGTCGTGCTGGTGGGGATTGGGAGCGAGGACTCCCGCGAAGCCGGCGAGTGGCTGGCCGAGAAGATCGTCCATCTGCGCGTCTTCGACGACGACACGGGAAAGATGGACCGGTCGCTGCTCGAGACCTCAGGCGCCGTGCTCTGCATCTCGCAGTTCACGCTTTACGGTGATTGCCGCAAGGGGCGCCGCCCCAGCTACGAGCGCGCCGCGCCGCCCGAGGCCGCGCGCGTGTTGTACGAGTCCTTTGTGGCCGCTTTGCGCTCGCACGGGGTGCACGTCGAAACTGGCGAATTCCGCGCCATGATGGAAGTCGAGCTCGTCAACGACGGCCCGGTCACGCTGCTGCTCGACTCGGAACGCCTCTTCTGACTCTCTGGCGTTCGATGGTGCGCCATGAGGGGGAATGAAGAAGAGGGCGCGGCGGAGAGTGGCTGACTACAGTGTAATCTCCAGGCCCTCGTAGGCGGCGCGGGAATTCGCAAAGTGCGCGCGGGCGATGGATTCCAGTTCATCCACGGCGTCGTCGTTACGGTCGGGATCGTGGTGGAAGAGGATGAGTTGTCTGATTCCGGCTTCCTGGCAGATGTGGACGCCTTCCTCCCAGGTACTGTGCCCCCAGCCTTTCTTCGCTCCTTGAATCTGGTCCGGGGAGTACTGTGAATCGAAGATCAGCACGTCGGCACCGCGCGCCAGTTCCCGAATGGCGCGGTCGCCGGACTCGTCGCCGGGTTCGTTATCGGTGGCGTAGAGGACGGACTTGCCCTTGTTTTCGATACGGAAAGTGAGGCAGCCCTGAGGATGATTGACCTGCCGCGCCTGGATGGAGAAGTCATCCAAGGGAAAGGGGCCCTGTTGAATTTCGGTAAAGGTCCGCACGGCGAGCATGGCATTCATGTCGACGGGAAAGTAGGGATGGGCCATCTGCCCTTCCAGAGCCTCCTCCAGCGTGGCCCCAGGAAGGCGGTAGGAATAGAAGTGGAACTGGTTCGCCTTCTCGTAGAGAGGGGCAAAGAAGGGCAGGCCTTGAATGTGGTCCCAATGGTAATGGCTAAGCAGCACGTGGCCGCGTATAGGCTTCAAGCCGAACTCGCTGGCTAGTGCCTTCCCAAGCATACGCAGGCCGCTGCCGCAGTCCACGATGAGCAGACTGCCGCCGTCTGACCGGATTTCTACACAGGGTGTGTTGCCGCCGTAACGGAGGTTGTCGATTTGAGGAGTGGGCATGGAACCCCGGACTCCCCAAAACCTGATGCGCATCGTCTGAACCCTATCTGACTCTCGGGCTGCGAGGCAAAAATCCTATACCAGATTTACCTTCACCCGCAAAACAAAAAGTGAGAGCCGCTTCCGAGCGTGGCCTTACAGCGTCCTGCCGGCCAAGCGGGATTCGTGACGGCTTCGGCGAAACAGCACTTCGACGCCGTGGCGCCACTGCTGATTCACTCCCACCTTCACCACTTCGATCGCAGGGTGCAGATAGCGGATCACCCGGTCAGAGGAGGAATGAAAGCGAAAGGCTGGGGAGAGCAGGTAAAGGACCGGCGGCTCCGAGGAGAGGGGAACTCCCGCAAAGTACCCAAACTCCTGAAACTGATTTCGCTCATGCAACCAGCGCACGCGCAGCCAGTAGTCCAGCCCTTGCAGGGGCAGGTTGATATCTTCCTCGAGCTTCAGTTCGATGACGACGAGGCGCCCACGCCGCGTCACGGCAAGGATATCGATAACGCCACGGTCTTGGCCGGTGAACGCCGGGACCTGCGGATAGACGAATCCGGGCGAGAGCGCAGGGTCCACTTTCGCGATGTCGTGGATCAGTAGGGATTCGAGCCAGCGCTCGGGCTGAAGGCGGTAGAGGTCGTGCCCTGAGTCGGTGCTGGCCGCGCGTCTCACGTCAAGGACCTGATTCAAAAAAATGCGGAACTCGGATTCGTCCCCGGGTGAAATCTTGCGCCGATTTCCTTCCACGCCGTAGCTGACTTGCGGCGCCAGCAAACCCTCGATACGAGCGACCTCCAGGCCGCAGACGCGTAATGAGAGCGAGTTGGTGTCGGCGTCCGGGACGACATCGACTTGCTCCCCGCGGTCCCCCACAAGCTTGCGGACGAGCGGACGATGACGCTCCAGGAGCGCATCCGCCTGGCGGCGCGGCGCCAGGCGAGTCGAGACGTTGCCGTAATCCTTCAAGTCCACAGCCGCAGGCTTCGCATCTTCCGGCTTCCACTCCAGAACTTCGAGCTGCAAGGCGCGCGAGTCGAGATAGGCGGCGCGGTGCGCGACCAGTTCAACGAACTGAGGCGGCACGAACAGCTTCAGTCCGCTGACCGAATACTTTTCCGCCTCACCGCGCAGCCAGTCGAGCCAGATGAGGCCACAGGCAAGCAGCGCATCGGCGGCCGCGAGCGCCTCGTTGGGCGAAAGGCCCAGGAACGCCCAGGCGGCGGACCCACGCCGCGCCACGCCGCGCGTGTACCAAGCAGAAAACGAGTGTCCGCGGTCGGAGCGCGTGCTCACCCGCTCCAGCTTCCAGCCGGGATATTCGCGCGCGAGAAGGCCAAGCAACTGGCGCCGGTACGTCAAACGCGTCCCCGCCGGCGCGGCGCGGTCCGGCACGCGCAGCTCGCGGAGTTCGAGCGTCGTCGCGACCCGTCCGCCCGGCTTGCGAGCGTACAGGCCCAGCTTGCCGCGGTCGCGGTAGGCGATTTCCTCGATCCGCCGAACGATTGAACGTGCGGGATTCCAGACTTCCAGCAGCAGCTTGTCGAACTCCACCGTCAGCCGCCAGGATGCCGCCGTGAGGTCGAAGAGCTCGCTCTCGTCTTCGACCAGCGCAAGATGCGGATGGGAACAAATGAAGCTCTCGATTTGGCCTTGCAAGTCCCTCAGCGGTTTCTGGGCAGGATCTCCCGCCATCGTGGAGGCTATTATAGCCGCCCCACACAGGAGTGCGCAGGTTCTCCGCCAAATTCCTCTAACGGTGAGCAGCGGCGAACTGGGCCGGATTTTCGGCGAGCACCGGAGCGGGCTTCTGCCAGGAGGCCAGCAGCCAGACTTTCCCGTTCGGGCAGAGGTGGATGTAGAAGGCGCGAGAGCCGTTCTCCACATCGTAGAAGGCGTCGCGGTGCGGGTCGGGGTAGGCTGCCGCGCCAGCACTGAGCAGCGCGCGGAGCTTTTCCACGATCTCCGAGGGATAGTTCCGAAGATTATCAATTCTGGTGTTGCCGTTCAGCCTGAGGATCATGGCGCCTCCTTTCGTTCGCGCGTTGCTGTCTTCTTCCTTATACGCAGCGGGTGCGGTCAAAGTTTCGCAACTTGCAGCTTCCTTCGGTCTCCGCTATGGAAATCTTCCCGCCCCTGTTCCGCTTAACGCGCTCTCGCCTGGCTTGTTCATTAGACGAAAAAAGCAGGGAAAAGTATCCACGGATTTTGAAATTTCCACTCAGCGGCCCCGGAAGAATCCAATTGGATTCCCACCAAGAGCAACAATTGGCCTACCACGGCCCAGGGTACCGCCTGGGCTCTCTGGCCCGTCGTTACCGTGCCTTACAGGCAAAGATGAGACGGCCGCCGGGCTCGGAGTTCATTGGTCCCTGCGCCGGTGATTGCGCAACGCGCAGGTTGCGCGTACTCTGACCTTTCTTGTCAACCGAAATGATGGAGGACAACATGCCGACGATTCGATGGATTCAATCGATTACTGCAGCCACGGCACTGCTCGTGCTGCCAGCTCTTTCGCAGCCGGTCCGCCCGCAAACTGAAAAGCCAAACGAAACCAAGAGAACGCTAACGATGGAACAGTTCGAAGACAAAGTGCGTGGCGGCTGGGCCGGCCAGATGATCGGCGTAACTTACGGCGCGCCCACTGAGTTCCGATTTATGCAAAAGATTAATGACCGGCCGCGCCACTGGAAGCCCGAGGAGCTGAAAGGCGCGCTCGATCAGGATGATCTTTATGTGGAGATGACTTTCGCGGGGGTGATGGACCGCCTGGGGCTCGGCGCGACGACGGAGCAGTACGGCGAGGCCTTCAAGGACTCGAAGTATCACCTCTGGCACGCCAACCTCGCGGCGCGGCGGCTATTGCGGCGTGGCGTGAAAGCTCCAGACTCTGGGAATCCGGCGCACAACCTCCATGCCAACGACATTGATTTCCAGATCGAATCGGATTTCATCGGCATGATGTGTCCCGGCCTGCCGCAAGCGGCGACGCGCTACGCTGAGCGCGTCGGCCACGTCATGAATTACGGTGACGGGGTTTACGGCGGCGTTTTCTTCGGTGCCATGTATTCCACGGCGTTCTTCGAGAAGAGCCCGCGCAAAGTGGTGGAAGCGGGGTTGGCGGCGCTGCCGGCGGAGAGCGTCTATGCGAAAGTGATCCGCGATGTGCTGGAATGGTCGGCGCAAAATTCCGACTGGAAGAAGACCTGGCAGCTCGTCGAGGACCGGTGGGACAGGGACGATCCCTGTCCGGACGGCGCGCTCCGGCCGTTCAACATCGACGCGGCGCTCAACGGCGCCTACGTGGCGTTGGGATTGCTCTATGGTGACGGCGACTTTTTCAAGACTATGGACGTTGCCATGCGCTCCGGGCAGGATAGCGACTGCAATCCATCGAGCGCCGCCGGAATCTTGGGCATAATGCTCGGTTACAAAGCCATCCCGCCCCAGTGGACGGCACCGCTCGCGCCGATTGCCGACGCGAAGTTCTCCTACACCGACTATTCGTTCAATTCGATTGTGAAGAGCACCATCGAGCGGGCGAAGCTTGTCGTTCAAGAGGAAGGCGGCAGCGCGAGCGACCGCGGGCTCGAAATTCCGGTGCAGGGAGCGAAGCCCGCCGCGTTCGAGCAATTTGCTCCCGGCAAGGTCGCGGAGCGCATCGCCACCGCCGACGCGCGCTGGAAGTGGCAGGGGGATTGGACGAAGGTGGAGAAACCGCGCCACGAACGGCAGTCGAAAGCCGCCGGGGCCGAGGCCACCGTGACGTTTGAAGGCACTGGCGCGATGCTTGTGGGCAGCCTTGACGGGACCCGCGGCACGGCCACACTCTACCTCGACGGGAAGCAACTCGCCACGATTGACGGCTATAACGACGATGGCCCGAGGGAGGGCGAAGGGCTGTGGGGCGAATTTGATCTAGCACCCGGCCAACATACTGTGCGCGTCGTCGTGGATGGCAAACCTTACCCCGGCTCGAAGGGCGACTGGATCAGCCTGGAGGATCTCATCGTGTTCCGCAAGTAGGGGCGCGTCTTCTTTGTAGAGTCAGAATTTCAATTCTGGGGGGAAGAACAAGTATGCAATATCGCGAACTGGGCCGGACGGGATGGAAGGTTTCGGAGATCAGTTTCGGCGCGTGGGCCATCGGCTCGATGTGGGGCGCGGTGGATGATAACGAGTCGCTCGCAGCGCTTCACCGCGCCGTCGACCTGGGAGTCAACTTTATCGACACCGCGGACGTTTACGGGATGGGACACAGCGAGCGTTTGGTGGCCCGGCTGCGCAAGGAGCGCAAGGAGACCCTCTATGTCGCCACCAAGGCCGGGCGGCGGCTGTCCCCGCACACCACGGATGGATACAATCGTCAGAACCTGACTCGCTTCATCGAAGACAGCCTGAAGAACCTCGCGACGGATTGCCTCGATTTGGTGCAGTTGCACTGTCCGCCGACGCCAGTTTATTACCGGCCGGAGGTCTTCGGCGCGCTCGACGGTCTGGTGAAAGCTGGCAAAATCCGTTACTACGGTGTGAGCGTCGAAACGGTGGAAGAAGCGCTCAAGGCCATCGAGTTTCCCGGCGTGCAGAGCGTGCAGATCATCTTCAACATGTTCCGCCTGCGGCCTGCCGAGCTCTTCTTCTGCGAGGCCAAGCGCCGCAAAGTCGGAATTCTGGCCCGCGTGCCGCTGGCGAGCGGGTTGCTCACCGGCCGCATGACGCGTGCGACCACGTTCGGCAAGGACGACCACCGCAACTTCAACCGTCACGGCGAGATGTTTGACGTGGGCGAGACATTCTCGGGCGTGGATTTCGAGACGGGGCTCAGGGCCGTCGAGGAGTTGCGCGCGCTCGTTCCGCCCGGCGCGACGATGACCCAGTTCGCGCTGCGCTGGATCCTGATGTTCGATGCGGTGAGCTGCGCGATCCCCGGCGCCAAGCGCCCCGCGCAAGTGGACGAGAATTTTCGCGCCGGCGAACTTCCGCCGCTCAGCGACGCCCAGATGGCCAAGGTGCGCGAGGTCTACGACCGCCTCATCCGCGCGCAAGTCCATCAACGGTGGTAATGTGTGTTGATGGGTCGGCTTGGAAGGGATTCTCATTCTTTGCGGACTCCTCGAGACACTCTCCGGTTGTCCGCGGCGGAGGACGGGAGGCGGACGGTCCTCTGGCGGGCCAGGGCGCTCTGCGCTTGGTGTGGGCTCACGGCGGGGTTGCTGGGCTTTGCCCCGTCTTTCGCGGGTCAGGCCGCGCGAAAACAATCCGGGACTGCCGAGGCGTCGCTGCGTGCGACGACCCGGCTCGTGCAAGTCAGTGTGGTCGTCCGCAATCGTCGCGGGGAGCCGGTCACCGACCTGAATCGCGATGACTTCACGCTCCTGGACGGCGGGCGAGGGCAGGAAATCCGCGTCTTCGAGCGCCTACCGGAGCAGACCGCGCATCCCATGGTTGCGACCCTTCCGCCCAACACCTTCTCCAATCGTCTGGAGGTCACTGCCGGTTCGCCCGTGATGGCCACGGCGATCTTGCTCGACGGTTTGAACACTCAGTTTGCCGACCAACCTTACGCCAGACTCCAGATTGTGAAGTTCCTCGAGCAACTTCAGCCGCAAGACTGCGTTGGGATTTACGCGCTGGGGCAAGGATTGCGGGTCGTCCACGATCTCTCGAACGACCCTGCCGCGTTACTCCAGGCCCTGGCGGCGGACGGCAAGGGCAATCCTCCGATGACACTGGAGACCGAGGCCCCGCAAGCCTTCGGCGGCTGGCAGGAATTCAATGCTTGGATGGAGGAAATCAACCAGAACGTAGCGGACAAGTATCGGGCTGATCGTGCGCTGCGCACGATCCGAGCATTGCTGGCAATCGCCAATCACCTTGAGCGGGTACCCGGTCGCAAGAATCTGATTTGGGTTGCGGGCCGGTTCCCCTCCTGGTTCAGCCACAGTGCTGTCCCGATCGTGAATCTGACGCGTCCGGGGGGCGACAAATTCCAGCCGGAGATTGAGCGTGCGGCCCGGGCTCTCGGCGACGCCAATGTGGCGATATATCCGGTCGACGCGCGAGGTCTGGTAGCTCCCGCGGAGTATAGCCCCGATCGCGGCACGATCGATCGGGAGATACGTGGGTCTGGGCTCTCAAATCTGGGCGGCGCACGTGAACTTGCTGCGCGCACGGGCGGACGAGCCTTCTACAACACTAACGATATCCAGGGGGCGGTGCGGCAGGTAATCGACGAAAGCCGTGAAAGCTACGTCCTGGGCTATTACCCGAACCACGGCAAATGGGACGGGACGTTTCGTGAAATCAAGCTGCAGGTCCATCGTCCGGGCATGCGGGTGAGTTGGCGGCGGGGATACTTTGCCCTGCCGGAACAATTCCAGGACACGGTTCGGCTTCGAGACGCCCTTGACGCCGCCATGTGGAGTCCCATTGACGCGACCCGCCTAGGGCTTACTGTGCGCGCGAGCAGGGATCCCGCGGGACTCGACATGAACATCGATCTCGACCCTCGCGACATTACGCTGCGACGTGAGGAGGCAAGGTGGAGGGGCACTGTCGATCTTATGTTCGTGCAGTTTGCTCCCGAGGGAAGCCGCCTGGAGACAAGCTCAAAGCTGATCCGTCTCGATTTGGATCAAGTGACTTATGCCGCGGCCACCGAGAAACGCAGCCTCGCCCTGACCCAGCGCCTGGAACTAGCCTCTGGAGCGACACTTCTCCGCATCCTGGTTGGAGATGTTGAGTCGGGGGCGCTCGGCTCCCTGAGTCTTCCGCTGAACCGGATCAGCGCGGAGCGTCGTGCCCCCTGATTCCTATGCCGCGGGCGGGCGATCGAGAATCGCTTCCGTCTTGGGATCGTAGTATAAGCGTTTGCCCTCCCAGTAGGACCGAGCTGCCATGATGCAGGCGACGGAGTGGCTGAAGCCGTTGTGCACCGTAGCGTGGGGCTGCTGGCGGCTGCGCAGGCACTCGAACCAGTTCTGCATGTGGTGCAGGTCCTCGTCGCCGATGCCGGTGGGCGGCAGTTTGGTGTCGCCGGGCAACAGGACGTCCTTCTTGCTGCGTTTCTCGTAAACATCGGGATCGTCTTCGTGCACGCCCTTTTCCTCGACGAGTTCGTAGCGTGGGCTACCTTCGCCTCCGATGTTGATGAGCGTCGCCTTCTTGCCCATGTAGCGCGAGAAGCTGGGGGCGTCATTGCCGAAGCTCGTCGAGTAGCTCACCAGGAACCCCTTGGGGTAATCGAGCAACGCCTGGAAAGTGTCGGGATTCTCGCGGCCATCGTGCCAGGCGAAGATGCCACCATTCGCCACGACCGACTTCGGGAATGGGTCGTCCATGAACCAATGCACGAGATCGATGCCATGGCTCAGCCACTGGTCGGCGATGCCGCTCGAGAAATCCTTGTAGAGCCGGAATTCAAAATAGAGCTGGGGGTCGAAGGGGCGGTAGGGTTTGGTCATCAGCCACTTGCGCCAGTCGGTGTCCGTTTCGCGAATCTGCTTGACTTCGGGCCGGCCGCGCCAGCGCGGGCCGTGGTAATTCCACACCACTTCCACCTTGCTGACCTCGCCGAGGACGCCGGTCTGGACCAGGTCGTGCGCGGCGCGGGGATAAAGCTCGCTCCGGTGCTGCGTGCCGATCTGCACGATGAGGTTGCGCGCGAGGACCGCGTCGCGCGCCGCCTTCACCTCCTCGAGAACGTTCCCCATGGGTTTCTCGCAGTAGGCGTCCTTGCCGCTCTCCGCGACCATCTTCAGGACGGGTGAGTGAGAATGTTCGGGGGTTGAGACAAGTACGGCGTCCACGTCCTTGAGCGCCAGCAACTCCTCGGGCTCGGCAAAGGCTCGCGGCGCGCGCCCATAGAACTTCTCATTGATGGACGCCGCCCGCTCACGGTTGATCTTCCAGAGGTCGCACACGGCGGTCATTTCCACGTTGTGGTCGCTCTTCAGTCGCGAAGCGATCCAATCGAGTTCTCGTCCGCGGTTGCCGACGCCGATGTGGCCGAGCGAGAGCCGGTCGTTCGCACCCAGAATGCGGTTGTAAGAAAGTGCCGTCGCTCCCACCGCGGCGCCTACCATTGTTGCGGTCCGGTTCAGAAACGATCTCCGGTCAAGCTTCTTTGCGGATGATTGAGTCGTGGCCATTGCCCCCCCTTTTGAATGACTTCAAATGCCGGTCGGGGCGCTACTTGCTCGGAATCTCCGGGAAGTTTCCCGGGACGATGCCGGCGCCCTCCTTAACTGTAATAATCTGGTTGATGGGAACGTTGCTGAGCTTATCCACCGTGCCGCTCAGCCAAGTGATTTCGAGAGATTCGATGGTCTTGCGCTGGCCGAGACCGAAGTGGATGCGCAGGTCCTGCGCGGACATATAGCCCATCCCGCCCTTGGCCTGGTCGTACTGGGTGACACCCTCCGAGACGAGTTTGAGCTGGGCGCCCGTGCCGTCGCGGGCGGACTTCGTTCCCACCAGCTTCACGGTGAGCCAGTTGTTGGCGTTCCCGCCGTCGTTGCGCAGGACCTGAATATAGTCGCCGCGATTGAGGATGGCGGCATCGAGGTCGCCGTCGTTGTCAAAGTCGCCGACCGAGAGGCCGCGGCCCACCGTGGGCTTCATGAAGTCCGGCCCCAGTTGCTCCGAGATCTTGTCGAACTTCCCCTTGCCGAGGTTGCGGTACATCAGCTTGGGTTCCGGGTAGGAGACCTCGGAGTGGTAGATGTGAATGTTGTCGAGCATAGCGCCGTTGGACTGCATGATGTCCGGCCAGCCGTCGTTATCGTAGTCTAGGAATTTCATACTGACGCCGCTCATGAATATGGCCTTGTTACCGAGGCCTGCGGAGTAGGTGGCGTCGTCGAAGGTCTCGTCATGGTTGTTACGATAGAGACGGCTGAGCTCGAAGTCGAGGTGGGTCACATAGATGTCGAACCAGCCGTCCCCATCGACGTCGGCGGAGTCCGTGCCCATTCCGGCTTCGTACTTGCCGTCTTCGCTCGCCGCCACGCCGGAACTGAAGGAAACGTCGCGGAACGTTCCGTCGTGATTGTTGAGGAAGAGGAAATTCGGCCAGGTGTCGTTGGCGATGAAGATGTCGGGCCAGCCATCGTTGTTGAGGTCCACGGTGACGACGCCCAAGCCCTTGGCCTCCGGCACGCCAATGCCGGACTTCACGCTTACGTCGCCGAACGTCCCGTCGCCATTGTTGTGAAAGAGGCTGAGTTTTCTGCCGCGGTAATTGTCGGGGTGGCAGTAAGCCCGGTAGCCGGGACGTTTCTCGCCGCACCAGAGGTTATTCTGGGGCGACCACTGAATGTAATTGTCAACGACCAGATCGAGTTGCCCATCGCGGTCGTAATCGATCCAGGCGGCGGTGGTCGGCCACTCGCCCTCCATACCCACGCCGGCCCTGAAGGTGACGTCGGTGAACGTGCCGTTGCCGTTGTTGTGGTAAAGGATGGCGCGGTGGTAGCCCATGACGTAGAGATCGGGGAAGCCGTCGTTGTCGTAGTCGCCCACGGCAACGCCCTGGCCGTAAAGCCCTTCCGCACCCACGCCGGCCTTCTCGGTCACGTCGGTGAAGGTGCCGTCGCCGTTGTTGTGCCAGAGTTCGGAGCGCAGCGGCCGCGACGGCTTGTACCATTCACTGCCCGCCGTCTGCACGAGATAGAGATCGAGCAGGCCGTCCTGGTCGTAGTCGATCCAGCCAAGGCCCGTCCCCATCGTCTCGATGTACTGCTTTTCCTCGGTGGCCGTCGGATCCTGCTTGAAAGTGATTCCTGCCTTCTCGCGGATGTCCGTAAACTGCACTGGGATCGAAACGGGGGGCACGGCGCCGGACTGCGCCCGGATGTGATGGAGAAGAGAGAAGAGCCCGGCCGCCGCCGCCGACAGGAGCATGGCCAGCCCCAGCCAGTTGTGTCGGGCCCCCAGATTTGGCTTGAGGTTCAAATCGCCTTCTCCCTCGCAACCTGCGTCTACCAATATAGCTTGAGGGCGCCCTGGTTCTCAATTGCGTCTTTTGGCTGCTCGCATTAGACTTGCCCCGTTCTGCCCCCGGTGAGAAAGGGTGGAGCGGAGAATTCGCCAGTCGCTCAGATGGGGCCGGGTATAATACAGAGCTTCACACCGCCTGAGCACTCCGATTTACACCGCTGAGGGTCTCCGGGAACGGTCAGGGTGGAAGGGCGTGGTGAAAGCAGAGGGGGAGGAATCTCGATTCATGCGATATCGCAGGTTCGGCCGGACCGGCTGGATGGTCAGCGAAGTGGGTTACGGAATGTGGGGCCTGGCGGAGTGGACGGGCTCGGACGATGCGCAGTCCCTGCGCTCGCTCGAGCGCTCGGTCGAACTGGGCTGTAACTTTTTCGACACAGCTTGGGCCTACGGCGCCGGGCATAGCGAAAAGCTCCTGGGCCGGATCGTGCGCGCCTATCCCAACAAACGCCTCTACGTGGCCACCAAGATCCCCCCCAAGAACCTCCAGTGGCCGAGCCGTCGCGAGTATACTTTGGAGGATTGCTACCCGCCCCACCACATCGAGGAGTACGTCCACCGCAGCCTCGAGAACCTGGGGTTGGAGACGATCGACCTGATCCAGTTTCATACCTGGGAGGACACCTGGGAAGAAGATCATCGCTGGATCAAGAAGATGGAGGACATGCACGAGCAGGGGCTCTTCCGCGCCGTGGGCATCAGCCTGAACCGCTGGGAGCCCTGGAACGGCGTCCGCACCGTACGCAGCGGCGTGATTGACGCCGTGCAGGTCATCTACAACATCTTCGACCAGAACCCCGAGGACCAACTCTTCCCGGCCTGCAAGGAAATGGATGTGGCGATCATCGCGCGCGTGCCCTTCGACGAAGGGACGCTGACCGGCACACTCAGCAAAGAGAGCCGGTGGCCGGAGGGCGACTGGCGGAACACCTACTTCGTGCCAGAGAATCTCCAGGCCAGCGTGGATCGGGCCGAAGCCCTTCGCCCTTTGATCCCCAGGGGAATGACCATGGCGGAGATGGCGATGCGCTTCATCCTCGACAATCCCCTGGTGGCCACGGTGATTCCGGGCATGCGCAAGATGGCCCACGTGAAATCGAACCTGGGTGTCAGTGAGGCCAGCCCCTTGCCCCAGGACCTGCACGCGCAGTTGAAGGGACATCGCTGGGACCGCACGCCAACGCGGTGGTCGCAATGAGGGATGGTTTATTCACACGCTAGGTGCGAGGCGCTGCCTTGCCCTCAGCCCCAAGGAGGACTGAACCGATGACGAGCAAATCCGATCTTTCGCGACGCGACTTCTTGAAGGACAGCGCCGTGGGCGCGGCAGGCGCGGCTGTACTGAGCGGCTGGGGAGCCAGCCGCGCGCTGGGGGCGAACGACCGTATTCGCGTCGGTGTGTTGGGCTCGGGAGGGCGAGCCCAGGACGTGATGGGCAAGTTCAACCTGGTCCCCGGAACCGAAATCGTGGCGGTGTGCGACGTCTACGAGCCCCACCGCGCGAGCGCGCTGAAGCTCGCCGCCCGGGACGCCAAAGGCTACCTCGACTATCGCGAAGTCCTCGACCGCAAGGACATCGACGCCGTGCTGATCGGCAGCCCCGACCATTGGCACAAGCAGATGCTGGTGGACGCCGTGCGCGCCGGCAAGGACGCTTACCTCGAAAAGCCCATCATCCACGCGATTGACGAGGGCGCCGAGATGGTCCGCGCCGTCGAGGAGACCAGGCGCGTAGTGCAGACCGGCACGCAGCAGCGAAGTTGGGAGCACTACATCCTCGGCAAGCACCTCGTGGACTCCGGCAAGCTGGGAAAGATTATCTACGTTCATACTTATTGGTATCAGAATTATCTGGAATGGACTGGGAGCCCGCCGCAGATTGACACCGCGAAACTGGATTGGAAGCGCTGGCTGGGCAGCGCCCCCGAGCAGCCCTTTGACGCGCAGAAGTTCTCCCTGTGGCGCCACTACTGGGACTTTGGCGGCGGCATCCTCACTGACCTGCTCACCCACTGGATCGACGTCATTCAGTGGTACATGAACCAGCCGGCGCCGAAGACCGCGACGACCACCGCGCAGACGTATATCTTCAAGTGGGAGGCGCCGGACGCGGTGACCACCGCGCTGGAATTCCCCGGCGATTTCATGGTGGCGTTTACGGGCGCCTACAACGACAGCATCGACGATGGCGGGATCGAGTTTCGCGGCAGCCAGGCGACGCTCAAGATCGATCGCGCCCACCTCGCCGTATATCCGGAAGGGAAACCGTGGGAAGCGGCGTCGATGCAACCGAAGCCCGAGATCTTCGTGCGCTCCGAGCGCGACGGCACGGAGGACCACGTGAAGAACTTCCTCGACTGCGTGCGCAGCCGCAAAACGCCTAACGCGCCGATCCAGGTGGGATTTAAGGCGGCCCGCTCCAGTTGGCTGGCCAACATCGCGCTCAAGCGCGGCAGCAAGATTACCTTCGACGTGGCGCAGAACCGCGTGCTGTGAGAAAATTGCCCGGGGATCCCCCCTCCCAAGGGAAGTCTGCAGGGGGCAACTGCGGGCCTATGACGGTGATTTACCCTCGCCATCTGAAGACCATGCGACACCGAGTTTGGGGATTGTCGTTGCTCGTCGCGGTCCTGGCCTTCGCCGGCAGCCTCTGCGCCGAGGAGCCGGACGTCTCCAAGCCCCTTTACAACACCTTCTCCGATGAGGAGGAGATGGCCATGGGGCGCAGTTCGGCGGAAGAAATCGAGAAGACCCAGCCCCTGCTGAGCGATGGGACGCTGCAAGCCTATGTCGAAAAGGTCGGGCAGCGCGTGGCGCAAGCGTCGCGCCGCAAAGAGTTGCAGTATCACTTCCGGGTCGTAGACAGCCCCGTGGTCAACGCCTTCTCGCTTCCCGGCGGCTACGTCTACGTCGATCGCGGCTTGCTCGATTTCGTCGAGACGGAGAGCGAGCTCGCCGGCGTACTGGGACACGAGGTGGGTCACGTCGTGGCCTACCACAGCATGAACGACGTGGCGCGACGCTGGCTGGTGGACCGCGTCATGTACGAAGGGCAGAAGGCGGGCCTGCTCAACGACCAGCAGATCCACGAGGTGCTCAAGCAGTACGGCGGACCGGCGCTGCTTTTCGTCGACCGCAAGTTCAGCCGCGAGGAGGAGAGCGAGGCGGACCTGCTGGGCCTTTACAATGCAGCGCGCGCCGGCTGGGATCCTAACGGCCTGGTCGCGTTTCTGCGCCGCCTAATTCGCGTGGGCGCAAACCAGGACCTTTTTGAATTGCTGATGCGGCGCCACCCTCTGCCCGAAGATCGCGTGGACGCCCTCGGCGTCGAGCTCAAACAAATCCCGGCGGCGGGGATGAGGAAGAACAGCGCCGCCTTCCACGCCATGAAAGACCGTCTAGGGACTCTGCCGCCTTCCCCGCCGCCGGTCAAAGCGCCATCCTAGGACTCCCCGCCTGGCCGCAGCGGCCGCCGCGCTCCAAAACGCGCCTGTTCTATGCCGCTTCATCTGCGATAGTATTGACATTCCCGCCATTTTGGGCCGGCAGGTACACATCTCTCAGGAGCACGGAATGACTTCGAATCAGGCGTACGCCCGCTACTTGCAGCTGGCGCGGCAGATCGTTGAGCGCATCGCGCAAACGCAGCGCGAGAACATTCTCCGGGCGGCGGAAATCTGCACCGACTCCATCGCTGCCGGCGGCTGGGTGCATCTGTTCGGCACCGGTCACTCGCGCATGGCCGTGGAAGAGATGTTTCCGCGCATCGGGAGCCTGGTGGGTTTCCATCCCATCGCCGAACTCTCGCTGACGCAATACCACAACGTGGTGGGCGCCAACGGCCTGCGCCAGGCGCTTTTCCTGGAGAAGGTGGAAGGCCTCGCCGAATGCATTCTGACCAGTTTCCGCTTCGGGCCGCGCGATAGTTTCATGGTCGTATCGAGCACGGGCATCAATTCCGTGCCCATTGAAATCGCGCTGGGTGCCAAGGCACGGGGCATGAAGGTGATGGCCATCACTTCCCTTGCCCACGCGCGCACCACCCCCAGCCGCCACGCTTCCGGCCAGCGACTGTTTGAGATTGCCGACATCGTCCTCGACAACTGCACGCCGCCCGGCGACGCCCTGGTAAAGGTTGACGGAGCAGATTATCCCGTCGGCCCGGGTTCGACCATCGGCGCGGTGGCGATCATCAACGCCCTGAAGTGCCAGGTGGCGGAGAACCTCGTAGCGCGTGGCATCAAGCCGGACGTGCTGCCCACTCCGCACGTGCCCGGCGACGAACACGCAGCGCGCGAGTTCGAGCGCGTCCTCGAGGCGTATCACGGCCGCGCGCAAAAACTCTAGCCAAGCAGGGGGCTGAGGTGCCATCCATGCCGCACAAGATTCTTCCTGTTACTACCGTGGGCAGCTATTCCTGGCCGGGCTGGTTTTATCTGGTGATGGCGGCAGCGGAGCGCGGCGAGATGGGCGCGCAGGACATCGAGGAAGCGCTGGGCGACGCGACGCAGGTGGCGCTCGATGACCAGCTTGCCGCTGGTGTGGATGTTCTCACCGACGGCGAAATGCGCCGGGTGGACTTCATCGTGAGTTTCCCCAAGCGGCTGACAGGGATTCGCGAACTGCCCGTGGCGCGCCGGCTTCCTCCCGACGGCCACGACCAGCGCGCCAAGTACGCAATCGAGGCTCCCATCACCTCTCCGGAAGGTCTCGGCACAGTGGCGGAGTTTCGCTTTTTGCGCGAGCGCACGGCAGCGCCGGTGAAGATCGCGGTGCCCGGACCACACACGCTCGCCGGGCGGATCGTCCCCGACGGGAAAATCTACAAGACACGCGAGGAAGTGGGCGGGGCACTCTCGGCTATCGTCCACCGCGAGCTCGAACTGCTGACCGCGGCGGGCGCGGAGTTCATCCAAATTGATGAGCCCTCGATCGCCTGCTACAAGGAAAACCTGCCGTCATTCGTCCGCATCTTCAATGAGAGCGTGAAGGGCATCAAGGCGAAGATTGCCATTCATCTCTGCTTTGGCAACTTCCGCGCCCGCCCCATCGGCCTGCGCAGCTATGCGCCGCTCTTTCCCGATTTGCTTGAGGTGAACGCCCAGCAGTTTGTGCTGGAATTCGCCAACCGTGAGATGGCGGAAGCTGACCTGTGGCAGCGCTTCCCCAACGACCGCGAACTTGCCGCCGGCATCGTGGACGTGAAGAACCACATCATCGAGCCCGTGGAGGTTCTCGCCGACCGCATCCGGCTGATGCTCAAGTACGTCAAGCCGGAGAAACTTTCGCTAGTTCCCGATTGCGGCTTCAGCCAGACGCCGCGTTTCCTCGCCTTCCCCAAGCTGCGCAATCTCGTCCAGGCGGCCAACCTCGTGCGGGCGGAATTGTCCGGTGGCTCGCGCTAAGTCGCGGGCCTTCCTTGCTCACAACATAGCGTTCGCGGTGCTGACCCAAGTCTGTCAGTGCCAGGTGGGGACTGGTTTTCCCTCAATGTGTGATGGCATGAGGTCGTCGGCTCCTGGATGGGGAGAGTAAACTGGCGTGGGCAAAAGGCCAGAATCTCTTACCGAGGGAGGAGCCGAGCGATGATCATTATAGGCTGCGATTTGCACACGCG
>Ga0315282_10000544_pt1 | contig 74063 bp, 64 predicted proteins | sample YL17G07_20_MG_FD_203693 | JGI IMG/M metagenome (GOLD analysis project Ga0315282, IMG submission 203693) | Sediment microbial communities from Yellowstone Lake, YNP, Wyoming, USA - YL17G07_20 | ecosystem: Environmental > Aquatic > Freshwater > Lake > Sediment | place: USA: Wyoming | collected... | reverse complement strand
CCTCGTAGCCCGAGATCGTGACCCCGCTTCCCCACCACTCCTTGTGGCTCTCGAGATAGCGCTCCTGGTTCGGCTTGGGGATGTAGATGAAGATATCGTCGTAACGGCCCCAGCGGATCCCCTCGTTGTAGCTGTTGATGGCCTCGACCAGCTTGTCCTGGCTCGAGTAGCCGCCGGCGCATCCGCAGAGGATCAGGACGAGGGCCCCTGGAACAAACAAGAGCAATAGTCGGGTCATCGATGTTTTCTCCTTCATGATGTTCGTCCCAACATAGCACCAATGAAAGCGGAGTGTCATCTTCTGGAGAGAGGGGCCCGGGCAGGAATGTTCCTACGGATACACCCGTTCGATCGAGACCGCGGTGAAGGGCATTCCGACCGACCACTTGGTCTTGCCGTCGATGTCCGCGTTCGTTGAAAGGAAAAGCTGTAGACCTGGTACGGTCATCCCAAGCGCCGAGTCGATGATGGCGGTGAGCTGCGCGTTGGGCACGGCACCGCAGATCATGCCCTTGACGAGCTTGCCGTTCAGGAGGTCCTGATCCGGTATGGGCGCCAGGTCCCCATAGACCCCTGCCTTGGAGAGCGTGAGGTTCTGGAGCGAGCCGCTGATCGATATCTGGATGGAGACGGTCGATTGCGGGGATCGCACGTGCCGGCTCTGGATGCGCGTCGGAAAGAGCGTGGAGCGGGGCGGCTCCTTCAGGATGAGCCTTCCCTGGCCCGAGAAGACGCCGGGCCCGGCGTCGGGCGAGCCGCTGTCCAAGCCTCCGGCGTCGGGCGAGCCGCTGTCCAGGCCTCCGGCGTCCAGAGCCCCGGCGTCGGCCAAGGAGGGTTTTTGACCCTCGTACACGTTCAGGGTCACGGCCGTGTCGTTGTCGAAACTAGTCACGCCCAGCAATCCCATGACCAGGAGGATCTTCTCGTTCTGGATCGCATCGGCCAGGGATTGGTTGAGATCGACCGTGATGAAGCCGCCGTCCTTGAGCCACGTGGCGAGCTCGCCGATCTTGTTCTCGACCTTGCCGTCTCCATTGAGATCACACCCCTGGGTCGCGGATCCGATGATCGCGGCATTCACCACGAAGTAGGCGTCCATGTTTCCGTCAAATCCGGCGTCGACTGCTGCATCCACGCCTGAGTCTGCGGCCGCATCCGCGCCTGAGTCCGCATCGGCGTCAGCGTCGGCGTCAGAGTCGGCATCTGCGTCGGTGTCCACGTCGGCATCCGCATCTCCGTCAGCGCCGGAATCGATTGAGGCATCCACGCCGCTGTCCCCTCCGGTCGTAGGGCCTGTGTCATGCCCGGCGCCGGAATCGGGCGTTCCCTGATCCTGGGCCCCGCTTCCTCCGCAAGCAGCAGAGCAGAGGATCAGGACTCCGAACAGGAGAGCGTTTAAGAAAACCCCTTGGGCTGGTCGAGAGTGTTTTGCCATGTTTCACCCCCTTAATGAAATCTATTTCATTAATTATAAAAATTTCAATCGAAAATAGATTTTTACCCTGGATCCGACTTCATAACTCGTTGTGATGGCTTATGAAAAGAGGCAATTTGTTCTTGGGGCTAAACTTGAAGAACAATTTCACATTTCTTGATATAATCCTTTCAAGAGGAGGAACGATCATGCGCCTCTTTTGCACTGTGATGGTTCTTGCCGCGATTCTCTCAGGCTGTAACGGCTTCTCTCCGGCCGCAGACTGCAACAAGGACTTTGACTGCAAAAGCGGAACACACTGCGACCAGGACAAGTGCGTTTCCGAATGTACCTCGGACGGCTTGTGCGACACAGGGCATTGCAACCTGGATCTCGGAAAATGCATGAGCAGCGGCGAGACCCCGGACGCCAATGCCGGAGACGCGGATGCCGACGGTGATGCGGATACGGACACAGATTCGGACACAGACTCTGATGCAGATACGGACAGCGATGCTGATGCCGACGCCGATGCTGATGCCGACGCCGATGCGGATGCCGACGCCGATGCGGATGCCGATGTTGACGCAGATGCCGACGCTGACGCCGACGCGGATGCTGACGCGGATACGGATGTTGATGCGGATGCAGACGCTGACGCGGATACAGACACGGATACAGACACGGACACGGATACCGACACGGATACAGACACAGACACGGATACAGACACGGACACGGATACCGATACGGACACAGACACGGACACGGATACCGATACGGACACAGACACGGACACGGATACCGATACGGACACAGACACGGACACAGATACCGACACGGACACAGACACAGACACGGATACAGACACAGACACGGATACAGACACAGACACGGATACAGACACAGACACGGATGCCGACACGGACGCCGGGTGCCAGCCTGTGGGTCACGACGAGGATGGCGACGGCATCGACGATGCATGCGACAACTGTCCCACCTACTCCAACGCCGGACAGCAGGATGGCGACGGTGACGGCGTGGGTGATGCGTGCGAGGCGAGCGGGAACGCCGGGATGCTCTCCAGCATCGCCTTTTTCACACCATTCACTGCAGCCGATGCCATGTGGCAGCCCGACACTGCTGGCGACTGGACGCTCGGGACAGATCAGATCCGCGGCCAGTCCCAGCCGACCGGGAACAACGATCTCTACAACCTGTCGATCAATGCCCCGCCTTTCTCGATAGAAAGCATCATCAAGCACGACACCTCGCCGAGCGGGTCGAATTACTCCGGCGTGCTCTTTTCGGTGCAGAAGCCTGGCGCCACCACCTACTTCTGGGAATGCGTCTACGACTTTCCCAACAAGTCTCTCGGGATCTGGAAGAAAGATTCGGGCACAGGCGGGTCCATCTGGCGACTGGCAGACGTGACTGTGACCGACAACCTGGACACCAATGTCTGGCGCCGCGTGCGGATCTATCTCGGCACCACCGGCGACCTGATTTGCACGATCGACATCCAGGGCGGCTCCTCTGCGCAGGTCACCCTGGCCAGGAACCAGCTCTGGAACGACATGAGCGGCACGTCCGGCCTCCGCGTCTACAACAGCAACGAGCTGTTCCAGTCATTCGTGATCTACCGGTAGGTCCGTTTTATGATATAATCATTCCATAGGAGGAACGATCATGCGCCTCTCTTGCGTCGTGATGGCCTTTGCCGTGATTATCTCGGGCTGCAACGGTTTTTCTCCGTCCGAAGACTGCACCAAGGATTTCGACTGCGAGACCGGATCACATTGCGAACAAGGGAAATGCGTTTCCGAGTGTACCTCGGACGGCTTGTGCGACTCAGGGCATTGCAACCTGGATCTCGGAAAATGCATGAGCAGCGGCGAGACCCCTGACGGAAGCGCCGGGGACGCGGACATCGACGGCGACGCGGATACGGATGGAGACACGGACTCGGATGCGGACACGGACGGCGATGCCGACTCGGATGCCGATACGGATGCAGCCAGCGACGCGGACGCAGACGCTGATGTGGATGCCGATGCCGACGCGGATACCGACGCGGATGGGGATGGCGATATGGATGCCGATGGTGACACGGACGCGGATACGGACGGGGATACGGACACCGACGCGGATACAGATACAGACACGGATACGGACACCGACATCGACACGGATACCGACACGGACACGGACACCGATGGCGACGGCGATGCAGACCCATGCCTCGGCGAGCTCGCGAGTTACACATTCGATGCCACAGATAATGGCTTCACATCGGGCGGCGTGCGATCGAGCTGGGTTTGGACCGAGCACGACGCAGGGACCGGAGGATGGTGGGCCACGGACAACAGCCAGGGGGGTACCCCCGGCAACTATTCACGATGCGAGGAATCGTATATCGAGTCACCGGCCATCGACCTGAGCGCGTGCGGAGGCCACGAGGTTCAGGTCACCATGAACGTCTACTACGACCTGGAGGACAGTGCCAGCGAGAACGGCACGGACGGCATCACGGTCCGGTTCTACAACTCCACGGGCAGCTGGGTGGATGTGGTTCCCGAGGGGGGATGGGACGGAAACATCTCGGTGACCCAGAGCGAATGCCAGACGTATCTCACCTATACGCTCAACGGGGTCGGCGGATGGACCAACGTGGGGGACGACGGACCGGCCCACGACGAGACCTTTGTCCTGTCCGGGGATTCCATGCTTTACGACGGTCTCAAGTTTCGGATCTACATGGTGTCGGATTACTGGTACTACACGGACGGGATCACGGTGTATCAGATCACCGTGACCGGCAGCCTGCCCTGATTCTCAGGCGTTTATGAACTTGGCCTTTTCCTTGGGCCCGTTCTTGAGGAAGTTCTCGACCCCGATGGTCCAGTCCCGGCTGGCGCGGCAGCGGCCGAAGCACTTGGCCTCGTATCGCATGCCTTCTTCCAGGCTCATGGCCGCTCCTTTCAGGACAGCGTCGCAGAGAATCGCGTCGATGGCGCGGCTCAAGTGGCCGAGCTCCACGTCCGGCAGGGTCGAGGGGACGTTCGGAAGCGGCTTCGGGGAAAGCGACTTGGGTTTCCACTTGCCGCTCACGATCTCCAGCGCCAGCTCCACAGCCCGGGCCCGAAGGTCTCCCTCGACTTCCATGTCGATGAGCCCGATCTCAAGCGCCTCCGCACCGGACACGGTGCGGCCGGTGCGCAAGATCCCGGCGGCCTTCTCGATCCCCACGAGCCTGGGGAGCCGCTGCGTGCCCCCTGCGCCCGGGATGAACCCCAGGTTCACCTCGGGCTGGGCCACGAGCACCTTCAGCCCCTTCTTCGCGATCCGCGCGGTGCAGGCCATGGCGATCTCGTTCCCGCCGCCCATGGCGAACCCGTTCAGGGCGCAGACCGCGGGCTTCTTCATCCTGGCGAACGCAGAGACCTCGGCCTGGGACCCGAGCGAGGTACGCTCCGCCTCTTCCGGCGTCTGGATCTTGGCGAGGAACCCGACGTCCGCGCCCGATACAAACGCCTTCACGCCGTACCCGGTCAGGACCGCGGCCTTGACCGACGGGTCCTGGTCGACAGCCTCGGCGTGCCGTTTCAGCTCCTTGAAGACCTTGTCGCTCAGGGCGTTCAGGGACTTGGGACGCCGGATCGTGAGGACGGCCACGCCGTTCCGGTCCTCGCGCAGCACGTCCGGGATCTCCCACGGGCCCTTCTTCGCCTGCGCCTTCAGGATGTCCGGCACGATGAAGCCTGGGTGATCTTTGGCGTAGGCATCGACGAGCGCGAGCGCCTGGCCGACCCCCATGGCGTTCATCAACTCGAACGCCGGCTTCATGACGAGCGCCGTGGCGAGCGCGAGGTTGTAGTCCGCGACCGTGATGATCCCCTTGTCGAGCACGTAGGTCACAAAACCGAAGTACGCGGCCTTCATGGCGTCCGCGATCTTCTTCTCCTTCTCGGCCTGAACCTCGACCTTCTCCCCCTTGGCCGCGGTCTCCCAGGAAAGCTTCTTCTCGAGCGCGTCCTTGAGGAGCTTCGGCGACTTGAAGTGCGGGCCCAGCCGCTCGTGCATCTCGTCGAGGCCGTGATCGGTGATGGGGTTCCCGCCCGTGAGGTTGTGCGCCGTGAACGGCCCCACGCCCAGGCCCAGGGATCTCGCAGCCACGAAGTCCACCTCCTTCACGGTGCCGAGACCGTCCGTCACGCACTGGGCCGCGGCCTGGAACAGCCCCTCGAAGATCGGGTCCACGGCGTAGCCGTAGCTCGACCTCACCGGGATGGGGATCTTGCCGATGGCCTCGTAGAGGGCCATGAGGAACGACGCGGTGTGGGCCGAGGTCCTCTCCCCGGGCACGATCTCCACGATCGGGTTCCGCTCGGCCGGGAAGAAGTAGTGAGCCACCGCGGTCCGCGACGGATCCTCGAGCTTCGCGAAGATCCGCTCGGGCTCGAGATGGGACGAGTTCGAGCAGAAAATCGCGGTCTTGGGGCAGAGGGCCTCGAGCTGGCCGAAGATCTTCTGCTTCAGGTCGAGGTTCTCGGTCGCGGCCTCGACCACGAAATCCGCGCCCTTGGCCTCGTCGTAGTCGCTCGTGAAGAGGATGCAGGAGAGCATCCGATCGGCCTGGTCCTTCTTGAAGTCCCCGCTCTCGACCCCTTTCTGGACCTTCTTCTCGAGCTTGGCCCGGCCCTTCTTGAGCGCGTCCTCCACCACGTCGAGAACCACCACGGTCACGCCGAAGGGGCTCAGGACCTTGATGAAGTGCAGGGCGATGTCGGGGCCGATCTGGCCCGATCCGATCACGGCGATCTTCTTGATGCTTCGGTTCAGGATTTCGTAGACCATGTTCTCCTCCAGGATCATGGAGCCGGCGCCTCCCCCGAGGCCGCGCTCCGGTTTTCCGAAGTGCCCAACGAGGCAGGCGGCATATTATCCTTCTTCAATCGTTCTTATCAATTCATTTTGAATCGGGCCGGGGTTGATGGTACGGATATCCGAGGACGGTATTTCCATCTCATGCATCCGATACGGGTCAAGATCCGCGAGGTCATCAACCGGCTCGAAGAGACCGAGATCACGTTTCCGCAGTGCTTTCTCCTCGTCGTCGCCTTCCCGCTCATCCGGGGAGTGATCGAAAGCTTCACCTACCTCACCTCGGACAGCGCCTGGCGGCTCGACTCCACCGTGGCGGACCTCGTGGGATTCTATCTCCTCGTGATCCTGGCCTTCAGCCTGATCCTGTCCAAGCTCACCGGCGTGGGCATGGTCCGGATCGCGAAGCTCGGGATCTTCTTCATTCCGCTCATCGTGCTGCCCCCCATCATCGACGTGATCGTGAGCGGGAGCTTGAACGGGCTTCAGATGAAGTACCTCACGTACCAGACCCCGGCCGAGCTCGGATGGAAGAGCCTCACCGCGTACGCCATGATTTTCCTGCCGAATCAGGAGGGAACGCCGGGCTGCCTGGGAGTCGCCCTGCTCACGGTTCTAGGCACGGGGCTCTATACCTATATGAGGACCCTCTCGCTCGGGCGGGCGGTGGCGGCCTTGCTCCTTTGCCACTTCGTCATGTTCATCATGGGGTCCGAGCCCGCGTTCACCGACCTCATCGTGAACGGGATCAGCGGCTGGATCAACCCGGCAAGGGCCCTCAAGTACACGCAGAAGCAGAACTTCATTCTGCTGCTTTTCGTCGTCGCGGCGGTCTGGTACCGGGCGTGGGACCGGGAGCGATGGCGGGATCTCCGATCGAGATTCCTGTCGCCGATCGTGCTTCACGGCTGGATCCTCGGGCTTTCCGGCATGGTCCTGGGCGTGGCCCAGCAGGATTGGAGCTTCGGGTACCGAGTTGCAGGGAGCGCGATCATGCTTCTCGTGGCCGTGCTCGTGATGGGGGCCATGACGCCGGCCGGACGCAAGACCGTGCCCGGTTTCGAGCTCTTGTCCATGGCCTGGATCCTGTTCGGCACGATCGTCGTGTCCGACGAGAAACAGGCCCTGTTCCCGATCGCGTTCCTCCTCATCCGGTACGTGGCCGAGCGGTCTCCGTACCAGGCGGGAAGGATGCCGATCCTTGCCGGGCTCCTGTCCGCGGCCGGGTCCGCGGCCCTGTTCATCTGGGGATTCTCGCTCGCTACCGGCAGGCTCGAGAACTTCCCGATGGACGTGATGGCTGCCTTGATCGCGGCCTCGGTCCTGGCCCAGCCGCTCGCCCGCCGCGAGCTCGGGCTCGAGCCGCTCCGGATACCGGGCTTCGTTTCGGAAAAACGGTTTCCGCTCGAGGTCCGGACCAAGATCGCGGTCATGGCCGCGGTGATAGCCTTTCCGCTGGCCGCGTCCTTCTCGCGGTCGAACGCGGTCTGGCTCTGGCTGCCGATCCTGGGCGCCATGCTCCTGGTTTTCCTCGCGCACTTCCGCGAAAAGCCCATCCGATGGATCGTGCCGGTCGCCTATCTCCTCTGCGCGTTCCTCGCCGTTGCCGCGTTCCTCCCCAACTGGCCGCTCGCCAAGGCCCTGCATCCCGATATCGTGATCGTGAAGCCGGACAAAGCATCGCCTTGATTTTTCAGTGCCCGGGTTCACCGCATGAAATGTACCTATCGCTCGTTGGCGCTGGAACTCCGTCTGCCAGGACGTTGCAATAAATATTCGGAAAGGAAATTTGTTCATATCGCATTTTCGTGGAATGGCCTGGCAAGCAACCCTTGTCGTTCATGGAACAATCACAACCAAGTGTAATTTCAAGTGAAATTGGACATGCCATCGCCAGGGCAATTCCATGGATCAGTTATTGCTACTGCCTTTTATGGAAGGGAATGGAAAATGACCCCATTTAAATCCTTCGGATTGTGCATCCTCATTTTATGGTCTGCGGGATGTCGGTCCTATGAAACGACCAAGACCGGCTCTTCGGACGCGGCCGCACAGGTCGAGGCCGGTGCGGATGCGGACATGGACGCGGACATGGATTCCGACGCGGACGCTGATGCCGACGCGAATTCCTGCACGAAGGATGCGTGCAGGGCAAAGGACGACAAGGTCTTTGGCCTGTTCATGCCGAGCTGGTGCGACGGATATTACGAATGCGGGAGCAGCGGCGGATGCCGTTTCGTGGAGCCGAATGCCGAGACCGGAACCGTGTGCCCCAGGCCTGACGGGGATCCGGAAGCGGTCATCTGCTGCGAATGGGATTATCCTGAAAATCCCCAAGGGGCGGGCCGATGTGCGAAGGACTGGCTTGAATGCCGCGGCGCATGCAATGATTGCTGCGAAAATGCCTCTTGCTGGGCCAAGGACACGAGAGACCATGACGGTCTCCACCCGAGCTGGTGCAATGGCTACTTTCAATGCAATTGCTGGGGCGGTTGTCAGTACTATCCGCCCAATGACGCAGGAACCGTATGCCCGCGCCCGGGTGGCGATCCGACGAATACCATGTGCTGCGAAGGGAACTACCCCTATGATCCCTGCGGCAGCGGCGCATGCGTGCCGCCCGATACCGTAGGCTGCTACTAACCGGCCGATCAAATGTGAGCACCAGTAACCGAGGGGAACCCTTGACCTCACCGCGCGATGTTGTTACATTGTAGATACAAAGGTCTACCCAGCGAGGTGACACCATGGTGAAGAATCTGACGAAACACGGCAACAGCCTGGCCCTGGTGATTGAACGGCCCGTCCTGAATCTTCTCAAGATCGAAGAAGACACACCGCTCGACATTTCCACCGACGGCGAGGTCCTGGTGATCACGCCGGTCCGTGATCGCCATCGCCGGGAGCGGTTCAAGAACGCCCTGGAATCCGCGAACCGGCAATACGGACGCGCCTTGAAACGCCTCGCCAAGTAGCCTGTGGAACCCGATTTCCTCAACTTGGCCGAGGTCCTCGAGATCCATCGCGACCAGATCGAGCGCTACGGCGGCGATCCCGGCCTTCTCGATCTCGGCCTCCTCCAATCGGCGATCGCCATGCCCATGGCCACGTTCGCCGGCCGATTCCTGCACCCGGATCTGTATGCCATGGCGGCCGCGTACCTGTTCCATCTCGTGATGGACCATCCCTTCCTGGACGGGAACAAGCGGACGGGCACGGTGGCCGCGCTGGTGTTCCTCGATCTCAACGGAGTTGCGATCCGGGCGAGCGAGAGCGCGCTGGAGAAGCTCGTCCTTTCCGTGGCCAAGGGGAAGGCCGATAAAGCCCGTATCACTACGTTCTTACGCGAGCACACGAGCCCGGCCGATCAAATGTGAGTGGCACCAGTGACCGAGGGTTTGGTCAAGGCAATGGACAAACGACGACGCTCTCGGTTTTTTCCTGGCCAGAGAGCATCTGGGTCGGCGGCGTCAAGGCGAGCTTGTGGTCGCCCATCTGCTTTAGCACGATCGGCTTTCCGGAAAACGGATCGATCATCGCACCGTGAAGAGGCTCTTTCTTGAAGTCATCCGGGCCGGGACATGTTCCGGAAACCTCTGCGATGCGCCGGTAGATGGCATGCACCTGCAAGGCTTTGAGCCGGAAAAGAAGCAAGCCTTCCCGTTGCACAAACGAATCATACCCGATGAGTTGAAGGGACCGGAACATCAATATCATCGTCCTCCCCATCTTGGCCTTGGCATCCTTGGAAAATAGGAAATTGAAGACTATTCCGACGGTGCCCAGTTTCTCATCTTGAATACGTTTCTGCAACGCTATGATGTTGTCATAGCATTGCAGGCGCAATTGGGACTCGGGACACGCCTTTTCGAACTCCGCTGTAGCCTTTTGATCGGCCAGGAGATGAAATGCCCACGACATTTCATCGGTTCTAGTGTCTTGGGGGCCCAAGTCTTTCTTTTTCCCAAGTTTTAACCTCCCCGAATAAGTCCATTCCGGAGGAACCAGTTTCGGTGGGATAACAGAGAGACTGAACCCCACCAATTCTGCCCGGAGCCATGAGAAAGGATGAGGTTCAGTCCGTATCAACAAGGACATCTCTCGGTCCAACTGAAGCAGCAGGTCCTCTCCGATGGGGTCAGGCTGGTTCAGCATGAACTCCAAGGCCGGCAAGAAATGATGGAGGTCCCCAATGATCGCACTCCAGAGATGGACATCCGGAGCCCCTCCTCTGGACAGGTCCTGTCCGAAACGCATGCTGTCCAACAGAAGGTCCAGGGCTTTCTTTCGGTCGCCTTTGGCCCAGAGATCCCGGACGATCCATGAAATCACTTCGGACAATCTCATGAAGGGGGATATACTCGCTTCCTCTCGAACTCCGGGAAGATAGGGACTGCATCCGTCCTCGTAGCGAACCGCCTCTTGAAGCGCCGATATCACCGGATCGCAGGCGGTGATGATGTCCTGAAGCTCCTTCGATTCATTGTAAGGCAGGGCTTTCTTGATCTGTGATTCTTTCTCCCGAAGCAGTCGAAAACAGGATTGGGTTTCCGGAGTGCCTTCCATGACCTCGATTATTTTCGGCGCGGCCTTGCCGGGAAGAGCCTCGCCTCTCAGCACGGGTCTTGGACATGTCTTGGTCATGTTGAGCGAGGCCTCGTTCAGCACCCATTTTGCGAAAGCCTGTGTCTGTTCCTCACTGAAGAGACGAGGCGGGGGTCCAGAAGGGGCCGACTCCTGGCAACCGATCCCCCAAAACGTCAGCGTCATCAAGACAATGAACGCCGCGAGGCTCTTTTGGAACGTAACCCCTTCCATCGGTGCCGTTTTTTCAGGATCACGTTGAGATGTCGGAGCGTTCCCCCCCGGCTGCATCGTGGGCTCCTTTGCTGATATTGATTACAGAATAGCGCAATCCGGGGGAGGGCTCAAGGCGCTGTCTTTCGGAACAACCGCATAAGACGTGTCCGGCACCTGGGCGCTGCAGAAAAGTTGACGAGCCATGAGTATGATAATATACTACTTTGTAGGAAGTAGAGGATAATGTATGAATAGAAGAGTCAATGCACTACAGGCGGACGAGATGGTCGGGACCAGGGAAAAGGACGAGCCGGGCAAGCGGCACGAGGTGGTGGGGTTCTCGCTCGCGGTCCTGGCCGCGTTCATCCTGCTTGCGCTCCTCTCCTACAGCGGCAAGGACGGCGGCCGCGGCACGGACCTCGTGGGCTCCGTGGGCCGGCACCTCGCGTATTTCGGTCTCGACACCGTGGGCATCGGCATCTATTTCCTCGACATCGCCCTCTGGATCACGGCCCTGTCCCTGGTCGTGGGCCGAAGGGTGACGTTCAGGCCGCTCGCGGCGACCGGGCTCTTCGCCGTCATGATCTTGGGGTCCATCGCGGCCCATGTGTGGTCCAACGGCGCCCTGGTCCACGGCGGACATCCGGCCGGCGGCATCGTGGGCGAGACCCTGGGCGAGATCAGCCGGTCCCTTTTCGCAGACACCGGCACCCTGCTTCTCGCCTCGGCCGGAATCGTGGTCATCCTGGTGCTCGTCACCAACTTCTCCATCTGGAGCACTCTCAAGCTCATGGGTCGTTTCCTTGCCGTGTCCGCGATCCTGTTCTCCCGGATCGTGAGGCGTATCGCGGTCGCGTGGATCGCGGCCGCAGCCCGGTACCGCGAGCGGCAGAAGGAGAAGCGCGCGGCCGAGCCCACGATCCAGATGTCGTCCCAGGCCTCCGAAACGATCGAGAACCCCAAGGAGATCATCGTGAAACCGGCTGCGGCCGAGACCTCGGTCGAGCCGTCCATCGTGGAGAGCAAGGTGAAGAAGGTGGTGCGGCGCAAGGCCAAGGACCCGGCCGACGCAGCCGGCGAGGAGATGGGTGCGCAGAAGGACGGGTTCGAGCTTCCGCCCCTGGAGTTCCTGAGCCGTCCCAGCGAGAACGAGGACCCGTCGATCGTCGTGGATGCCGCGGCCCTGAAGGAGACCGCGGTCCGCCTCGTCAAGGTCCTGAGCGACTTCAGCGTGATCGGCGAGGTGCGCGAGATCTACCCGGGCCCGGTGGTTACCATGTACGAGTTCGTGCCCAACTCGGGCACCAAGCTCTCCAAGATCGAGGGGCTCTCGTCCGAGGTGGCCATGGCCCTCGAGGTGAACAAGGTGCGCGTCGTGGCGCCCATCCCGGGCAAGAACGCTGTGGGGTTCGAGATCCCGAACAAGACCCGCCAGATGGTCTACCTGGGCCCCCTCATCGCGGACGAGGGGTTCCGGAACGGCAAGCTCCTGCCGCTCGCGCTCGGCAAGGACATCAACGGCAGGCCCTACTACGTGGACCTCGCCAAGATGCCGCACCTCCTCGTGGCCGGCACTACCGGCTCGGGCAAGAGCGTGTCCGTGAACGCCATGATCCTGAGCCTCCTCTACCGCTACACGCCGAACGACATCCGGTTCCTCATGATCGACCCCAAGGTGATCGAGCTGGGTGTGTACGAGGGGATCCCTCACCTGCTGCTTCCGGTGGTGACCGACATGAACAAGGCCGCGCTCGCCCTGAAATGGGCCATCGACGAGATGGAGCGGCGCTACCAGCTCTTCGCCGAGGTGGGGGCGCGGAACCTCGGGAACTACAACCGCAAGGTCCAGAACCCAGAGGCGATCGAGACCGAGCGGCCCGTCACCCTGCTGCACGACAGCGAGGAGAAGAAGGAGTACCGGCCTCTTCCCTTCATCATCGTGGTGATCGACGAGCTCGCGGACCTCATGATGGCGGCGGCGCGCGACGTCGAGACCGCGGTGGCCAGGCTCGCGCAGAAGGCGCGCGCCTCCGGCATCCACCTCATGGTGTCGACCCAGAGGCCCTCGACCGACGTCATCACCGGGCTCATCAAGGCGAACTTCCCGTCGCGGATATCGTTCCGCGTCTCGTCGTCCATCGACTCCAGGACCATCCTCAACCAGAACGGCGGCGAGACCCTGCTCGGGAACGGCGACATGCTGATCGTGCCGCCCGGCTCGCCCGATCTGGTGCGGGTGCACGGCGCGTTCGTGAGCGACGAAGAGATCAAGAAGGTGGTCTCGTTCCTGAAGCAGCAGGGCACGCCCCAGTACGACGAGTCAATCTTGAAGCCGCGCGAGGACGAGGAGGGGCCGGACGAGGAGGACTTCTCGGACGACCTCTACGACAAGGCCGTGGCCATGGTGGCCGAGTCGCGGCTCGCCTCGATATCCCTGGTACAGCGCCGGCTCCGCATCGGCTACAACCGCGCCGCGCGCATGATCGAGCGCATGGAGCGCGAGGGGGTGGTGGGCAAGGCCAACGGCTCGTCCCCGCGCGAGGTCCTCATCTCACCTCAATGATGGCTATTTCGCAGGAACGCGGACGCAGCGGAAGCCGACCACGTTGCTGAAGCTCGCGGGATCGAGCCCCATGCGGGCCGTGACCCGCGAGTCCGCGACCGGGTTGCCCCGGCCTCCGCCCCGGATCACCTTCGTGGTGCCGTCTGCCGGGCCCTGGGGGTTGTCGGTGTAGGCCGCGGCGCTGCAGTTCGCGCCGTTCTGGCAGTATTTGGAGGCGTACCAGTCCCAGACCCATTCGTACAGGTTCCCGGCCATGTCGTAGGCGCCGGACCAGGACGAGGCGTTGCTCAGGGTCTGGTACTCCTGCGTCGTCGTGTCGGGCCAGCCCCAATCGGCGAGCGTCTGGTTGTCGCCGACGAAGAAGAGCCGCGGGGTCACGCCGTTCGACGAATCGGGTTTGCCCGGATAGACGTCCCATGGATCGCCGTTGTCCTTGAAGTTCACCTGGTTGCCGGCCACGGTATTGCCGGAGGGGTACGCATAGTACGCCTCGGTCGCCGGCGTGCCGTCGTGATCGGACCCGCGCGCCGCGAACTCCCACTCGGCCTCGGTCGGGAGCTGACCGAAGTAGCCGCTCCCGGCGATCCAGGTGCAGAACGCGTCGGCACCGTACCACGAGACCTCGTAGATCGAGTATTCCGACATGCCCGTGTCGCACTGCCATTTGCCGCCCGTGTACTTGACGTGAATCTTGGATGCGGCGTCGGTGTTGAGACACGGCTGGCCCTCGCACCCGGCTCCGGCGTCGGCCGGGATCGCGTTCTCGTTCAGGAACGCGGCATACTCGCCGTTCGTGACCTCGGTGAGCTGGATATCGAACGGCACCACCACCACGCGGTGATAGGGCAGCTCGTTCGAGGGACAGCTCGACTCCTTGCATCCGATATAGTATTCGAACACGCCGCCGTCCCCGGGTCCCGTGTCCCCGGCCGCCGGCACGAAGCAGCCCGCCCTATTGTCGGTGTCCTTGCAGAGGCAGCCGCGGCAGTAATCGAACGGCTTGCCGCCGTCAGGCGCGGCGTCTGCATCTCCATCGCCGTCCGAATCGGCATCCGCATCTGCGTCGCCGCCGTCCGGCACGTCCATGGAGTCGGGATTGTCATCCACCTTCTTCGGCAGCGTATCGTCGGAGTACTCGTTCAAATCCTTTTCGGGCACGTCGACCTTCACGCACTCGGCCTCGTTGTCCACGAGGTTGCAGGTCATGTCCTTCTGCTGCTCGCACTTCTCGTAGTAGCGGATGTTGCGGCCGTCCACGACCTCGTCGGTCAGGCGCGCACACCGGTTGTAGAGCACGGCCTTGAGCACCATCACCTTGTCCTTCACGAACTTGATGCGCGCCTTGCGGCTCACGAGCTTGTTCTCGGGCCCCACATCGCGCGGGTCCATCTGGTCGTCCGGAAGCTTCCAGTACCCGGTGACCGTGAAGAGCACCGGCGTGACGAGCCCCTTGGACGCCAGGATCCCCACGGTGGCCGGCAGCACGATTGTGCTCGCCTCGCTCACGTCGTAGTACTTTTTCGACACCTCCTCGCCCAGCACGTCCCGCTTGGTGCCGTCGTCGATCTCGACCGAGATGTACTTGATCCGGTTGTTCTGAGGCTGGTCGCCCGGTGTCCGGAGGATGTCCGTGTCGATCGAGAGCACCATCTCGGTGACCTTCTCCTTGGTGCATCCCCATAAGGCCGCTCCGAGAATGAGCAGGGGCAGGAGCCCCGGAACGATCGTTTTCGATGATAGGTTCGATTCGGGTCGCATCACGGCCGCACCTCCTAGAGCTGATGGGTGTATGGGGGAAGGCTCCCATCCACCGGCGATTCGGGATTTGGCCACAGGATGCCGCCGAGCCACAGCCCCAGGACCGTGATCCCCCCTGCCACGATAAGGCCTCCTGCGACCCCGAGCCCCCAGTAGAGGCCCGTGTTGTCCTCCTCGACCGCCGGGCCGGCCACCACCTTGTTCTCAAGCTTCGCCACGACCGTTCGGTTCTGGCCCGCCGTGATGGTGAGCTCGGTTCGGTACGGCGCCTTGTCGTCGTGGATCACTTCGAGCTGGTGACCACCGGCCGTGAGATCCCCCTCCCACGGCGCGAACCCCTTGTTCTCGCCGTCGATGAAGACGCTCGCGCCGGGCTCCGACGCCTCGATGCGGGCATGTCCCTTCTCCACGAGAGGTGTGAGCTCCACGCTGATCTCCCTCGTCTGGTTGGCTGCGATCACGAGCTCGCTCACGAACGGCTTCATGCCGTCGGCCGTGACCTCGAGCTCGTGGCCGCCGGCCGGGAGTGTCCCCTCCCACGGCGTGCGACCGACATCCCTGCCGTCGATCTTCACTGTCGATGCACCCACCGACGATTTGATCACCACCTTGCCCTCGGTCTTCACCTTCTCCAGAGTCAGGGTCACTTTCTGTGCCTGGCCGGACGCGATCATCACCTTGGACTGCACCTCGGTGAACCCGTCCAGGGTCGCGGTGATGAGGTGCTCGCCCGGGTCCATCAGGATCGGCTTCGGGAGCGGGGAGTTCCCCACTACCGTATCCCCCACCTTGATCGTGGCGCCGGTCTCGCGCACCTCCACCGTGACCGGTGCGAGCAGGGATCGCATCTCGTCGATCGCGTCCTGGATTTCCTGCTTTTCCGGCCCCTTGAGCTTGCTCTCGCCGTTCTTGAGGTAGAGCTCCAGGGTCGAGATCGCCTCGCCGTACCGGAAGAGGCTCTTCAGGCATGCGCTCGTGTTCTTGAGCACGCGGAAGTTCGGGAAGAGGTTGTAGGAGGCCCTGAACTCGGCCAGCGCCGCCTCGAAGTTTCCCTCGTCGAAGAGGGCCACCCCCTGGGTGAAATGGTTCTTCGCCTCTTCCTTGGGGTCATCGGCCAGCGCCCTGCCGGAGAGGCTCAGGATCAGCAGGCCTCCGGCCAATGGAATCATGAGTCGATGGGTCATGGTTGAAGCTCCTTCAAGCCTATTCCTCGGGGTAATCCCGCTGAAGCTGCAATTGTTTCGCCCCCTGGTAGACCTTCTTGCCTCCTTTTCGGGGCTGGGGTGAAGGCTGGTTTTCGGCGGCCGGCGCAGTCTCGGCAACCGGCTTGGCCGTTGCGCCTTCCGGAGCAGCCGGGCCGGTCTTACGCTTCACGGAGCCGCGCTCCGAGCCGGGTTCACGGGCCCGGGAGGCCGACGCGGCCGGCTGCAGAAGCACCGCGATCTCAAGGTTCGATTCGGGCACGAACGCCTTCTCGAACCGCTCGAACCCGTCGGCCTCCACCACGAGAATGTGCGGCTCCGTGGAAGGGGGTAGCAAGAGGGGCAGGCTCTCGGCCGGCTTGCCGTCGAGGAGCACGCGGGCTCCTTCCGGCACATTGCTGACCGAGATCCGCACCTTGCCCTCGATGAGGGCCGGCTGGGGAATGGAGGGCTGGGGCGCCGGCACGGGCGAGGGCTGGGCCGCGCTCTGAACGGCGGCCGGCTCAGGGGGCTTGGGGCTCAATGGAAGGGCGATTTTGAAATTCATGCCCTGGGGCCGAAGCAGGTAGATCAGGGCGGATGCGGCGACGAGAACGAACATGGTCGCGAGTCCGGCGTAAAGTGCGGTCCGCTTTCGCTTGGCCGATCCCGTGACGTCGGTCCAGCCCATCTTGGTGGGGGCGACGGACACTTTTTTCCCGGCCGGGATGGACGGAGACCCCACTTGCGTTGCGCCGAAGACCGAACGGCGCGCGCCGAAGGGCTTTAAAAGCTCGATGAAATTATCGGCCGACTGGATCCGGTCGTCCCGGTTGCGGGCGAGCGCCTTGCGGAGCACGCCGCAGAGCTCGTCCGGGAGATCGGGCCGGTACCCCCTGGGGTCGTCCGGCTCCTCGAGAAGGAGCTTGCGCAGGAGCTCCTGGAGGGTCGCGGCCTTGAAGGGAAGGTGGCCGGTCAGCATCTGGTAGAACATGGCGCCCGTGGCGTAGATGTCGGCCCGGGAATCGAGATCGGGCCTGCCCTCGGCCTGCTCGGGCGCCATATATACCGGCGTGCCGAGCACCATGCCGGTCCGGGTAAGGTTCATGGCCTCGCCCGACCCCTGGTCGTGGAACTTGGAGATGCCGAAGTCGAGCACCTTCACGAAGTCGCATCGGCCGGCCATGGTGGTGAGGAAGATGTTGTCCGGCTTCATGTCGCGGTGTATGATCCCCTTGTCGTGCGCCGAATTGAGGGCCGAGAGGACCTGGCTGATGATGTCCACGGCCCTCGGGATCTCCATCCCCTTGTCCGCCTCGATCACGTTGGAGAGGGGCTGACCGTCGAGAAGCTCCATGACGATGTACGGCGCCCCCTCGGGCGTGTATCCCAGGTCCATGATCTCGATAATATTGTCGTGACCGATCATGCTCGCGGCCCGAGCCTCGCGCTGGAACCTGGCCACCACCTGCGACTCGCTCGCGTACTGGGCGTGAAGCACCTTGATCGCCACTTTCCGGCCGATGAGGCGGTTCTCGGCGAGAAAAACCACGCCCATCCCGCCCTCGCCCAGGAGCCGCTGGATCTCGTACTTGTTGTCTAGAACGGTACCTTCACCGATCGGCATGACGTCGTCGCTAAAAAAGCCCTCCAATGACCTGCCCCCATCGTACCCAAGACGAGGACGAAGTAAAGAAGCTAAAAATAATGGGTTCGGCCGCTTCCTATGCTATGATCTGTTCAGAGACCATGGTCATGTTTCTTGATTCGGTCCACACGCTGCCTGTAGGATGTCCGAAACGGCCCGGCAAGGCTGGGCCGAACCCGATTCCGGCACGGAGTAGCTGATGCGGAGCGGCAGGAACGCCATCGCCGTTGGGGTCCTGGCTGTGGGCGCCATCCTAGCGGTGTACTACACGGTCCAGTGGGTGGACGAGCGCGAGTCCGGGGAGAACCCGTACCGTGTTTTCGCGCTTTTCCCCGACGCCACGGGCCTTAATGAGAAGACCTACATTGCCATCGCAGGCATCAAGGTGGGGTCCATCGAGAAGATCTCCCTCCAGGGGGGGGTGGCCCGGGTCGACCTTCAGGTGAACGGCGACATCCGCATCTACGATGACGCGGCGCTGCTCAAGTCCGCCGGCTCGATCCTGGGCGAGTATTTCCTCATCCTGATCCCGGGCACGGCGACCAAGCCCCTCATCAAGGACGGGGGGCAGATCAAGAACGTGGGCACCGAAGGGCTCCTGGGAGCGCTCGACAGCATCTCCAAGGACATCAAGCAGGTGACCGGCGTGCTCGCGAACGTGCTCGGCACCGACGCGGGCCAGGTGCAGATCGCCGAGATCGTGAAGAACCTGACCGAGATATCGCGGTCGGTGAACCAGATCCTCGTCGATAATAAGGAATCAGTGCACAACACGGTCCAGAACCTCGAGAACATCACTGACCAGTCCAAGCCCGGCGTGGTTGAGATCGTGGAGAACCTCCGCGAGATTTCGAAGGATCTCCGGGAGGTGATCCGGCAGAACAGGGACCAGGTGGGCGCCACGGTGGGCGACACGCGCGAGGTGCTGGCCAAGATCAACAGCGCGGCGGAAAAGCTCGACCGGACCCTGGCCAACGTCGAGAGCATCACGACCGGCCTGGAGAAGGGGGAGGGCACGGCCGGCCGGCTGCTCAAGGACGAGACCCTCATCAACGAGGTGGAGGGAGTGGTGGGGGGCGCCGGCGAGTTCGTGGACTCGCTCACGAGGCTACAGACCATCGTGGAGCTCCGGAGCGAGTACAACTTCAACGCGAACTCCCTGAAGACCTACCTCGCCCTCCGGCTCCAGCCGCGCGAGGACAAGTACTACCTCATCGAGATCATCAACGACCCCCGGGGCCGGACCCACCGCACCGAGACCGTGGTCCAGTCCACGAACCCGAACGACCCGCCCGAGTGGCGCGAGGTCCGCTACACCACCTCGGACGAGTTCCGCTTCTCCCTAATGTTCGCGCGCCGGATCAGCTTCGTGACGTTCCGGTTCGGCATCAAGGAGAGCACGGGCGGCATCGGCGTGGACCTCCACTTCCTGAACGACCGGCTCGAGCTGCAGACCGACCTCTTCGACTTCGGGTCCGATGTGTATCCGCGGCTGAAGGAAACCGCCGCCCTCGAGTTCCTCCGCTATCTCTACATCATCGGCGGCGTGGACGACGTGTTCAACGGGGACCGCGACTACTTCGTGGGCGCCATGATCCGCTTCAACGACAAGGACCTCAAGTCCATCCTCACCTTCTCGCCCGTCAAGGTCGGGAACTAGCATTTTTCGTTCGAATTCTATTTCAACAACCGTAATATTTTAGGTATATTCGATTTTCTGAGGTTGATCATGCGCGTGCAGTACACCCTCAAAATTGAAGAGCCGCAAAAGGATGTCCGGATCCTGAACTTCATGTCCCAGGAGGTGGTGGTGGGTCGGGGCGAAGGGGCCATCCCCCTCCAGGATCCGCAGATCTCGACTCGTCACGTCGTCATCTCGACCAAGAACCACCAGCTCTTCGTGAGGGACCTCCAGAGCACCAACGGGACCAAGCTCAACGGCAAGGCGCTCGTGCCGCAGACGCCGGCCGAGATCCGAACCGGCGACGTGCTCCTGCTCGGAAAGTCGTCGCGCATTACCTGCCTCAGCATCGACGTGGTCCGGCCCCATGCGCATGAGCAGGCCAAGCCCAAGACGGGGCAGGCCAGGAAGGTCTCGCTGCCGCCTCCTCCGCCCAAGAAGGAGGAGGTCGATTCGTTCGGCTTGCCGATCCCCCGCGAGCCCGAGCCGATCCCCGAATCGGAAGAATAGACTCGTTTTCTCAAAGGTATCCAACACCACGACACGAGGCCCACGGAACCAGCGATCCTGGGGCACAACTCTTGCTTGTTGGTGAGTGCAACATGTTTATCGATCCTCCATCCCAGGAAATCATTCCTGCTGAGCCGGTCGACCGAATGATCCTCATTATTCGAGGACACAAGGTGATTCTGGATAAGGATCTTGCCGTCCTCTATGGCGTTGAAACCAAGTATTTAAACAGACAGGTGAAGCGAAACGCCGGAAGATTTCCGGCAAACTTCATGTTTCGGCTTGCTCCCGAGGAGAAGAATGAACTGGTGACAAAATGGCACCGGTTTACGAGCCTGAAGCATTCGCAGACCTTGCCCAATGCATTCACTGAACACGGCGTGGCCATGCTGGCGAGTGTGTTGAAAAGCGAAAGAGCAGTACGGATCAGCATTCATATCATCAATACATTCATCAGACTCAGGCATGAACTGGCGATACACCGAGAATTGGCAGGTCGATTGGATGAGCTAGAGGCTAAGATCGAGAAACACGACGAGAAGATATTGGCGATCTTCGACGCCATCCGCCAGTTGATGTCGCCCGACGTGAGACCTGTCCGCCGTATCGGGTTCGATACAATGCGCCGGAGAAACGCTCCCTGATCCCTAAAAGGGTTTCGATTCGCAGAAGGTTACGGTGTCAGTCTGGACATCAGGCGCGGGAACGGGACGCACTCCCGGATGTGCTTGCGGCCCGTGAGCCAGCCCACCGTGCGCTCGATGCCCAGCCCGAACCCGGCGTGCGGCACCGTACCGTAGCGACGGAGGTCCAGGTACCACGAGAAGGCCGACTCGGGAAGGCCGTGTTTCAGGATTGACGATCGGAGCGTCTCGAGGTCGTCCTCGCGCTGGCCGCCGCCGATGATCTCGCCGTACCCCTCGGGCGCGAGAACGTCCACGCAGAGCGCGAGCCTGGGATCGGTCGGGTCCTTCTTCATGTAGAAGGCCTTCACAGCGGCCGGGTACCGGTGCACCATGACCGGCCGGTCGTAGAGGCTCGAGATCTCGGTCTCCTCGTCGCCGCCCAGGTCGCCGCCCCAGGGCTTGGCGATCCCCTTTTTGTTCAGCGCGTCGATCGCTTCGGTGTACGAGACCCTGGGGAAGGGCTTACGGACCTTCTCGAGCAGGGTGGTGTCGCGCTCCAGGGTCTTGAGCTCCTCTTTCCTTCGGTCGAGCACGCGGCTCACGATGGAAACGAGGAAATCCTCGGCCAGATCCATGTCGCCGTCGAGGTCGAGGTACGCGATCTCCGGCTCGACCATCCAGAACTCGGTCAAATGCCGCCGCGTCTTGGACTTCTCGGCGCGGAACGTCGGGCCGAAGCAGTAGACCTTGCCGAAGGCCATGGCGCCGGCCTCCATGTAGAGCTGGCCCGACTGCGAGAGGTACGCCTTGGTGTCGAAGTACTCGGTCTCGAAGAGCGTGGTGGTGCCCTCGCACGCGGCCGGGGTGAAGATCGGCGCGTCGAGCATGATGAAGCCGTTCTTGTTGAAGTAGTCGCGGATCGCGTCGATCACCTCGTGCCGCACCCGCATGATCGCGTGCTGGAGCTTGGATCGGAGCCACAGGTGGCGGTGGTCCATGAGGAAGTCCGTGCCGTGATCCTTGAGCGCGATGGGGTAGGCCTCGGCGATCTGCATTGTCTCGATGCCGGTGAGGGAGAGCTCGAAGCCGCCCGGCGCGCGCGGCTCGGCGTGCACCTTGCCCTTCACGATCACGCTCGATTCCTGGGTGAGCCTGGCCATGGACTCGAACTCGGCCGCCGGAAGATCGTTCCGTCCGGCCACGCACTGGATGATGCCGGTGCCGTCGCGGAGCTGCAGGAAATGGATCTTGCCGCTCGATCGGAGGTTGTACACCCAGCCCTTGAGGGTCACGTCCTTGCCCTCGAAGGCGCTGATGGTCTCGATCACGGGTTCTTGGGTCATGGCCTCTCCTCCTCGTGCGCGTCCTGGCCTGTGACTATCGTTCGCCCCTGCCGGTGTGTCAACGGCCATGAGGCCTCCCTCCCGGCCTCCCCCCGAGAGGGGGAGGGAAGATCCTCTTCCTCGTAGGGGCGCATCGCGATGCGCCCTCTTTCACAGGGCTGGAGTCCTCCTCGCATCTGGGGTATAGTTTCCCGTGACTCCGAGATGATCATGGGAGGACAGTATGGACGACAAGCTTCGGCTTTATCTTGACAGCTCGGTGCTCGGGGCCACGTTCGATACCGAGAGCAAAGAGCGCGTGTCCGTGACGCAAGGCTTTTTGAAATGGCTCTCAAAGCGAGGACACACCGCGTGCATCTCTGGGGTTACCCTCGAAGAGATCGGAAAGGCGCCCACGAGGATTCGTTCCGGAATCGAGCAGACACTCCGGAGCCTTCGCTTGGAGATTCTCGCCGAGACCAACGACGCGAAGAGGTTGGCATCGGCCTATCTTGCCGCACGCGCCGTGCCTCAGAATTCCATCGCCGACGCCCGACACATCGCGGTCGCATCGGTGCACAACGTCGACGCGCTCGTTTCCTGGAACTTCCAACATATGGTAAACTTGTTTCGGAGGCGCAAGGTGCATGCCGTGAATCTGACGCACGGCAAGCCGCTTATCGATATCGTTTCACCCATAGAGCTGCTTGAGGCCGAGGAGGATGAAAATGGGTAAGACCGGAGGGAAAACGGAAAAGTTCGACTCGGTACGATGGTCGAGGGAGGCCAAGAAGGCAGTCAGCGAAGAGTTGCGGAAGAGGCCGTTGGATTCGGACGCGATCGAAGCCGCCGCCAAGCGTCTTGGCGCAAAGGTGGTGTACCCATCCGGCGGAACCCCCGTTCAATACGAAGCGGCAAAGGCATAGTCTATTGGCTATTACTACACCATCAAGAAACGGTGAGAGGTATGATAAGAAAACCAAGCCGGTTTTGCGTTTCGCTAAAAGATCGAGTAAAAGCAGAGACGATCGGCCCCTGAAAGGCGATATCTTATTAGGGGGAGAATGCGGCGATGAAGATCAAACCCACAGGCGGTCCCGGCAATATCGGCCTCGACGAGCTCGACGCCGTGACCGGCAAGGACGCGGCCGGGAAGACCGGAGCCGCGGACGCTGCCGGGCCGATCTCGGGGATAGATGCCATCGTGGAGGCGGTGCGCACCGGCGAGCTCAAGGGGCCCGAGGCCGTGAACCGGATCATGGAGCACGCCATGGACCAGGCCAAGGCCGCAGGCCTCGATGCAACGCGGCTCGCCACCTTGCGCGAACAGCTCGATGACCTTGTCGCGAACGACCCTTATCTGAAAAGCCTGGTCTCCAGGCTCGGGGGCTGAGCCTCTCTTTCCGTCAGCGGATCCGGACAAAGCATTCCAGAGGCAGGCCAAGGCGATCCCGCGCAGCAATCGACACACGGATCGCTTCGTTGGTCCTCTCTCCGGGATAACCGCTCACCCACGACCGGATATCCAACTGCCATGAGCGGAGCGCGGCATTGAGCCTGTCCATGGCGAGCTCGCGCAGATACTTGCCGGCCATGGACGCGAGCGCCACCGGGAAGTGCGACGCGTCCGCATCGCGGATGAACCGGACCTCGCCAAGTCCTTCCACGAGATAGGCGCTCTCGGGCCGTGTCTCCAATCGAGCCTCGGCTTTCAAGCCCAGGGCCTCGAACCAAGCACCGTACTTCTGCGTGGACCCGATCTTGCCGCACAGGAAGAGGAGATCCCGGCCTGCGTGCTTCCGGACCTCGACCGCCAGGTCCATGAACAGCTTGAAATCGAGGAAGAGCTTGCCGAGCCGCACCACCTCCCGGTTGAACCGTGCAGGACACAGGACCATGGATTTCATCAGGGCGATTCTGGCTCGAGAGCTCAAGAGGATGCTTGAGATCTTTTCTTTGCATGCCCCGAGATCCTGCGATTCGTCTTGGGACATCCATCTCGGCAAGGCCAGGTCTCGCGCCGCGCACAAAGCCTCTGCACAGGCCGGGCAATCACGCGTCGAGAAGACCGGGTGGTTCAGGACCATTTTTTCGTGAAGCCTGATCTCGGACGCCGCATCGCCCACGGCCGCGCGGATCCACGGCAGGGTCGCTGCCTCGGCCCGCGCCATCTGGTCCGGCTTGAAGAGCGCCTTGGAGTCCCGGACCGGATGATCCGGTGCGGAGAGACGCCACAGGTCCGGGGCGGCGTAGTTCGGTCCCGCGGTCTCGACGAGCACGCCGGTCACCACGAGCGGCCCCAGCCTCGGCCCGAGCCCGTTCTCGTCAATCCCGCAGACGAACATGCCTTTTCCATAGATGAGAATCCCGGAGTTGGGTAGCCCCTTCGGTTTAAAAGGTTGCGGGTGAGGTAGGCTTGCGCCTAAGATGCCAATACACGGATTGGAGGTCCTGATGCGATATTCGATGATCCTGGCCCTGCTGCTGTCGGCGACGATCCCGATGGTCTCGCTCGGCCAGAACCCGGCCCGGGAGGCGTACATCGACGCCGAGAGCCTGGCCAAGATCGGCAAATTCAAGGAGGCGATCGCGAGGTATGAGGAGGCGTACCGGCTGGCGCCGAGGGCCATGATCCTCTTCCACATGGGAGCCATCTACGAGGAGTGGGGGAAATACGACGACGCCATCGCCATGTACAAGCGGTACCTCGACGAGGCCGGGCCCCAGGACGAGGAGCGGCAGCTCGCCGAGGAGCGGGTGACCGGCATCCGGGAGGAGCTGAGCCGCACCGGCCTTTACATCGACGCGAGCGCGGCCGGCGCCGAGGTGCTTGTGGACGGCGTGTCCGTGGGCCGCACGCCGATCGAGAAACCGATCTCCGTGACGCCGGGCAACCACAAGGTCCTGGTCCGGAAAGAGGGGCTCGAGGAGTACAATACCCTGGTCGTCGTGCCGATCGGCAAGGTGACCGGCGTGAAGCCGGTCCTGATCGCAGCCGTGGTTCCGCCTCCTCCTCCGCCTCCTCCGCCCTCTCCGCCGAGCCATCTCGCGCCGTACCTCCTGTTCGGTCTGGGGGGCGGGTTCATGCTCGGCGGCGCATCGCTCGGCATCTGGGCCCTGGCCGACAACGACTGCCCGGACGAGGCGGTCTGGGCCATGCACGGCATCCTATGGCCCGGGCTCGCCGCGGTGATCATCGGGGGTATCCTCTACGCGGTGGAGGATGAGAATTTCAAGGATGAGCTCATGAAGTACCGGCTCCGTTACGGCCTGGTGGTCGGCGGGTCGGTCCACGCCCCTACCGATCGTTCTTCCCCGTAAAGTCGCAACGCTCGATCCAGTCGTCGAGCTCGGCCCTGAGGCCAGGCTGGAGTCCGGGCTCGCTCCTCTGGTTCACGAAGGCGAGCCTGGCCTCGTCCTTGCGGCCCAGGTTGTAGAGGCACACGCCGGCAAGGCGGACCGCCTCCTCTTTCGTGGCGTCGAGCTCGAGGCCGAGCGAAAGGGCGAGCCTGATTTCCTCCAGGGCGTGATCGTAATCCTCGAGTTGGAAGTACCTCCGGCCGAGGAGGTAGTGCGGGAGGCCGAGGCCGTCCAGCTCCCGGACGGCCCGGTGTAGGCTCAGGATCGCGAGCCCCTCGGACAGTGACGGCTGGCCCGCCTGGCCCACGAAATAGTCCCTCAACGCGACAGCGAGCGGGCCCAGCCTGGCCCCTTCCATTTTCGCGGCCAGGGCTCTTGCCGACGGCTGGTCCCCCTTGCCTTGGAGGAGGATCCGGTAGGCCTCCTGGGCCTTTTGCCAATCCCCCTTGCGCCAGAGCATGTCGGCCTCCAGCTCGGCGATCACGAGCCCCATGGGCTTGCCGACATCGGTCCGACGCTTGAGCTTTTCAATCTCGTACTCGGCCCTAGGGTCCTCGCCCGCGTCCAGAAGGGACCGGATGTAGTCGAGCGCGATCCTCGGGTCCCGGCCGCTCGAGTCCAGGGCCTGCCGGAACAGAGGGGGGGAGCACTCCCCGCATCCCTCGGAGCGCACGGCCGAGGCCTCGTCCTCGAGAGCCGCGACCTTGTGCACGCAACGCTTCTGGATGGTGCCCGGCCGGTCGAACGCGATCGCTGCGAGGTTCATGGTGCCCGACGGCAGGGTGAGCCCCCTGAGGAAAGCATGCCACTCGGTCTCCAGGGCCTGCGGCCCTTTGCCGGCGGCCTTGGCGAAGTCGGCCGTGGCGTAAAGGGTCTTGAGCCTCTCCACGCCGTAGCGATCCCGGAAGAACCGGAGGAACGAGCCGGCGGCCGTGTAGCTCGCGGATTGATTCCTCATGAGAAAGCGGGGTCCCATCATGTCCGCCACCGTGGGGAGGAGCTTGAGATCCAGCATGGCCCTGGACCACTCGTGCGGCGTGAGCCCCTGATGGGGCGTCCAGGCAGCGGCCACGGCAATCCCCTCGACGAGCCCGGGCAGCGGCTTCCATCCGGCCGGCAGGTGGAGCGGCTCCGGCGCGAGCACGAACGAGAGCGCGTGAACCAGCTCGTGCTTGAGCACCGGGTGGGGGAGCTCGTCCGCCTGGATGTAGACCTCCTTGAGCCAGGGCTTGGAGATTGAGACCGGGCCGGATCCGATGAGCCGCTTCTTCTCCTCGGCGCTCGCGAACACGAAGATCGAGATCTTGGGGCTCTTCCCGATTCCGAAAAAGCGCTTGAGCTGGAAAAGCCTGAACTCCGCGTCCTCGAGAAGCCTGCTCGCCTTGCTCCTGGGAATGGTCCCGGAGTAGTGAAGGTCGATGCCGTCGGCCCTGTAGGGCAGCTCCTCGAGCCGGCTCCGGAGAAAGGCCCCACCGGTCCGGTGGCCCATGGACGGGCCGAAGAAGCAGAAAAGCCCGGTCAAGGCCAGGAAGAACAGGATGGCGAGCGCGCCGTCGCTGTGAAGCCGGCTCAACCGCAAGCGCATCTTCTCCGGATCCGTGAGGCTGTGGCCTATCGCGATCAGGACCGCGATCACGAGCAACGTGCCCAGCCGGTACGTGTAGTATACGGGCGCGATCCGGATGAGTTCGTCGTAGAGCGGGCCGCTCACGTACCCGAAGAACTGACCGTACGCATACACCTCGGGCCCGGCGTAGACCCCGTAAACCGACACGGCGATGGACCCGAGCCACGTGAGGAGCCAGGCGAGCCCGGGCAGGACCGGAACCGGCATGAGCAGGCCCCAGAAGAGTCCGCAGGCCGCAGCTGCGAGCGATCCGGCCACAGGCCCCAGGAGATAGAAAAAGAGCCCTCCGGCGAAGTCGCAGTCCGGCGCCCGGAGCGTGTTGAGCAGGCTCAAGAGGACCGGTGCCGCGAGCGCCGTGAGCACTGCGCCCACGAGCCGGACATAGAGCACGATCGCAGGCCGGACGGCGCCGGGATGGGACCCCTTCGCGTTCCGCACCCGCCGGGGCTCTCCGGCTGCGAAAAGGCCGGCCCAGAGCGACGCCGGGAGCGCGAGGACGAGCGAGAACTCGTAACCCATGGACTCGGTGAGCGGCAGGAAGCACAAAACCGCTGCGATCGCCGCGATGAGGATCAACCCGACGAGGAAGCGCGTGGAGTGTAGTATCGGCTCGGCCTTGTTGGTGGATTTGGCCATGGGCTGCGACAAGGTCGCGTCACATCCCCTACGCCGTGGGTGCCGGGTCCGAGGAAGATGGCATGGGCCGCATCAGGTCGGGCGGATTGGGGATGCTGAGACCTTCACCCTTGGGCTCGAGCACGGCCTCGAGCACCTCCTCCATCCGATGCACGAACACCAGCTCGAGCTCCTTCTTCACCTCCTCGGGGATGTCCGGAAGGTCCTTCTCGTTCCGCTTCGGCAACACCACGCGCTTCACGCCCGCCCGGTGCGCGGCCAGCACCTTCTCCTTGACACCGCCCACGGGCAGCACGAGGCCCCGGAGCGTGATCTCGCCGGTCATGGCCACGTCGGGCCTGACGAGCCGTCCGGTGAGGAGCGATGAGATGGCGCTCAGCATGGCCACGCCGGCGCTCGGCCCGTCCTTGGGGATGGCGCCGGCCGGCACATGGATGTGGAGGTCGAGCTTGTCGAGGAAGTTCAGTGGGATGTTGAGGTCCGCGGCCCGGCTCCGGACATAGGAGAGCGCGGTGTGAGCCGACTCCTTCATCACGTCACCGAGCTGTCCCGTCAGCTGAATCTGCCCCTTGCCCGCCATCTTGGTCGCCTCGATGAAGATGATGTCGCCGCCGGCCGGGGTCCAGGCGAGCCCGGTCGCGACGCCCGGCACCTCGAGCCGCTCCGCCACCTCGGGGTTGTATTTCTCCGGGCCGAGCACGCTCCTCACGAACGGCTCGTCCGCATCGATCTTCCTGGGCGTGCCCTCGCACCCCTCGGCCACCTTGACCGCGACCGCGCGGCACACGGCCGCGATCTCGCGCTCAAGGTTCCGGACGCCGGCCTCGTGCGTGTACGAGTCGATGATGAGGTCCACTCCCTTGTCCTTGAAGTCGATGATCTCATCGGACAGGCCGTGGTCGGTCACCTGCCTCGGGATGAGGAAGTGCCGGCTGATGCGGCGCTTCTCCTCGCGGGTGTAGCCCGGGATCTCGATCACCTCCATGCGGTCGAGAAGCGCGGGGGGCACCGGGTCGAGGACGTTCGCGGTGGTGATGAACATGACCCTGGAGAGGTCGTACTGCACCTCGATGTAGTGGTCCGAAAACTGGTTGTTCTGCTCCGGGTCGAGCACCTCGAGCAGCGCCGCCGACGGATCACCGCGGAAGTCGTGTCCCAGCTTGTCCACCTCGTCGAGCATGAAGACCGGGTTGATGGTGCCGGCCTTCTTCATCCCCTGGATGACCCGGCCCGGGAGGGCCCCCACATAAGTGCGGCGGTGGCCCCGGATCTCGGCCTCGTCCCGCACGCCGCCCAGGGAGACGCGCACGAACTTGCGTCCCGAGGCGCGCGCAATCGAACGGCCGAGGGAGGTCTTGCCCACGCCGGGCGGCCCCACGAAGCACAGGATGGGCCCCTTCTTGTCGGGCTTGAGCTTGCGGACAGCGATGTACTCGAGGATGCGCTTCTTCACCTTTTCGAGGTCGTAGTGATCCTCGTCGAGCACCTTGCGCACCTCGGGCACGTCGAGCCGGTCCTCGGTGGCCTCGCTCCACGGCAGGTCCGCGATCCAGTCGAGGTAGGTGCGGACCACCGTGTACTCCGCGCTCGAGGACTGCATCTGCTTCAAGCGCGAGAGCTGCTTGCGCGCCATCTTCTCGGCCTCGGCCGGAAGGCCCTTGGCCGTGATCTTGTGATCGAGCTCCTCGAGGTCGTCCTCCTCATCGTCCTGCTCGCCGAGCTCCTCCTTGATCGCCTTGAGCTGCTGGCGGAGGAAATACTCCCGCTGGCTCTTGCCCATCTCCTCCTGGACCATGGAGGAGATCTCCTTCTTCACCTTCAGGATCTCGAGCTGTCGCGTGAGGTACATGAGACAGAGCCGGAGCCGCTGCGTCAGGTCCACCGCCTCGATGATCTTCTGCTTCTCGTCCGTGGTGATGGAGAGGTTCGAGGCGACGAGGTCGGCGAGCACGCCGGGCTCGGCCACGCTGTCGAGGAACGATCCCACCTCCTTGGGCATGTTCGGGAGCATGCTCACCACCTGGCGGGCCGTCTCCCGGAGGTTCAGGGCCAGCGCGTCGATCTCCACGCTGTGCTCGGCGGGCTCCTCGATGACCTCGACCTCGGCCACGAGGTACGGCTCGGTGTGGACCTCGCGATGGGTCCGGATCCGATGGAGCCCCTGGAGCACCACGCTGTAGTTCCCCTCGCCCAGCTTGATCACCTTCAGGATCCGGGCCGAGCACCCCATGCGGTACAGGTCGGTCCAGGACGGGTCCTCGACGTCCGGGTTTCTCTGGCTCACGATTCCGAACTGCATCCTTTCGTCGCCGATGGCCTTCTCGAGCAGGTGGACCGACTTGGGCCGGCCCACGTTGATCGGGACCACGGCGGTCGGAAAGAGCACCGAGTTCCGCAAGGGAAGGATAGGGAGCATCTCCAGCCGGCACGCAACCTTTTCATCCGTCATGTCCATCCTCCGATCATCCGTTCGTTCTCGCGGGGTGATGCCATCCCGCTTTCAGTCAACGTAGTGACGCCGAGGGGCGGTGTCAACCGGGCCGTTCGGCCTGAAAAAGAGATCGCCTGTTTCTACAGGTTGAACTCGCTCGGAGTCCGCACCTTGCTTGAGAGCCGGATCTCGTCAAGCACGCCGTTGAAGTACTGGCTGCCGGAATTGACGTCGCCGATCGTCACGATGGCCACATCGGCGCTCAGGCCCGGAAGAAACGACGCCGTTCCGGATTCCGTGCCATCGACGTAGATCGTGCCGTTGCCCGAGGTGGAGTCATACGTCGCGGCCACATGGTGGAAGGCGTTGTCGTTGACGGTGCGGGTCGCGGTCATGGTGATGTCCGTGTACGAGATCACCACGGTGAGATAGGGCGCGCCGCTCGCATTGATCCCGAACTGCCAGTCGTTCTCCAACGTGCCGCTCTCCCGATTCACGATGACTCCCGCGGCGGCGGCGCTGGTCTTCACCCACGCCTCGATCGTGAAGCTGGTGGTCAGATATCCGCTGAAGTTCGCGCAGGTGAACTGATCGGTCGTGCCGTTCAGGCTGACGGCCTTGTCGATTCTGCCGTCCACGCTCGTCAGATCCCCGGAGCCGGTGCCGGGGTGAGTCCCGGTCGCATCGGCAAGGATGTTGCCCGAGGTGTCGTCGCAGTGCCACAGCGCCATGGTGTCGGTGTCGGTCTGGTAGGGATCGGGCCCGCCGTCCGCGTCGCCGTCGCCATCCGTATCGGCGTCGCTGTCGGCGTCGCTGTCGGTATCGCCGTCGGCGTCGCTGTCGGTATCGCCGTCGGCGTCGGCGTCCATATCCCCGTCGCCGTCCGCTGCGGCATCCTGACCGGCGTCATTGGCCCCGCAGCCGCAGATGCTCCATGCGTCACCGGTGAAGGCGCAGGTCTGCTCGCCCATGATCAGGCCGCCGCAGGAGCAGTACCGCTTCTGGCCGGGCTCGCAGGTCACCTTTCCGTTATCAACGCCGGTACCCCCGGATTTGTCTCCGCCGCATCCGAGATAAAGGACGGTGAGCAGGCCCAGGCCCAGGGTCCGTATGATCCATTTCTTCATGTGAATCGCTCCCTCCTGCCGAGAAAGAGCGGGCATCTCCGGCCCGCGCCGTTCCAAGCGTAGGGGAAAATCCCCAAATGATCAAATGAACGGCATGCGGACAGGCCGACCGGATCATCCGGGATTCGGATGATCGGACGCCGCAGCCCGGGCCGGGCCCACGGGCATGATGATCCACAGCACGATGTAAATGACGAGCCCCCAGAAGGCCATGAGCGTGCCGATGACGAAGAGGAGCCGGAGGAGCGTGGCCGAGATGCCGAACTCGCGGCTCAACCCGGTGCAAACCCCTGCGATTTTGCCGTTCGCCGGGTCGCGAAACCACTCGCGCGTCACGGCCTTGGGCGCCATGAAGCTGCCGCAGTGTCGGCACCGCACCGCCTCGGCCTTGATCTCTTCCTTGCAGAAGGGGCAGGTCTTGGTGTCGCTCGCGGTCATGGGGACCTCCTTCTCCAGAGAATAGTACAACCTCTCCGCAATACAAGAGCCCCCTTGATCTTACACATAGTAATGTGTAGACTTGCACCGGGAAGGGAGGTGGACCATGGCGACCAATCTGGCGCTGGACGACAAGCTCATCGAAAGGGCCAAACGCATCGGTCATCACAAGACCAAGAAGGAAGCGGTCACCGCGGCGTTGGAGGAGTACATCAAGCATCGCCGCCAACTGGGCATCCTCGAGCTCCTGGGCCGGATCGAGTACGACCCGGACTACGATTACAAGGCGCGGAGACGGGAGGACGGACATTGAACGTTCTCGTGGACACCTCCGTGTGGTCTCTGGCGCTCCGACGAAACCCCGAGAAACTGAACCCCGATGAAAAGCGGATCGTACAGCTCCTGGAAAGGCTGATACGGAGCGGAAGGGTCGTCATGACGGGTCCCATCCGGCAGGAGGTGCTTTCGGGAATACGGAACGAAAACGACTTCGAACGATTGAAAAACAGATTGGCCGCGTTCAATGATATCCGCATAGAGACACGGGACTATGAAACGGCCGCACGGTTCTACAATCAGTGTCGTTCGAGAGGCTTCTCCGGATCCCCTGTCGACTTGATCCTTTGCGCCGTGGCCCATGGGCATAAATTGAGCATTTTGACCTTGGATACGGATTTCGATTTCTACGCGAAACACCTATCCATCAAACGGGTGTACGCATGAAGCCCCTTATTCCTCCCATGCTCCGTAATATGCTTTTTCTCGTGCTTCTGGCCTTGCCGTCCTGCGCGATCCACTCCGAGCCTGGGGAGAATCGTCAGAGCCCGGCCCGGCCCAAGCCTCAGAAGACGGTCACTGAGCCGGCATCCCCGGCCTGCCGGATCCCCGAGGGGCTTGTTCCGTCCACGGACCGGCTCCGGATGCCCGGGGTCGTGACCTCCTCGGCCGACGTGGTCACGGACAGCATCGGCGGCGGCGTGACCCTGGCCAAGGACGGCCGCGTCTCGATCCAGGCCGAGGTCCGGCTCAAGAACCGGGGCCCGGCCCAGGCCGGGGCGATCGTGGGCACGGCCTTCCGGTTCTCGGGCGTGGCCATGGATAGGCTCCCGGTTCGGGACGTTTCCGTATCCTCTAGCATCGCAGGCGCCGCTCCGGTCCATTGCCTGAGGCAAGGCCCCACCGACGCCCAGGAGCCCCATGTGGACGCAGCGCATTACGTCGAGATCGCGCTGAAGCCGGGCGAGGAGGCGGTGGTGCAGGTAGCGTATGAAACGGCCGCGTTCCAAGCCGAGGGGCCCGCGACCCTGTTCGGCTACCGCGATCTCGCTCTCGAGAACCTCAAGAATTACCCCTGGTCCTACGTGTCGTCGCCCGAGTATGCGAGGATCCGGGCCCATGCGAGGCCGTTTTTCGGGTCCATCACGCTCGTCCGGGCCGACCACGTGCGCGTCATCATCCGGAGCGAGACCGGAGACACGTGGATGCGCGGCATGTCGCAGGAGCAGAACGCCGAGGTGCTCCGCATGCGGGGCACATACCAGTGGGACTTCACCCGGGACGACGTCCCGGGCCAGGTCGGGTTCGAGTACCTGCCGAGCCTGTTGATAGACGACGAAATCACCATCTTCAAGCAGATCGTCAAAGCGCGGCCGGACGACCTCCGCGGCCTCATCCGGCTGTCGGACCTTGAGCGTTTCGGTGGCGATCCGACCGAGCGCACGGAGACCCTGACGAGGCTCCTCGCGATCTGGGACCGGAACGCCGGGACCCAGCTCCTCACCGGTCCGAACGACGTCAGGCCCGCAGCCCATGTCGCGCTCGTCAAGACCCTGAAGCTTCTCGGCCGCGACGCCGAGTCCAGGAAGGCCGCGACGCATGGGGTCGACGCCGTTCGAGCCCTTGCCGGGAACCCCGCGGAGCGGAATGCATCGCTCGGTCTCCTCGCCCTCCGCTACCTTGAGAAGATGCAGAAGTAGGCAGGCCTCGTCGACGAGGGTGAGGTCCTCCCGCCCTTGTTGATCACCGGTTCGTGTGCTATTTCCATGATGACGATGGCGTGCGGGGAAACAGACAGGACGCAGGAGATCATCGCGGCCATGAACGCGAAGTTTCCGGGCAAGCTCGCGTCCCCTGAGATGATCTTCTCGAAGATCCACCCGGGGGACCGGATCTTCATTCACACGGCCTGCGGCGAGCCCCAGCACCTGGTGCAGTCCCTCATCGACTTCGTGGAGTCGCACCCCAAGGCTTTCTTCGACACCGAGGTGCTCCAGATCTGGAGCTTGGGCCTCTCTCCCTACGCGGACGAGAAGTTCAAGAGCAACTTCAGGCTCAACTCCTTCTTCATCGGCAACAACGCCCGGGACGCCGTGAACCGCGGAGCGGCCGACTACTCCCCCATCTTTCTTTCTCAGGTGCCGTCCCTCTTCAACCGCGGGTTCGTCCCGGTGAACGTGGCCCTGATCCAGACCTCGCCTCCGGACGAGCACGGCTATCTGAGCCTCGGCGTGAGCGTGGACATCACCATGGCGGCCGTGGAGGCCGCGAACGTGGTCATCGCCCAGGTGAACCCCCGCATGCCCCGCGTGCACGGCGACACGTTCATCCACATCTCCAAGGTGGATCACATGATGGTGCACGACGAGCCGCTCCTCGAGTTCGTGACCAGCGTGCCGGACGAGATCGCCATGAAGATCGGCCAGCATGTATCGAGCATCGTGGAGGACGGCGACACGATCCAGGTGGGGTACGGCAGCATCCCGAACGCCATCGTTAAGAGCCTCGCCGGGAAAAAGCACCTGGGAGTGCACACCGAGCTCCTGAGCGACGGGCTCGTGGACCTCATCCGGGCCGGCGTGGTCGACAACGAGAGGAAGACCATCGACAAGCACAAGTCGGTCGCGTCGTTCTGCATGGGAAGTGCCGAGACGTACGCCTTCATCCACGACAATCCCGGGGTCGAGTTCCGTCCGGTGGACTACACGAACCATCCCCTCACCATCGCCCAGATCGAGCGTATGACCGCGATCAACGCGGCGCTCCAGATCGACCTCACGGGCCAGGCCACGGCCGAGTCGATCGGCAGCCGCTTCTTCAGCGGCATCGGCGGCCAGGCCGACTTCATGCGGGGCGCCGTGCTCTCCCCAGGGGGCAAGACCATCCTCACCGTGCCCTCGACCGCCGAGGGGGAGACGGTCTCCAGGATCGTGCCCCTCATCGACCAGGGGGCGGGCGTGACCCTGACCCGCGGCGACATCCACTACGTGGTGAGCGAGTACGGCGTCGCGTACCTCCACGGCAAGAACATCCGCGAGCGCGCCATGTCGCTCATCGCCATCGCGCACCCGAAGTTCCAGAGCCAGCTCATCCAGGAGGCGAAGAAGCATCATCTCATCTACGAAGACCAGGCGTTCGTGCCGGGCAGGCGCGGCGAGTACCCCGGGAACCTGGAGGTCCGGCGCACCACGAGGACCGGGCTCCGGCTCTTCTTCCGGCCGGTCAAGATCAGCGATGAGCCGCTCCTCAAGGACTTCTTCTACGCGCTCTCGGACAAAAGCACCTACCGGCGGTTCATCTCGATGCGCAAGGACATGCCGCACGAGCGGCTCCAGGAGTTCGTGGTCATCGACTACACGCGCGAGATGGTGGTCCTCGCGATCACCGGGGAGCAGGACAAGGAAGTGGTGGTGGGCCTGGGACAGTACGGCATGGAGGAGCACACGCACACGGCCGAGGTGGCGTTCGTGGTGCGGGACGATCACCAGAGCCAGGGGATCGGCACCGAGCTCCTCAACTACATCACCTATCTCGGCAAGAAGCAGGGCCTCCTGGGGTTCACGGCCGAGGTGCTCGTGGAGAACGAGCCCATGCTGCACCTCTTCGAGAAGATGGGGTTCGACATCTCGCGGCGACGCGACGAGGGGGTGTTCGAGCTCAACATGAAGTTTCGAGGCGAGTGATGGAATCGTCGAGACAGGACATGAAGCGGCTCTTCGAGCCCGCGTCGATCGCGATCGTCGGCGCCTCGGCCAACCCCGACAAGATCGGGTACAAGGTGGTCGAGAACATCCTGGCCGGCGGATACCGGGGCCGGGTGCTGCCGGTGAACCCGAAGGGGGGGACGATCCTGGGGGTCGAGGCCCGGGCCTCGATCGCGGATCTCGAAACCGACGTGGACGCGGCGGTTATCGTCGTCCCGGCGCCGGCGGTCTTCGAGGCGGTCAAGGCCCTTTCCGAGCGCCGGGCCCGGAACCTCATCGTGATCACCTCGGGATTCTCCGAGGTGGGGAATTCCGAGGAGGAGCACCGCGTCGTGGGGTTCGCGCGGGAGCACGGCATGCGGGTCCTGGGCCCCAACATCTTCGGCGTCTATTCGGCCAAGGGCCGGCTCAACGCGACTTTCGGGCCAAAGACCATCATGCCCGGCGGCGTGGCGATCATCACGCAGTCCGGGGCGATCGGCGTGGCCATGATCGGCAAGACCGCAGCCGAGAACATCGGGCTCTCCGCCATCGTTTCGGTCGGGAACAAGGCCGACATCGACGAGGCCGACCTCATCGAGCACCTGGTCGAGGACGACGGGACGCGGATCATCCTCATGTACATCGAAGGGGTGAAGAACGGCGAGCGGTTCGTCCGGGTCCTGAAGAACGCGTCCCTCAAGAAGCCCATCCTGGTCGTCAAGTCGGGCCGGTCCAAGCGCGGCGCCGTGGCCGTGGCATCCCACACCGGGTCGCTTGCGGGTGCGGATGCGATCTTCGACAGCATCATGCGGCAGTGCGGGGTGATCCGGACCGAGAGCATCCAGGAGGCGTTCGACAGCGCCAAGTTCCTCTCCGAGTCCGCGCCGCCCAAGGGGCCGAGCGCGGTCATCATCACGAACGGCGGCGGCATCGGCGTGCTCGCGACCGACGCGTGCGAGAAGTACGGGGTCTCGCTCTACGACGACCCGGAGCGTCTCAAGGAGGCCTTTGCGGCCGTGGTGCCCGAGTTCGGGTCGGTGAAGAACCCCGTGGACCTGACGGGCCAGGCCTCGGCCAAGGACTACGCGGCCGCGATCGAGACTGCGGCCGCACGGGACGAGTTCCACGCGGCCATCGCCCTCTACTGCGAGACCGCCATGCTCAACCTGGACGAGCTCGAGAAGGTGATCACGGAGAAGTACGAGCGGTTCAGGGGCAGAAAGCCGATCGTCTTCACCCTGTTCGGCGGGGAGAAGACCGAGGCATGCGCCTCCCGCCTGAGCCGGAAGGGGATCCCGATCTTCACCGAGGTGTACGACGCCATCGCGGCCCTAGGAGCCCTGTACCGCGGCTACTACTACCGCCTGAGCCACGGCCGGGAGGAAAATCTCCTCGGGCAAGGCGACACCGGCTTAGGCGACATCGATGTGCAGGCGATCCAAGGGGTGATCGACAAGGCGCTCCGCGAGGGCCGGAGCTTCCTCCTCGCCCCGGAGGCCCAGGCGGTGATGAAGGCCGCGGGCGTGCCCATGCCGCCGTCGCGGCTCGCGAAGAGCCTCAAAGAGGCGGTCCTGGCGGCCGAGGGGATCGGCTACCCGGTGGTGATGAAAGTGGTGTCCAAGGACATCCTGCACAAGAGCGACGCCGGCGGCGTGGCCATCGACCTCGACAACCGGATCGAGGTGGCGGACGCCTACGAGGCGATCCTCCACAACTGCATGCGCTACAACAAGAACGCGAGGATCGACGGCATCGAGGTGTGCCAGATGGTCGCCAAGGGCACCGAGATCATCATCGGCGGCCGGCGGGACCAGGGGTTCGGCCCCATCCTCATGTTCGGCCTGGGGGGCATCTACGTGGAGGTCATGAAGGACGTCTCGTTCCGGAGCATCCCGATCGACGAGCGGGAGGCCCGGGAGATGGTCCAGGAGATCAAGTCGTACCCGCTCCTCATGGGGGTGCGCGGCGAGAAGAAGAAGGACGTCACGGCGATCCTCGAGGTGATGCTCCGGGTCGGAGATCTCCTTCGGCGCGTGGAGTCGATCACCGACATCGAGGTGAACCCCCTCGTGGTCTACGAGAAGGGGGAGGGATGCCTGGCGGTCGACGCCCGGATCCTTGTTCAGAGTCCGAGGAGGTAGGACATGGCCAGAATCGTCATCGCATCGACACGACCGGATGCCGGAAAGACCACGCTCGTGGTGGGCCTGGGCAAGGCCCTGTCCGGGAAGTTCGGGTATTGCAAGCCCTTCGGCGACCGGCTCATGTACAAGAAGAAGCAGCTCTGGGACTACGATTGCGCGCTCATCGTGTCCCTCTTCGCCAAGGAGGCGGCCGAGCACCTCGTCCCCATGGGCTTCGACCAGTCCAAGCTCCGGTTCATGTACGGCCGGGAGGCGATCGAGGAGAAGCTCAAGACCATGACGGCCGCGGCCGAGGCGGGCCACGACGTGGTCTTCATCGAGGGGGGGCGCGACCTCGCGTACGGCGGGTTCGTGTACATGGACCCGGTCTCGGTGGCCCGGATCACGAAGTCGAGGCTCGTCCTCGTGGTCGAGGGGAACGAGAACAAGATCCTCGACGACGTGAGCTTCATCAAGAGCCACCTGGACCTTCAGGGCGTGGACTTCGGCGGCATCCTGGTGAACAAGGTGCCCAACGTCGACGACTTCAAAAGCACTTATCTCGCGGAGGTCGAGTCGCTCGGGGTTCCGGTGCTGGGCGCGATACCGTTCGAGCCGGCCCTCACCTACCTCACGGCGGACATCATCAGCCAGAAGATCATGGCCAAGGTCCTGTCCGGCGAGGAGAACCTCTCCAACACGGTGAGGCACATCCTGGTGGGGGCCATGTCGGCCGAGGCCGTGCTCCGCCACCCGCTCTTCACGAAGGAGAAGATCCTGCTCATCACGTCCGGCGACCGCACCGACATGCTCATCGCCGCGCTGGAGCAGGACGTAGTCGCGGTGATCCTCACGAACAACGTGATCCCGCCGGCCCAGATCCTCTCGAAATACAGCGAGCGGGGGATCCCGCTGCTGCTCACGCCGCACGACACCTATACCGTGGCCATGGACATCCACGGCATCGAGCCGCTCCTCAGCAAGGAGGACGCCCCGCGGATCGCGCGCATCGAGCAGCTTGTCCGCGACCACGTCGACCTCGCCGCCGTGCTGGGGAAGAAGAAAAAATAATTTTGGAACCACCGCCGACGGCCGGGGAATCAACGTCTAAGCCGCAGATACTCCTCGACGCTGATATCGGCTTCATTCAGGATGGTCCGGATGAGACCCCGCCCGAGATTCTCGCTGCGATGCACAGGGACCACGATCCATCGGCCATCCGGGTGAGCGAGGAATACATGGCTGCCTCGCTGTCGGATCTTCCTGAATCCGACACCCTCGAGGAGCGCACACATGGCCTTTCCGGAGATGAGTGGGAGCTTGCTCATGCCACTTCGACGAGGTGAGCCCCCACGAATCGATTCTGCTGGACCGGCGTCCGGCGCTTTCTGGCCACTTCGAGGTAGAGCTTGATGGCTTCTTCGATGCGCTTCTCGACCACGGCCAGAGACTTTCCCTGCGTGTGGCAACCCGGAAGGGACGGCACATGGGCGACGTACACGCCGTCCTCATCCTGCTCAACCAGAACGGAAAATTTTCTCATACAGTACCTCCCTGGAGAATGATAACCCGCTGCACATGCCCCTGCAAGGGGAAGGCACGGCTTTCAAGCAGTAACGTCGTGCACTGCAAGAACCCACTGTGCCACCCTTGATCGGGGACCTAGTTCGGTTATGGCATTCCCGCGTCCACCGGGATCTCGGCCGAGTACTCGGCGAAGAAGAGCTTGAGGTCGCCGATTGAATTCTGTGTTCGGACCAGGCGCGCTTCCTCGATGGTCACCTGATTCGTGTATCCTGCATTAGGATCCACGATGTTGATCGCCCTGACAAAGGTCTTCGTAATGGTTGTTCCATTGATGAACGCCTCAACGACCGTAGCGTTGCACGGGCCGGCATCGTTTTCGCAGTCGTTGAAGTCAATCGTATTGCCTGAAATGAAGCGGTCCTTTGGGACCACAATGGAGAGTTGCCACATGCTGGTGGCGTTTTGACTGTGGAAGACGATCATGATGGTTGGATGGCCGTCTATCGCTGATTCCCAGCAGAAGGAACACCCGGAAAACGATGTGGATATATCTCCAACCTCAAACGATATGTACGGTGCATAGCACTCTGAAGTATCAGGAGAATCAGGATTGATGTATTTGCTCTTCCAATCCGTCTCCCAATACCCTGTGGCGAGACATGTTCCCATGCCCGCGTCGGCGTTGCCGAAGATGCACGTGGGCGTCGAGTTGCTGCAAGGCGTGTCCTTCGTACACGAGGGGTAGCAGTAGCTGGTGATCTCTTCGTCATCGAGGAGCTTGGGGCATACGCATGTCTCCGGATCGTCCCCGCAGTCCGAGTCATCCGTGCACGGTGTCACGCCTCCGAAGTCACCGCATAGATCACTGTCCGCGTCAGCGTCCGCATCGGCGTCGGCATCAGCGTCCGCGTCGGTATCGCTGTCCGCGTCAGATCCGCCCACGCACTCGCATTGATCTTCTGCGTTGCAGATCCCGGGCCTGCCCTGTACGTCACGGCACGATGCGTTGCACCCTTCGGGATCACACATCCCTGTCCAGGCTTCCGCGTCCCGGCCCAGGCCCGCGTCGTCCTGCGACGCCTCGTTCCCATGGCACGAGCTAAGAACGAGTCCCACGATCGTTGCAATCGTGACCCAAAGAATGATGGATGTCCTGGCAAGCATCCCGGTCACCCCGCCTCGATTTGGAGTATAGCAGAATTACCCCTTGATCGGGGTGCCAGTGACCCTTGATCGGGTAGGTCGCGTTCGTATTTTGGTATTGCAATATGCCATTGAGTGTCTATAATTAAATATATAAATGTCTACATTTAATTTACAGGATTCTTTGGCGCGAGCGGGGAAACGATTTGGAACCCAACGGGATTTTACGACAAAACGCATTCGCTCAGATCGGGGAATCTCCAGACTGGATTCGAGAGTCATCGATTGCCTGGCTCGGGTGGCATCGGGCAGGGACAGGCCCAGGATGGCCGACATGCTGAGGGAGTTGGCGTCGATGTGCAAGAAGAAGAGACTTCCCGTACCGTCCAGAGCCACGGTGTACAAGCTCCTCGACAAGCTGCCTGTGCCGTCCTACGCGGTAGCCGACTTGCCGGAATCGGCACGAGACGCCCTGTACAATCTGGGCCCGGACTCGGAAGTCCCGGGGCATCAGGTGGCTTTTTACTGCTTCAACTACGGGACGCTGGACGCGGTGAGCTTTGCGGCCGGGCTTCCGTGGCTGGTCGTTTACCAGGCGCTGAAGTTGCCCGGCTATCGGGAAAAGAGCCGGGGTCTGGCTTTGGCCGTGGCCACGGCAAGGAATATCTTATGAGGAAAGTCCTGAATCCGACCTCGGTGATTCCGGCATCGCTTGGCGAGGCGGTCGGAGATATTCCCTATTGGTTCGTCATCGGAGGCCAGGCGGTGAGATGCTTCTGTCCTTACAGGCCGAGCCGCGACGTGGATTTCGGAGTGGTTCGGGCCGAGGACATGGAGGATCTGCTTTGCCAGCTCGAAAGCCGGGGAACGGTGGAGATCATCGAGCGAACCCGGGACACCGTTCATTTGAGGTTCGAAGGCATCGACGTTTCGGTTTTCGTGCTCGAGATGTTGTCTCCCTTTGTCGAAGACCGGCGCCTTACGAGCGAAGGCATCCTCGCCACAAAGCTGCACGCGATACTGGACCGAGGCGTCCGGCGGGATTTTTTCGATCTCTACATCACGCTCCAGCGCCACTCCCTGGGAATCGCCGAATGTCTTGCGGCGATCCGACGGGTCTATCGCCAGGAGGTGAACGAGTCGCTTCTGCTTCGCGCGCTCACGTATTTCGACGATGCCGAGCGGGAGGCGCCCCTGCCGGGCGAAGGCCCGGCCGACTGGGAAGCGGTCAAGCACTACTTCCTCAGCCGTGTGGGCAATCTCCTGATACCGCCAGCCAGGGAGCTTGCGATTCAGAAAAGGGTCGTCGACGTTCGGAAGTGACGCTTGAGACGGTGTCGTGCAGCCGTCGGCCGGCCCGACATGACGCCGAACCGCCCCTAGCGCCGCGCTGACTTGAGGCTCCCCATGAGGTCGTATTTCTGGAGCTTCTTGTATAGCGCGGTGCGGCTCAGGCCCATGCGGCGGGCCGCGGCCGCCGCGTTCCCCTGCGTCTCCTCGAGGATCCGGAGGATGAGGTCCTTCTCGAACGCCTCGGTCTCCCCCTTGATGTCGCCGCGCCCCCGGATATCGGCCGACGCCGGATCGGATCGGAGAGATGCGGCCGGTTTCCGGATCCGGTCCGAGAGGTCCTCGACCCGGATCTCCCCCTCGGCCATGGTGAGGGCCCGCAGGATCTCGTTCTCGAGCTCCCGGATGTTGCCGGGCCAATCGTGGTCGGCCAGGCATTTCAAGGCCTCGCGGCGGATGCTTCTCGGCTCCTTGCTTCCCTTGCCGAGGAAATGCCGGGTGAGGAGCGGGATGTCGTCGGCCCGCTCGCGGAGCGGCGGGATGTCGATCCGGAGCACATTGAGGCGGTAGTAGAGATCCTCCCGGAAGGTGCCGGCCTCGACGAGCCGGTCGAGGTCCCGGTTCGACGCGGATATCACGCGCACATCCGCGGCGCGCTCCTTGTCGCTCCCCACGGGCCAGTAGCAGCCGTTCTGGAGCACCCGGAGGAGCTGCGTCTGCATCTCGGGCTCCATGTCGCCCACCTCGTCGAGGAAGAGCGTGCCGCCGTCCGCGGCCGCGAAGAGCCCGGGCTTGTCGCGCGTGGCTCCGGTGAACGACCCCTTCACATGGCCGAAGAGCTCGCTTGCGAGGAGCGTGGTGGGCAGCGCGCCGCAGTTCACCGAAACGAAAGGCTCCGCGCTCCGCGGCCCCTCGGCGTGGATCGCCTTCGCGACCAGCTCCTTGCCCGTGCCCGACTCGCCGTAGAGGTAGACCGGCACGTCGGTGCGCGCCACGCGCTCCACGATCTGGAAGACCCGCTCGATCGCGCGGCTCCGGCCGATGATGCCGGCGCTCCGCATCCGCTCCGACACCTCGGCCTGCGTCTGCCTGAGCAGCGCATGGGTTTCGTCGAGCTCGGCCTCCCGCCGCTCCAGATCGCCGGCCAGCTTCCTGCTCAGCTCCTCGACCTGCTTCTTGGACGCCTCGAGCTCTGCCGCGCGCTTCCGGTCCGCCTCGATCAGCTTGGCGGTTTCGAGCGCGAGCGCGGCCTGCACCCCGAACCCCTCGAGAAGCTCCTGGTCCGAGGCGGTGAACACCCGGGCCCGGAGCCTCGAGTCGAGATAGAGCACCCCTTCCACCCGCCGCCGGATGCGGAGCGGCACGCACAGGATGGATCGGAGCTTGAGCGCGTGCACGGACAGGAACCGGCTGAACCGTTCGTCCTCGAGCGCGTCCAGGGCGAGGAGCGAACGGCCGGAGCGGATCACCTGCTCGGCGACCGAGCGGCTGAACTGGGCCACATCCTCGTCCCCGCGGTCCACCCCTCTCGCCACGGCGATGCGCAGGGTCTCCTCCTCGGGCAGGAGAACGAGCCCCCGCTCGGCGCCCGTGAGCTCCACGGCCCGCTCCATGATGAGGCCGAGGAGCCTTTGGAGATCGTGCTCGCGGACCAGCTCGTGGTTGATGTCGAGCAGGGTCTCGAGGTCCTTGACCTTCCTCGCCAGATCCTCGCTCCGATCCGGGAAAGCGACACGGCCCAGCCTCCCTTCGCCCTTTCCCTGGAGATCCAGGAGCGCCTGGGCCGCAGGTCTCGCGAGGTATCGCGGCCGGAGCTCCGGAGGCACGCGGTCGGCAAGAAGGTCGAGCCTTCTCGTCGCCTCGTCCCGCTCCTGTCTCGCCTCTTCGGCATGTCCCTCCCGCTCCAGGGCCAGGCCGAGACAGGCCCTGGCCTCCCAGCCGGTCTCTGCGTCCCTGGCCTTGTCCGCGAGATCCCTGGCGGTCCGGAGCAGGTTGGTCGCCTCGGGCGACGCGGTCAGGCTCTCCCGGAGCAGGACCGAGCCGCGGACCAGGAGGGCCCGGCCCTCGAGACGATCACGGCCCGTCTCCCTTGCCTTTCCCGCAACTTCGGCAGCGAGATCCAGGCTGCGGCCCGGATCCCGGACCTTGAGCCATGCAGCCAGGTCGAGCTCCGCCTCCAGGACGCCGGACGGGTCGTGAGCCTCTTCCAACTCCTTTCGGGCCTCCTCGAACCGGGCCGCGACCTCCTCGCCGAGCCCGGCCGATGCCTCGGCCGAGGCGAGAAGCGCCCGTGAATAGAGCCCCTGGTGGTCCAAGGACGCAATGATGGGCCATGCGTCGGCCGCCGTCTTCGAAGCCTCCTCATAGGCGCCGAGGTCCGAGAAGAGCACGGACAGGTTCAGCGCCAGACGGGCCTGGGAGCCTTCGTTTCCCAGTCTGCGGCTGAGCTCGGCGCTTTCCTCGTATCCTTGGATGGCGGATCGGTAGTCCCCGAGGATCTGGAACACCGTGGCCCGATTCTGGAGATAGATCATCTCGCGCGGGATATCGCCCAGCCGCCGGGCCACGGACAGGGCCTCCTCGTACCCTGCGAGCGCCCCTTCCCAGTCCCCCTGTCCCTGGCGGGTCAGCCCGGACATGCCTGCGACCTTGAGAAGCCCGGTCGCGTCGCCGGCCTCGAGAAAGGCCTGCCTGGCCTCCTGGAACCGCTCGAGCGCCTCCCTGGGCCGCTGGAGGTAGTGGAGGGCGAGCCCACTCGCATGCAGGAGGTCGCCCTTCCATTTCCCGACGCTGGACGGATCGACCCGCTCCACGGCGCTCAGGGCTTCGGCGTACCTTCCGGCCAGGATGGCGGCCCGGGCCTCGGCCAGAAAGAGCCTCGGCGCGTCCCCGCCCCGGCCCATGGCCTCGGCTGCGATTTTTTGGGCTTCCTCGTATCGCCCGAGATCCGCGAGCAGCTCGGCCTGGACAGCGAACCACTCCGAAAGAGGCTCCTCGCCGTCGGCCGCGGCCTTGGACGCGAGCTCCAACGCCTCCCGGGCCTTTCCCGAGCGTCGCAGCATCCGGGCCAGGCCGGTCATGGCCTCGGCCCGCGGCGGCCAACCTTTTCCGCCCAACGCGATCCCCTTTTCGAGGCAGCCGGCCGCCGTGGCCAGATCAGCCCTCCACGAAGCCTCGTCGCCGGCCTCGAGGTATCGGAGGGCCGCCGCTTCCCTCTCTCCCCCCGCTTCGAAGTGGAAAGCGATCTCCTGCTTCGGAGCGTTCCCGAGCCGAAGCGCCTCGGCGATGCGGAGATGCAGGCCCTTCCGATCCACGACGTCACGCCCTGCGATCGTCGAGATGCCGATCGACGCCTCAGGGCACGAAAGCCTCAGGAGCGGTCCTCCGGCTCTCGGGATTTCGCGCAAGAGCCCGGCCAGAACGAGATCCTCCACCACGGATGACGTGCGGGCATCATCCAGCACGACATGCAGGGCTGCCCGGGAGAGACCGGAAGGACAAAGGGCGAGAAGGCCGAGCACCTGTCGCTCATCCGGAGAAAGTCCCTGGATGCGTCGCTGGATTGCCTGTTCGACGGTCGATGCGGAAAGGCTCCAGTCCGGCCGCTGTCCTTTCGTGGCGGCTGCAGCCAGCCTGAACAGGTCCTCGGCCAGGCCCGGCGATCCGGCCGAGGCGGCGTGGATGAGAGCCCCGACATCATCCGGCACCGGCAAGCCTGGGCACATGGATCGGATGAGGTCCGAGGTCTCGTGAACGCGGAGGGGCGCGAGATCGAGACCGGCCGCGTCGCGGATCCCGGTCGTGAGGGCAGCGGTCTCTCCGGGCTCGAGACAGACTGCGGAGAGGAGGCTACGGCCCGGACCCGAGTAACGGACCAGGGATCGGAGCAGGTAGAGCGCGATGCTCCTCTCGTGGGGCGTGGAGCCGTGGAGATCATCGAGGACGAGAAGCACGGGCGAAGCCTTGGCGCTGCGCCGGAGGAGCTGGAACAGGCGGTTCGCCTGGCGCGCGGCCAGGGCGGCCGGATCCAGAGCGTCGGATGCGGCTCCGGGGTCGTCTTCCTCGGGGTCCTCGGCCGAAGCGGTGGAGGCGAGCTCCCGAAGGAGATCCTCGGGCCGGAACGCCTCACCGATCGACCCGACGACGCGCCAGCTCAGGCCCAGGGCCCTGGCCCGGATCTCCTCGAGGAAGCGCGATTTCCCCGAGGATCGGTCTGCGACCACGACCCAGGCCTTGTTCCCGGATGCTCCCGGCGCGAGCAGAGCGCTCTCCATCCGTGCGAGCGGAAGGCTCTGGCCGATGAACCTCGGTGTGGAGACCCCGCCCCTCCGAAGCACGCCGACCCACGGATCGAAGCGGCCTGCCTCGGCCAGGGCGCTCAAGGCCGCGGCTGCCGTGGGGAACCTTTTCGACGGGTCGGGGTCCAGGCATCGCGAGAAGAACCGGACCAGGTCCGGCCCTGCATCGGGAGGAGGCTCCAGGGCTGTCGGTTCCATCTGCCGGGCCGCGATCACCGAGGCCGAGTCCCCGGCAAAGGCCGGGATTCCGAACAGGCACTCGAAGGCCAGGGCGGCAAAGCCGTACACATCGGATGACGGGAAGAGCCCATCACCCCGGAGCACCTCGGGCGGAGAGTAGCCGGCCGTGGCTGCGGCAGCGCCGCCGATCCCGCGTCCCAGACCGAGATCGATGATCTTCGGGCGCCCTTCGTCCGTGACGAGAACGTTGCCGGGCTTGAGATCGCCGTGCATGAGGCCGTGCTCGTGGAGCGACGCCAGGGCTGACAGCATCGACGCAAGAACCTCGAGACGCTCGGCCCTGGCCCTGTTCCTGGACCAGGCCCCGAGGTCGGTCCCTTCGATGTATTCGAAAACGAGGTACGCCTTCCCCTTTTCAACCCAGAAATCCAGGGTCCGAAGAAGGTTCGGGTGCCGGAGACCGAGGAGCCTTGCCGCGCTCGACGCGGCCCGTCCCTCCATGCCGGCCGGGAGATCCGTCCGCTTCAGGGCCACGGTCTTGGGCTCCGCCTCCAGGGTCTCGGCGAGGAAGACCTCCCCCTCGCCCCCCTGGCCGAGCGTCTTTAGGACCCGGTACCGGCCTTTCAGAATCTGGCTCAACGGGCAAGGCTATCGGATGATGTTCGAGACAACGCCGTCCTTGAACTCCACGACGAACGTGAGCATCCGGTTCGTCCAGTATTTCCACCGATCGGAAGCGAGATCGGGCGTCTCGCTCTCGGGCGGGTAGCCGATGGCCACGAGGACCGCCTCCTTGGACATGCCGGTCTTCACGGTCCCGGACTCGATCCCCTCCTTGTCCACCGGGCTCATCTTGTCGACCGTGGTCCTGTCGCAGCTTTCGGCAAAGAGCTTGTTGAGATGCTCCTCGATGCTGGTCCGCATGGTCTTCGTTTGCAGGAGATAGGTATAGACCTTGCCGGTCGCGTCGTCCCGGATCTTGGCCTGCTTCTCGCTCACATCCAGGATGGTCATGGGGGTGCAGTACTTGATGAGCCCCTCGCGCTGGTAGTTGACCGAGTACATCCGGAGGTGACCCTCGTCCGGGTGCAGGTTCACGAGCACATAGAGCTGCTTGTTCGCATTGGGGTAGTTGATCCGGGAGTGGCACATGGTGAGGGCCAGAAGGACCGTAACGCCCACGGCCAGCCAGACTGATTTCTTCTTCATGGGTTTGTCTCCTTCCCTCGTGTTGACCCCCGATGCTAAAACCCTATGCTTCTCCGCGTCAAGCAGGCATACGGGGCTTGTACCCCGGTCCGGTCTCTGATATGCAGAGGCCCATGGAGCACAGGTGCGCCAACTGCGGTCGGGTGATCCCGAAGGGCCGCGACCTCTGCACCGACTGCGATCGATTGCTTGAGAAAAGCGACGACGGAAGCCGGTACAGCACGCCTCCTCTCCCCAAGCCGACCAAATCCTCGCAGCCCCCGCCGGTGTCGACGCAGAGCCAGAAGGGGACGGCCATCGTGATCGAGGGCAAGTACCGGCTCTTGGACGAGGTCGGACGCGGCGCCATGGGCACGGTGTTCAGGGCCCTGGACCAGAGCCTGGAGCGCATCGTGGCCGTGAAGTTCCTCCGGCCCGAGTTCCAGAAGCACCTCGAGTACAAGGATCGGTTCAAGCGCGAGGCCATCGCCATGGCCCAGGTGCGTGACCCCAACGTGGTCCAGATCTACTCGTACGGCGAGGAGGCGGGCGCCTCCTACTTCGTGATGGAGTACATCGACGGCGACAGCGCCGAGGAGGTGATCGACGCTCACAACCGGCGCGGCATCTTCATCCCGCTCCACAAGGCCGTGGAGATGATCGAGCAGGCCGCGGCTGGCCTGGACGCGGTTCACCGGGCCGGCGTGGTCCACCGCGACGTGAAGCCCGGCAACATCATGATGTACGAGGACACGGGACGGACCGTGATCATGGACTTCGGGCTGGTGCGCCGGCTCCACGACTCGGAAGCCGCCGCCTCCCGCAACCTCATGGGCACGCCGGCCTACATCGCGCCCGAGCTCATCGAGCAGAACCCGGAAGAGGTCGAATCGCCGCATCTCGCGGACATCTACTCGCTCGGCGCCACCGCCTACGAGATCCTGACCGGGAGCATCCCGTTCGGCGGCGACTCCTGGATGGAGATCCTGAGGCGCCACCTCGCAGACACGCCGATCATGCCGTCGGTGCGGCGGCCGGGGCTTCCCGAGGCCTTCGACGCCATCCTCCTTCGGGCCATGGACAAGGACCGGAGCACCCGCTACGCGTCGGCCGAGGACTTCCGGCAGGACCTCTTGAACGTGAACATCGACGAGGCTACGCAGCATGCCTCGAACCCGCCGAGACGAAGCCGGAGCGGCCGGCTCACCACCCCCGGCAGGGTCCCGTCGCACCGCCCCTCGTCGCCCCGGAACACGCCGGCCAGGGGAACGCCCAAGGACACGGTCCGGAGCACGCCCAACCTTCACGGAAGGCTCCTCATCATCGACGCGGACTCGGAGTTCCGAGACCTGGTCCACAAGACCGCCAAGGCGGCGGTGCCGGGCTGCCGCGTGGTGTCGGCCGCGAGCGGATCCGAGGCCATGGACATCCTGGAACGATTCGTGCCGGACGTGGTGGTGCTCGACATGGATATCCCCGAGACGAACGGCCTCGAGGTGTGCGCATCCATCCGCGGGGACGAGTCCACCAGGCCCGTGGAGATCGTGGTCGCCTCCAAGCAGCTCGCGAGGATGGAGCGGAACATCCTTCAGGGGCTCGGCATCCGGTTCTTCCTCACCAAGCCCATCGATCCGCACGTGCTCGCCGAGGTCCTGCGGCCGCTCCTCGAGAAGAAGTCGAGCCGACCCTAGCCGGATGCCCGTCCACGACACCGACCTTCCCGATCCCCGCTTCTTGCTCCGGAAATACGGCCTCAAGCCCAGGCGCTCCATGGGCCAGCACTTCCTCGTGAACCTCGAGGCGGCCCGGAGCATCGCCCGGATCGCGGCTGACCGGCCCGGAGTTGACGTCATCGAGATCGGGCCGGGCCTCGGCACGCTGACCGCCGCCCTGCTCCGCGAGGGGGCGCGCGTCACGGCCGTGGAGCGGGATCGGGCCATGATCGACATCCTTGCGGCCGAGCTGGGGAAGAGCCCTCTCTTCCGGATCGTCGAGGCGGACGCGATGAGCTTCGATTTCTCGTCCATCGGCGGGGAGGCTGTGGCGGTCGGGAACCTGCCGTACAACGTGGGCACGCTCATCGTGCTTCGGGCGATCGGGTTCCGCCGGTCCTTGAGGCGCATGGTCTTCATGCTCCAGGCCGAGGTGGCGGATCGCATCGCGGCCGGGCCCGGCTCCAGGACCTGCGGCGCGCTATCGCTCCTCGTGCAGGGGGTCTGCGACGTGCGGAAGCTCCTCCACCTCAAGCCCGGGAGCTTTTTCCCGAAGCCCAAGGTCGAGTCCTCGGTCATAGAGCTCACGCCGCAGAAGACACCGCGCATCGGCGATCTCGACTACGAACGCTTCCGCCGCGTGGTGAACGCCGGCTTCTCGAAGAGGCGCAAGACCCTCAAGAACGCCCTGTCCGGCGCCGGGGTCTGGACCGAGGACGACGTCGCCCTCGCTCTGCGCTTTTGCGGCATCGACCCCACGCGACGCGCCGAAACCTTGTCGGTCGAGGAGTTCGCCGGCCTCGCCCGGAGACTGCCGGGCTGAGCCGGTCCGAAGGGTGGGAAGAGATGACCCGCTGGAAGACGCTTCGACGCTGGATCGCCGTGGGGGTCCTCGTGCTCGTGGGGCTCCTGGGGATCGCGCTCGCGGTCCGCTCCTGGATGCTGTGGCGCGACCAGATCCGCATGAGGCGCTTCTTGAGCGGGGACCTGCGTGAGCTTTGGGCGCAGTCGATGACGCACCCGGATCTGCGGGAGGGGCGCTGGAAAAAGGGCAGTCCGGATCTGGCCTGGGAGGTTCCCGACGGCGTCCCCGCGGATCTCGTGGAGCGCCTCGAGTCCATCGGCTATGCGGGCGGATCGATCGCAGCCACAGGGGTCGAAGGGGTGACGGTGCACGACCGGACGCGGGTCCGGGATGGGCTGAACCTCCTCACCTCCGGACACCGGGCCGAGGCGGAGCTCATGGACATGGACGGCCGGATCCTCCACACGTGGTCCAAGGACTTCTGGGAGATCTGGCCCAAGTACCCGTTCCGACGGAACCCGAATACGAAATACTGGCGCAAAGTGCACCTCTTCGAGAACGGAGACCTGCTCGCCATCTACGAGGGGTTGGGCATGGTGAAGCTCGACCGGCAGAGCCGGGTCCTGTGGAAAAGCCCCTGCCGGGCGCACCACGATCTCGAGGTATTGGCCGACGGCCGGATCGTCACTCTGACCCGGCGGGTGACCCGGGATCCGTTCGGTCAGGGCCCGGGCCTGCGGCTCATTTTGGAGGATTTCATCACCATCCTGGACCCGGGCGGCCGCCTTCTCAAGGAGGTGTCGCTGCTCGACTGCTTCAAGCGATCCCCGGTTTATCTCACTATGCTCCGGCAGTACCTGGAGAGTCATCCCACCCGGAAAGACCCGTTTCACACCAACACCATCCGGGTGCTCGACGGCCGGCTCGCGGACCAAGTGCCGTATTTCCGGAAGGGGCGGGTCCTGATCTCCCTTCGGTTCCTGAATCTGGTCGCGGTGGTGGACCTGGACGAGCGGCGGATCGTCTGGAGCAGGCTGGGGTCGTTCAAGGGGCAGCACGATACGCAGATTCTCGAGAACGGCCACCTCCTTCTCTTCGACAACCTCGGCCTGGGAGAAAGCTCCCGCGTGCTGGAGGTCGATCCGGCGACCCTGGACGTGCTCTGGTCCTATGAGGGCACGGCCGACCACCCCTTCTTCTCCGAGACCTGCGGCACGGTCCAGCGCCTGCCCGACAACGACACCCTCATCACCGAGTCCGACCCGGGACGGGCCTTCGAGGTCACACCGGACGGCACGATCGTATGGGAATACCGCAGCCCGCACCGATCCGGGGACCATCGGCAGTTCGTGGCAACGCTCTTCGAGCTTGAGCGTTTGCCGCCCGGGTTCTCCGCGGCCTGGATCGCCCCGGAGCACGCTGCGGTGCCCGGCCCGGATCGATCGGGATCGGACGCCGGAAGTGCATGGACACCCCAGCCGGAGCGATGATACACATCGGTCCACGTCGGCCGTCCTCTCCATGGACGGCCAAGGAGCGTGCAACGTGACCGCAATATTCGGGAAGCGTGAGAGAAGCATGGGAAACGGCGAGCTCCGGGCCAAGGACATCGGGAGCGAGGTGGTGCTCATGGGCTGGGTGCAGAGCCAGCGCGACCTCGGGGGCTTCATCTTCGTCGACCTCCGCGACCGCACCGGTATCGTCCAGCTCGTATTCAAGCCCGAGGTCTCGAAGGGGCTTGTGGACGAGGCCTCGCGCCTCCGGCAGGAGCATGTCATCGCGATCCGCGGGTCGGTCGAGAGCCGGGGCGCGAACGTCAAGCGCGACCTCGGGACCGGCGAGGTCGAGGTGGTCGTGAAGGAGCTCGAGGTGCTGTCGCAGTCCAAGCCCCTGCCCTTCCCCATCGCCGAGACGTGCGACGCGACCGAGGCCACGAGGCTCAAGTTCCGCTACTTGGACCTCCGGCGGCCGCCGCTCGCCAGGGCCATCCGGAAGAGGTCCGATGCGCTCCAGTCGGTGCGGGGCTCCCTGGTGAGGCAGGGATTCATCGAGGTCGAGACGCCGATCCTGACCCGATCCACGCCCGAGGGGGCCAGGGACTTCCTGGTGCCGAGCCGGATCCAGACCGGCGAGTTCTACGCCCTGCCCCAGTCGCCGCAGCTCTTCAAGCAGCTCCTCATGGTGGCCGGCATGGAGCGATACTTCCAGGTCTGCCGCTGCTTCCGGGACGAGGATCTCCGGGCCGATCGCCAGCCCGAGTTCACGCAGATCGACATCGAGATGAGCTTCATCACCCGGGACGACATCCTCCGCGTGGCCGAGACCCTGCTCAAGGACCTCTTCCGCGAGGCGAAGGGGCTCGCGATCGAGACCCCGTTCCGGCGCATCACGTATGCCGACGCCATGGGCCGCTACGGCGCGGACAACCCGGACCTCAGGTTCGGCCTCGAGATCGCGGACCTCACGGAGATCGCCGGGTCGTGCGAGTTCAAGATCTTCCGGGAGGCGGCCGAGAAAGGGGGGCGGGTCGCCGGAATCACGCTCAAATCACGGCAGCCGAGCCGCAAGACGATCGACCAATGGACCGAAGCGGCCAAGGAGGCCGGCGCCAAGGGCCTGGCCTGGATGCGGCTCGAGCCGAACGGCGATCTCGGAGGTCCGGTGGCGAAGTTCCTCGTGGGCTCGCTGAAGGACGATTTCGTCAAGGCGCTGGGCCTCGAGCCGGGCGACACGGCGCTGATCGTGGCCGACGCGGATCGCCATGTCGCCTCGATCGCGCTCGGCAGGCTCAGACGGTTCCTGGGCCGCGAGCTCAACCTGATCCCGGAGGGGACGTTCGCCTTCGTGTGGGTGGTGGACTTTCCCCTGTTCGAGCGGGACAAGGTCGAGAACCGGTGGACCAGCGTGCACCATCCCTTCACCTCGCCCCATCCGGAGGACATCGGGCTCCTCGCCGCGGATCCGGGCCGCGTGCGCGCCATGGCCTACGACGTGGTCCTGAACGGCCACGAGGTGGGGGGCGGGTCGATCCGGATCCACGACCCCGGTCTCCAGAAGGAGATCTTCCGCATCTTGAACCTGTCGGACGCCGAGGCCGAGGAGAAGTTCGGGTTTCTGCTCGAGGCCTTCTCGTACGGCCCGCCGCCGCACGGCGGCATCGCGTTCGGGTTCGACCGTCTCGTAGGGCTCCTCGCCGGGACCGAGACCATCCGCGACGTGATCGCCTTCCCCAAGACCACGAGCGCCCAGGACCTCATGATGAGCGCCCCTTCGCCCGTGGACGAGCGGCAGCTCGCCGAGCTGGGCCTCGCCCTCAAGCGCTCCTAGGCCGCAAGGTCGATCGGGTTCGTCACATCGTGTCGTCGTAGAAGATCGGCGCCCGCTGCTTCAGGTAGACGGTGATGGCCTTGGCGTCGTCCGGGTGAAGCTGGATGAAGCGGATGCCCATGCCCGGCGCCATCTCCGGAGTGGACGGGTTGTACTCGCGGACCCAGCGCACGAGCCCTTTGGCCGTGACGGTGCGGCCCGTGGGCAGGGTGAAGGTGACGAGGATCTTGGAGTTGATCTTCTTGATGTCGAACGTGGCCACGAAGATCCCCCCCTCGTCGATGTTCTCGGAGAAGCCGCAGTAGAAATGGGAGTCGCCGTCCACCTTGAGCTGCTCGTCTAGGCTCATCTGGATGGTCTTGGCCTGCATGTCCTGGTCGGTGGGTGCCGCGGCCGTGCCCGCGGCCAGGCCCGCCGGCTTGGCCGCCTGCTTCTCGGTCTCCTTGGCCTTGTTCACGATGGGGAAGATGGTCGAGATCGCGCTGGCGATCGACTTGGACGCGACCTCGACCGTTTCGCCGCCGTCCTTGACCTCCTGGAGCTGCTGCAGGGCCTGGGCGAGGAACTCCATGGCCTTCTTGACCTCGTCGGCGCATTCCCGGTCCGACGGATCCTTCTTGCCGGCCATGAAGAGCTTGCCCTGCGCCTTGGCCAGGGACTGGGCCAGCCGGTCGAGGTCCAGGTTCCTGGAGGCGTTCGCCTGGACCGCCTCCAGGGCTTCCATGATCTTCTGTCTTGCGATTTCTGCCGGATGACTCATGACGCTCAGCTTACTCCAATTTGGGGACTTCGCAAAATCCGATTTCCATTTTCTCGATTGATACAACAACTCGACGCCGCTGTCTAACCTCATGTGATCCCTATTCCAAGGAGGTTTGTCTTGACCTCTATACGGCCCGTTGTCTAATAGAAACCGAGATGAAACTCATCGCCGCATTCATCGTCGCCTCGCTATCGCTTCCGGTGTCCGACCGGCCCGGATCCCGGACCGCGTACGGCGAGCTCGAGCAGGGGGTCCGGGTCGAGGCCACGGGCCGACGGAACGGCGGATGGATCGAGGTCCGGGCCGCGGCCGACATCCCGCTTGAGGGGTGGGTGGAGGCCAAGGGGCTGGGGTGCCGTCTCAGCCGGGAAGAGGCCCTTCTCGACCGGCCGGGCGGAAGCCAGATTGCCGATTTCAAGGAAAAGGCCCTGGTCCGGATCGTGTCGTCCAAGGGTGAATGGCTGGAGGTCGAGAGCCTGGCCCCGGCCCTGACCGGCGTGATTCCGGCCTCGTCCTGCTCGGCCGAGGTTCCAGAGTACCGTCCCGGGAGCCCCTCGATGGGGAAGCTCGCCGGCGTCATGAAGGACTCGTGGCTCTACGCCGCGCCGAACACCGAAGGGAAAGGCAGGACCAAGGTCGGGGCCGGACTCCGGTTCCTGGTGCTCGAGGAGCGGCCCGACGGCTGGGCCCGAGGCTACATCGACGAGGATGTCGAGGTCGCGGGCTGGATGCTGCTTTCGGATCTCAGCGATCCGGTGTTCCCCTCCCCCCTCGCCATCCTCACCGAGAAGTCGCCGTACGATCACGAGCTGCTCTTGAGCGGCGCTCTCCGGCCTGCGCCCAAGGGCAAGCCGTTCGTGGAGCTGCCCGAAGGCACGCTCCTCCAGATCCTGGAGACGCGGGACGGGTGGGTCCGGATCGAGACCGCAGGGCCGGTCCGTGCCCGCGGCTGGCTCGAGGAGAAGGAGATCCGGAGGGTCCATTTCCCGGAGGACGCGGTCGCGCCGCTCATCCGGGTCACGCCGCAGAAGGAAGCGCCCCTGGACCGGGGCCCCCGCGCCCCGTCCGCGCCCGACGCCGGAGCACGGTGAAGTCCTCGCTATCGTGTCCGGTCATGACCTCACCCCTGCGTCCCTTCATTACGGCAATATCTCTGCGTTGTACTCTGCGAAGAAGAGCTTCCAGGAGCCGTTGGAAAGCGGGCCGACAGCTTGATTCGCAATGTCGATCTTCACCCAGTTTTCGTATGTGCCGGCAAGGTCCACGATGGAGACGGCCCGAACAAAGGCCTGGGAGATAGTCGTACCCTGAACGAAATATTCAATAACCGTGGCGCCGCAGGATTGCCCCAGCGCTATGCATTCCGAGAAGTCCACCGTGTTTCCGGGCATGAACATGTTGGCTGGAACAATGACATGAAGCTCGAACTGCGAGGTTTCCCCTGACGCGACGTAGATAATATATACAAGCGAGCCGGTCGACGAATTACCCCTAGATAACACCGACATGGTGAACGTGATATCAAGCGACCCTACCTTGAACGGCAACTTGTCCATCGTTATATCTGAACTGGAAGGCACTTCACCATGTTGGAATGTTCCCTTCCATGCATGCTCGTTGTAGCCGGTGGCTAGGCAGAGGCCGGCGCCGGCGTCGTCCTGTCTCGCGCAGGTCAGATTCGACGGGACGCAGGGCGAGCCTGGGGAACAGGTGGGATAGCAGTAGCTCGTGATCTCCTGGTCACTGAACAGCTTGGAGCAGGCGCACCGCGCTGCAACGCCGCCGCAGTCGTGATCCGACGTGCATGCCTGGACACCGCCGCCGCCGGCGCATCCGCAGTCCCCGCATCCACCGTCGTGCCCGGCGTCGATGCCGGCATCCTCGTCGCCGTCCGCGTCAGCGTCGGAGCCTGCGTCGGAAACGGCTGAATCCTGCATTCCCGCGTCGGTCTTGGTCTGGTTTCCGCTGCTGCATGAGATCATGCCGAGCAAAGAAAAAGCCAGCACGAGCGGCCAGGGACGTTTGATAGATGCCATGAAGGTGACCCCTAATTCGAAGTATAGCAGATATCGAAACGATCTCCTCAGAACCTCACCCCCGTCCCCTCTCCATATCATGGAGAGGGGTGCCCGATAGGGCGGGGTGAGGTCCCCGCTCGGAGATGCAACAATGATATTCGGTGAATTATACGGGAAGGGAGGCCCGCAGGGGCGACCCGGGATGAACCGTCCTACTTGGCGATTTCCTTGATCGCCTCTGCCGGGCAGACCTCGACGCAGCTCCCGCAGTCGGTGCACTCGTCGGTGATGATCATGACCCCGTCCTTCTCCACGATCGCCTCGGCCGGGCACTCGTCCTTGCATGCCTCGCACATGGTGCAGAGCTCTTTATCGATTTTGTATGCCATGTTGATCCTCCGGTTTCGATGGGTTCATTTCCGGCATATATAGTCCGACCGGCCGGGAAACCACAAGACTAAATTTACGGCGTGCAGGACTTGATCTTGCACGCGGTGCCGAAGGCGTGGGCATCCTGCCGCTCCACCCCTTTCTCGGTGTAGAAGGGGGAGATCTCGCGGAGCCGGCCGATGATCCCGGGCAGATGCCCGAGCACGAAATCGATCTCCTCCCCGGTGTTGTAGACGCTGAGCGAGAACCGGACCGAGCCGTGCGCGAACGTGAACGGCACGCCCATGGCGCGGAGCACGTGCGACGGGTCGAGCGAGCCCGAGGTGCAGGCCGAGCCGGACGAGGCGCAGATGCCGAGCTGGTCGAGGAGGAGCAGGATCGCCTCCCCCTCCACGAACTCGAAGCTCAGGTTCGTGGTGTTGGGGAGCCGCGCCTCCCTGTGGCCGTTCAGCTTGACGTTCTTCACGGTCCTCTGGATGCCGCTCTCGAGCCGGTCGCGCAGGGCCCTCACCTGGTTCTGCTCCTTGGGCAGGTTCTTCCTAGCGAGCTCGGCCGCCTTGCCGAATGCCGCGATGCCGGCCACGTTCTCGGTGCCTCCGCGCCGGCCCCGCTCCTGGTGGCCGCCCAGAAGGAACGGCTGGAACCGCGTGCCGCGCTTGACGTAGAGGGCGCCCACCCCCTTGGGCGCGTGGAGCTTGTGGCCCGACAGGCTCAGGAAGTCGATGAAGTTCTCGGACACGTCGATCGGGATCTTGCCCACGCTCTGCACCGCGTCGGTGTGGAAGAGGGCGCCCCGCTCGTGGGCCATGCGCCCGATCTCGCGGATCGGGAAGATGACGCCGGTCTCGTTGTTCGCGTGCATGACCGACACGACGGCCGTGTCGTCCGTGATGGCCTGGGCGAGCTCGCCGAGATCGAGAGACCCTTCGGCGTTCACCCCCACGCGGCTCACCGTGTACCCGTCGCGCTCGAGCCGCTGGCAGAGTGTGAGCACGGCCGGGTGCTCGACCCGCGTGGTCACCACCTTGCGGCGGGCCGGGTTCGAGGCCAGCGCCGATCGGATCGCGGTGTTGTCGCTCTCGGACCCGCAGCTCGTGAAGATGATCTCGTCGGGGTGCTCGGCGCCGAGGATGAGGGCCACGCTCTCCCGCGCGTCGTCCACCGCCTTCTTCACCTGGCCGCCGAACGAATGGATGCTCGACGGGTTGCCGTAGAGGTTCGTGAGGTACGGCATCAAGGCCTCGAGCACCTCGCGGGCCACGCAGGTGGTCGCGTTGTTGTCGAGGTAGATCACCCGATTCTCCTGGGTCTCCTTTCCCATCACGCCACCTCCGCCGGTTCCACTTCGACCACCCGGATGCTGCCGTCCACGTGCTCCTGGAGCTTCTCCTCGACCCACCGGATGGTGCGGTCCGAGGCCGTGCAGCCTCGGCACATGCCCACGAACGAGACCTGGACCTCGCTTCCGTTGATGTCCACGAGCTGAATGTCGCCGTTGTCCTTCTGGAGCATGGGCCGGACGTCCTCCTCGAGGATCTTCTGGATGGTCTGGATGCGCTGGAGGTTCGTGAGCCTGGGTTTCCGGTCCTGGGGCTTGTAGGCCCGCTCCATGTCGGCGCGAACCCTCTTGATGATCTCCTCGATGTCGGCGTGGCACGTGCCGCAGCCGCCGCCCGCCTTGGTGTAGTTCGTGACCTGCTCCACGGTCTTCAGGTTGTTCTCGCGGACGGCGCGCGCGATCTTCTCCTCGGTCACGCCGTAGCACTTGCAGATGAGCCGTCCCTCGTCCTTGTCGATCGGCGCAGCCTTCTTGCCGCGGTAGTTAGCGATCGCGGCCTCGAGCGCCTCCTGGCCCATGACCGAGCAGTGCATCTTCTCGGGCGGGATGCCGTCGAGCCAGTCCGCAATGTCCTTGTTCGTGATCTTCTCGGCTTCCTTGACGGTCTTGCCCTTCACCATCTCGGTCAGGACCGACGCGCTCGCGATGGCGCTGCCGCAGCCGAAGGTCTTGAACTTCGCATCCGTGATGCGCTCGTCAGGCCCCTCGACCTTGATCGTGAGCAGGAGCGCGTCGCCGCACGCGATGCTTCCCACCTCGCCGCGGCCGTTCGCGTCCGGGATCTCGCCCGCGTTCCGCGGGTGGAGGAAGTGATCCATCAGCTTCTCGGAATAGTCCCACGCCATGTCGCACCCCTTTCGCAACCACTATAAACATCGCTTCCGGCACCCGCAAGTCGGGCTCTGGTCACCGGCCTTGGAACTTGGGGTTGCGGCGCTCGTTGAAGGCCAGGAGACCTTCGCGGAGGTCTTGGGAGGCAAAGGCGGCCCTGCGGAGCTCTCTGAGCTCGTCGAGGAATTTCTCGTCCCGAATCCGTCCCTTCTCGATCCCCTGGATGGCGCGGCGCATGCCGGACACGGCGAGCGGCGCATTCTCCGAGATGGTTCTCGCGAGGTCCATGCTGCGGCCCATGAGGTCGCCTGCCTCGACCAGCTCGTCGACGATGGAGAGCCTCAAGGCCTCGTCGTCCCGGATCCGCTCGCCGGTGAGGAAGAGCCTTCTCGCTGTCTGGCCGCCGAGTTTTCCCAGGAAGCGCTTGAGCCCGGACGCGGCATAGACCAGCCCCAGCCGGCACGGCGTCATGGCTACCCGGATTCCGCGGCGCGCGATCCTGAAATCGCAGGCCAGGGCCAGGTCGAGACCGCCGCCGAAAGCGTCTCCGTTCATGGCCGCGACCACCGGCGACGGGAACCGCTCCACGGCCAGGACCGCAGGCTCGAAGCGCTCGTCCGGAAGCGGCCGGTCCGAAGGCTGATCCGGGTCCATGCAACCGATGTCGTAGCCGGCCGAGAAGCTGTCCGGGCCCTCGCCTGTGAGCACCAGGACCCGGGGCCTGGTGCGGCCGATCCGGTCCAGGGTCTCGACGAACTCGGCGATCATGGCGTCGTCGAAGGCGTTGCGCCTCTCGGGTCGCGACATCCTCACCACTGCGATGTCCGAACAGGACTCGGCGATCACGTGGCCATCTCGTGCGTTGTCGGTCATGGCGTCTCCTGATAGGGGCTGGCGTCGATTATGGGTTCCGGAGAATGTCCCAAAGCAGACCGGGAAGAGCAACGGACGACGGACGGCCTCCGATCACGCTGCATCCGCACCCTCCGGCAGTCGAGCTCTCCTCGTTCGCGCCGCTGTCCTTGGAGCCGCCTCCATCCGAGACCACGCTTCCGTCCGAATCGCCGTCCGCGTCGGTGTCCGTGTCGGTATCGGTGTCCGTATCCGAGTCGCCGCCCGCGTCCTTGTCTCCGTTCTCGCAGCCCGAGGTGTCGAAGCGGCAGGCGTCGGAGCAGGCGAGCGTTCCGGACCCGAGCTTGAGCGACTCGCAGGTCGCGCCTCCGAGATCGTCCCCCTCGCAGTCCTCGAACAAAAGATCATCCCGCTTTCCGTTGCCGCACGCGGTCGCGATCTGCATGGTGGTGCAGTGCACGGCGCCCCCCTGGGCCACGATGCTCGAGGAGGGGATGCCCACGACGGTCCAGTCGCTGCCGAGCACGCTCCGGTACACCTCCAGCGCCGGATCGTCGTACTGGGGCTGATTGTAGGTGGGCACCATGGCGATCCGGTTCAGCAGGACCGAGTTCGTGTAGGTCCGGTACGTCCATCCGAGCGCGCCCGAGCCGAGCGGCGGGATCATGATCCGGTGCACCACGAACGGATCGCCTGCGAGGTTCTTGGACGACTCCAGGATCTGCACGTCCGCCTCCACGATGGCGTCGGCCGTCGCGTTGTTCCCCTGCTGGTTCGGGAAGTCGATGACCAGGATGTCGGTCGGCGTGACGAGCTTGGTGTACATGTCCACGTGGCCGGTGCTCGTGTTGGGAATGGGGTCGAGCCAGATGAACTTCTGGCAGCCCAGGTAAGGAGTGAGGATCGCCTCCACCTCCTGGAGCGTGTCCGCGCTCGGGTTGCCCTTGTCCGCATTATCGGTCGGAACGTCGTTCGACATGATGCAGGTGCCCATGCCGTCGGTCGAGAAGTTGCCCCCTTCCAGGTAGAGCTTGGCGTCGTCGGGCGGGCTCTGATCATCCCCCTCGAGACCATAGCGGTCGAGGCCGAACTGCTCGGCCAGGAACTGGGTCACGGCGTCGTCCTTCTGCCTCGTGTCGTAGTAGTGAAGGTCCACGAACGCGAGGTCGTGGTCGTCCGCGCTCTTGTAGATGCTGATGGGCGAGTAGTCCCTGGACCACTTCGCGTCGAGCCCGTTCGGCGGACGGAGCACGCGAATCTTCGTGACATCGACCCCCTGGCCTTTCAGGAAGCTCGTGTACGCGGTCGGGTCCTGCTTGGTGAGCACGATGGCGCCGGCGCCCCCCTTCTGCGTCCCCTGCGTGATCAGGCTGATCAGCATGCTGTCCCCGGACCAGTCCCCCTGGGACACGATGTAGGCCGTGACCGGCTCGAACTCGGCCGGCACGCGGAAGCCTGCGGGCGGCGGCGCGAAGAGCTCGACGTCGTCCACCTGCGGCGCGACCACTGGCCGATGCGGTCTTGCCAGGATCTCCTTGCCGGTCTCCCATGCCGGGAGCACGTCGGCCGCAAGGGCCTTGTCCCTGGCGCGGGCCACGGCCGGGTCGTCGAAGGCCAGGGTGCTGGTGCCCGCGAAAGACAAAAGGATAAAGGTGAGCGGTCCCAAAAGATGCTTTTTGAATCCGTAAGACATGCAAGCCTCCTTGGCCGGGAATCTAGCACAACCCGGGGGTCATGGGATGCGTTTTTTTGAATGCAGGTTATACTAGCACGGCCCGTCTCCGGTATGAGACGAACCGGTCCGGGTCGAGCGCACGATGGATGTGAGAGACTATTTTTCCCTGAAGGACACGAGGCTGGTCCGGAGCATCCTCCGGGGGTCCGGGACCAGGCTCATGGTCTGGCTCGCCTTGTCCGATCTGCTGGTGCTTGTCCTTCTGGCCGGGTCGATCCTGATCACGTTGAGGCAGGCGTCGTCGTACGGCCTCGGCGGCCTGCGCGAGGTGCTCACCATGGGCCTCGTGAGGGTCGAGCCGGGAAGCGTATATGCCGGGATCGAGGCGCTCCTCATGGAGAAGATCCGGTTCTGGACCACCCTTGCGGCGTTCCTCGTGCTCAACACCGCGCTCGGGATCTTCGAGATCCTGGCCGCGCAAAGGAACCGGGCGCGGATCGCGCGGATCCTTCAATCGGCCGAAGCCCAGGGGGATCGGCCGTGATCGGCCACGGCGCAGGCCCGGCGCCGGACATCGCGGGATGGCTCATGAGCCTGATCCTGCAGCTCCTGCTGATCGGGTTCTCCTTGTACCCCTTCACCTGGATCACCCGGGCGAGAAACGATTTCATCGCGAGCCTGGAGGTCCTGAAGCTCCTCAAGCGGAGCCGGGAGCCGGTCCCGAGCGCGAAACGGGAGAGGCTTTGGGCCTCGGTCTCGGGCCTGGACAGGGGCTCCTTCCGCTCCCTCGTCGTCTCGTACATCATCTTCATGGCCGCCATGGCCGCGTTCGAGATCGGGTCGCTCTTCATGTTCGAGAAGCGATACGGTTTCGAAAATGTCCTCGATGTCCTCGGCGCCGCAGTCCGCCTGGGGGATATCCGGATCCAGGGGGTCTACCTCGGCTACGAGATCCTGCTCCACCGGAAGCTCATGCTTGCGATCATGATCCTCTTCTTCACGGCCGCCTCCCTGCTCGTCACGCACTTCTCCAGGAAGAAGCTCGGGAAGCTCAACGACCGCTGCCTCGAGGCCATCCGGAAGGCGATTTCGGAGGAAACCTGAACGGTCGGCGGGTCAGTCGCCGCCTGCGTCGGCCTCTTTCTGAAGTACGAGCTTCGCGGCGGACTGGCCCGAGGACAGGACCGGCGTGGCGCCGCCGCCCGGGAAGGTCCAGGCGCCGGCGAGGAGCAGGTTCGGGATCGGGGTCTGCTGCGGCATGCGCGACTGGATGCTCTGCTCCGGCGTGTTGGCCCAGCCGATGATCGACCCCTTGGGGTTCAGCGTGAACCCTTCCATGGTCACGGGCGAGCCCACCTCCATCACCACGATGTGCCGCGTGACGTCCGGCAGGAAGTCGTGCTCGAGCCGCTCCACGAGGGTCATGGCGGTCTTCCTCTTGAAGTCCTCGTACGCCTGGTGGCTCTCCTTCCAGTGCCACTGGCTCTGCCAGTCGTACTGGAGGATCGTGGTGAGCACGAGCACGTTCCGTCCCGAGGACGCCACTCCCGGATCGACGATGCCGTAGTTCGCCACCGTGTATCCCGTGTGTTCCACGTCCGACTCGTCCATGAGCTCGAACGCCTTGTCCGGATCGTACTGGCTCGAGATCATCACCTCGTGCACGTGGCCGAAGTACGAGGAGTAGTCGTGGTCCACGCCGAGGTACAACATGAAGGTCGAGCAGCCGATCTTCATGGCCGTGTCCGTGCCGGGCGTCAGCTTGTCCGGGTAGAACGGCGAGTCCGGGTCCGTGGGCATGTACTCCCGGCCCACGAGGTTGAGCAGGGTCTGCGGCGCGTTCGCGTTCGAGATCACGTAGCGCGCGCGGTAGCACGACCCGTCCGCGGTGCGGACCGTCGAAGCGAGCCCGTTCGCGATGTCGATCTTGGTCACCGTGCTGTGAAGCCGGATCTCGCCGCCGTTCTCCTCGACCACCTCGGCGAGCGCATCGCTCAGGGCCTGCGACCCCCCCTCGGGGTAGTAGAACCCGCCGATGTGGTAGTTGTTCCAGACCACGATGAAGAGGAGCGCGGCGATCTTCGACGGCGGCCCGCCCACGAACCCCGCGAGCTGGGCCCAGACCGCGATGAGCTTCTGGTCCGTGATGTAGTTCGCGAGGAAATCGGAAAGCGGCATGGTCATGTAGTCGGCCACCTTCATGAGCTGGGCCTGCTGGTCCGCCGTGAGGGTGTCGAGGAACTGCGAGCTCATGGTGTCGATGCCCGCGCGCTGCGCCTTGAGGATGAGCCGCATGATATCGTCGGTCTTGTGGAGCTCATCCCAGAGCGCGTCGATCCCCTGGGCCTCAGCCGGGAACGCGGTCTTGAGCATGGCGCGGTACTGCTCGGCGTCGGCCGGGATGTCGAACGTGAAGTCCGGGTAGACGACCCGGTACATGGGGTCGAGCTTCACCACCTTGACCTTGTCCCAGATGCCGAGGTCCCGGAACATGGGCACGTTGGTGCCGAGAGGGACCCCGTCGATGTCGGACGGAGCATCGTTGAGCCCGTCGATCGCGTGGATCGACACCTCGAACCGGAAATCGTCCCGCTCGAAGTTCGTAAGATAGCCGCCGGTCTTGAAGTGGCGCTCGAGCAACAGCACCTTGAGGTTGCTCTTGGCCAGGACGGCCGCGGCCGAGAGCCCGCCACCGCCAGCGCCCACCACCACCACATCATAGTCCTCGGTCGAGGCGCAGGTGTTGTCGCCCGTGGCCGCGTAGGGATGGCACGCGCGGCAGTCGTTGTCCGAATCGAACCCGAGTCCGGTGTGACGGTCCGCGTGGCAGGAGAGGCACCCCTTGTTCGGCCGGCCCGCGCTCCTGGGCGGCGAGCCGTTCGTGCCGTGGCACGTGGCACACTCGGACGGCGTGTAGGGCGCGCCGTTATGGACACGCTTGTGGCACGACCGGCAGCCCGCCTGTTTCCATCCCTTGTGGCTGGAGGTGAGCACGGCCGATGGGGAGCCGGGCGTGGCTCCGGTCACGCTGTCCACGTCCATCGACGCATCGGCCGAGCCGTTCGAGGCATCGCCCGCGTCAGCCGCTTCTTTGGCATTGTCGTTCGTGCAGGCCGTCACGGCGAGGATGCACCAGAGTCCTGCGACCAAGAGAAGGCCCCAGAAAGCCTTGGATGCCGCATTCCGCATGGCTTGTACCTCCTTTTCGGATCTGAAAAATGCAAACCAGCAAGAAGAAAGACCGTGACTTAAGATGTCGTTTTCCGATATATCTATATACGAAATTTCTGCTAAGAACAATGATGTCTTAATCGAGCGCACATAAGAGCCATGACACGAACCGGACCAAGGGTTTCCGGCTCAAGCCAAAAAGGAGGCGAAGATGAAAAGCAAGGCACTATGGCTGGTCCCCCTTATCGGCTTATTGCTTGTTCTGGGTTTTGCCTCGGCGTGCTCGAGCAGCAGTGACGACAACGGAAACAACGGAGGGGCGGACGGCGACACGGACGCGGACGGCGATGCGGACAGCGGCGCGGACGGCGACGCGGACACGGACGGCGACACGGACACCGACACGGATGCGGACACCGACACGGATGCGGACAGCGACACGGACAGCAGCGTAGGGGACGGCGGCGGCGACATGCTCGTCGTGTCCGGCGATGTGGCGCGAACCGTGGCGCTGGCCACGACAGGGGACGGCAAGGGCACGGTATGCGTGGTCGTGGCAGACGGCTGCCCTTCAATCACGAACCAGAACCCCCAGACCTTCGGCGGGTTCGAGATCCTGAACGCGGACATGTCCAACCCGAGCACGAAGATTCCTTTTGGTATTGAGCTCGCGAAATCGGCCCTCAAGAACGGCTCTGTCTATGTGGTCATGGGGTTCATGAAGGAAGACGGCTCGGCGTGCGGCATCGGCGGAACCCCGAGCAAGCCGGTCAAGGGAGACCCGGTGTCGTTCGAGAACGCCACCGCGACGCCTCCCAAGCCCTGCCCGAAGTTCACGTACAACGGCCAGGATGTCTCAGGCCTGGAGCTCGACCTCAACTTCATCATGCCGTTCTGATCCCGGGCGTAAACTTTCTTACGCTTCAAGCGCTCTTGACGCACGCATTCGACTGATCCCGAAACGAACCAAAAATATAACCCATTGATTTCAAAAGAACTTTGTGACAGCCCTTCTCGGGGCACGTGGATTGCAGTATCATCCTGCATGGGGATTTTATTTCAGTTGAAATGAAGGGAGAACGACGATGAAAACGATACTTGCTCGTCTTGCCGTGATTGGAATGGTCTTGGTATGGGCTTCTGGCTGCTCCCATGCCGGCAGCACTGGTGATAGCAACGGCATCAACGGAGACCAGGACGGCTCCATGGATGGAGCCGGCAGTGACGGTGCGGTCGATACGGACACGGACACGGACACCGATACCGACACGGACACCGATTCGGACATGGATACCGATTCAGACACCGATACCGACACGGACACCGATACGGACACGGACACCGATACCGACATCGACGCGGACGCGGACGCGGACAGCAGCCTGCCCGAATGCAATGCCGAGGCTTGCCTCGATTATTGCATCACGGACGGGTACCTGACAGGCGCATGCCAGGCCGATTCCTGCGTCTGCACCGGCGAGCCCCCAGAGGACGCGGGCGCGGACGGGTCGGAGCCGCCGTGCTTCGACGACCTGTGCAATTACGACAGCCAGTGCTGCCAGCCCGAGCACATCTGCGGCCGTCTGTACGGCGGGTTCGAGATCCAGAGCTCGTGCCATGCCTCGTGCACCGGCCATCCGGAGGTATGCAGCCCGATCGAGGTGTGCGGCGGCGTGGTGGGGCCCCAGAAGATCTGCATGGTGCGAGGAGGGGTGGCGCTCACGGCGTTCAAGGCTGCGTACAACCTGAACGAGGGGTTCGAGTACGACGATACGAACCAGATCGAGGTGAACCTGGCCGGCATGCATTACATGCTCAACATCGGCATGATCCTGCACACCCAGACCTGGGACAACGATTACATCGACTTCATCCTGCAGGGGTACAACGACGACTACACGCATGTCGAAGAGATCGATCTCCAGCTGCCCGGCGACTACTACGCCGTGGGATCGCACGACCTGGGCAGCATCACCGAGTCCATGAAGGGCATGGTCTACGAGATCCTCGATCCGATCAATCCCAATCCGCAGGAGGCGTGGATCCGTGGGGCCGTGGTGGACGGGACGATCATTTTTACCAGCACGCCGGGGGTGGGCGAGGGACCGGCCACGGGATACATCAAGCTCATCATGGGCCAGTACGACGCCGAGTATTATCTGGGTGGGAACTGATCTCTACTTGATCGCGACCTTGCGTCCCACGAACGTGGCGATGGCGAGCCACAGGTATTCGAGCCTCACAACCTGGACCAGCTTGTCGAACCCGTAGCGGACGTCCTTCTTGGCGCCGGTCTTGGGATTCGTGACCTCCTGCGTGATCTCGGTTCGGGCCGCGTCGTAGACCATGGGCGTGGCGTCGCCCCAGCCCCAGCCGCGCCTGAGGATCAGCTCCAGGATCCAGGTGTTGTAATGCACGGATCGCTGCTTCGCGTTCCGGTGCAGCCCCTCGATCGGACGGTGGTTGTCGAGAAGCACGACGCGTCCGCCGGGCTTCACGACCCGGAGCATCTCGGCATAGGCCTTGTTCGGCTCCTCGATTCCGCCCACGCCGCACATGCACGTCACGGCGTCGAACGTGTTGTCCTCGAAGCTCGCGAACCCCTCGGCCGCCTCGCCCGGACGCATGTTGGTGGCGTCGGCCTGGAGCAGATCGAGTCGGTCGAGGATGCCCGCCTCCTCGGCCTTCTTGTGCCCCTCGGTCAGCATGGCCGGCGTATAATCCACCCCCACGATCCGGTACTGCCTCTTGCCGAGGTGGTCCCAAACCTTGCAGTACTCGATGGCCGACAGCGCAGTGCCGGTGCACACGTCGAGCACCATGGCCCCTTCCTCAGGGATGTCGGCCAACCAGGCCACCTCTTGACGCCACACCGTGTCCCGGAACCATGTGCTGACGTGATGCGTCAGCTCGTACTGTTTCGCGCGCTTGGCATAGACGCCGGTCATCTCGGCCTTTTCCGGAACCCGATAGGCCTGATCGTCACCCATGGCCTGGGGAGGAGCTGAACTCATGAATTGATTCGCAATGGAAAAAAGTTTGTTCAACATGCGGAATCTCCTTTATCGCTTTGAGTCCAAGCAACTTACCAGAATCGGCAGCCCCATGCCACTCAAAAAGCCAGATGGAATATTTCAATCTTGAATTAAAACATTGCAGGAGTGACCGGAAAAAAGGGTCAAGAGCCTCACCCCAACGGGGGGGAATGCATTCAACCAATCGATACTACAAGATAAAATGATTTCGATCATACAAGGCACATCACTTGCTATATCAGATGCGTGGAATGAGCGATCCGGTGAAATGGGAGTACGGGCTATTGAATCGAGGACCAGTGAATACCCATCCCAAAACCGAACAGCCATGCATCCTGATCGTGGACGATGATCCGCTGGAGCTCCGCTCCCTGGGCACCGGACTCAGGCTCGAGGGGTTCCAGGTGCTGGAGGCGTCGTCGGCCGAGAGCGCGCTCGACGCGCTCTCGACCAAGAAGAGCTGCCTCGCCATCGTGGACCTCATGATGCCCGGCATGAACGGCATCAACCTCACGAGGGAGATCCGGAAGCTCCATCCCGAGACCGAGGTGATCCTCACGTCCGCCTACCACATTTCGGAGAAGCTGCTCGACCGGGCCAGGGTCGACATCCTGAGTTTTCTCCCCAAGCCGTTCCGGATCGACGACCTCATCCAGTTCATCCACGAGAAGCTTGGCATCCTGGCCCAGGGCAAAGCATACAGCGTCTGATCCGGCCTCACGGAGCGTCGTCGCTCCCAACAAGGCCGCGTCCGAGAGAGGCCGCAGTGATTCTTGATCACTGCGGCCTCTCCATTTTGTTCTCGCGAAAGAAGCACTTGAATCGATGTCGCCTTTGGGCGTAGATCGGATCTCGGCCATGAGGGCCGTCGATCAAGGAGAAAAGACATGCAGTGGGGTCTCAAGAACAGACTGAGCCGGGTGATCAAGCCCGAGACCGGGCGGACCGTGATGCTGGCCGTGGACCACGGCTATTTCCTCGGGCCCACCTCAGGGCTCGAGGACGCGGGAAAGACCATCACACCGCTCCTCCCTTACGCGGATGCGCTCATGCCAACGCGGGGCGTGCTCCGGACCTCGGTCGATCCGTCGAGCAGCGTGCCGGTGGTCCTCCGCGTGTCGGGCGGCACCAGCGTGCTCTCCGAGCTCAGCCACGAGGGGATCACCACGACCATGGAGGAGGCCCTGCGCATGAACGCCGCGGCCGTGGCCCTCTCGATCTTCGTGGGCGCGCCCGGGGAGCGGGAGTCGCTCCTGAACCTCTCGCATCTCGTGTCCGAGGGGGAGCGCTACGGCATGCCCGTGCTCGCGGTCACGGCCGTGGGCAAGGACATGGTGCGCGACGGGCGGTACCTCGGGCTCGCGTGCCGGATCGCGGCCGAGCTCGGCGCGCATGTCGTCAAGACCTACTATTGCGATGACTTCGAGACCGTGGTGCAGGGGACCCCGGTGCCGCTCGTGGTGGCGGGCGGCAAGAAGCTTCCCGAGAAGGAGGCGCTGGAGCTCACGGCGAACGCCGTGGGCCGGGGCGCCTCGGGTGTGGACATGGGGCGCAACATCTTCCAGTCCACGAACCCCGTGGCCATGATCCAGGCCGTGCGCGAGGTGGTGCACCACAAGAAGAGCGCGGCCGAGGCCTTCGATTTCTTCAGACGCAAATGCGGGTAGCCGTCTACCACAACAATCGCGACATCCGCGTCGAGGAGCGGCCGAGGCCCCAGGCCGGGCCCGGCGAGGTCGTGATCCGGATCCTCTCGAGCGGGATCTGCGGATCGGATCTGCTCGAGTGGTACCGCATCCCCAAGGCGCCGATCGTGCTCGGCCACGAGGTCGCAGGCCAGGTAGTCGAGACGGGCGAAGGGGTCCGGACCTTCACGATCGGCGACCGGGTGACCGCAGCGCACCATGTGCCGTGCAACACCTGCCGGCTCTGCCTCGGCGGGCACCACTCCCTGTGCGAGACGCTCCGGACCACGACCTTCGACCCGGGCGGGTTCGCGGAGTACGTGCGACTGCCGCGGATCAACGTGGATCGCGGCACGTTCCTTCTGCCCGACGAGGTGAGCGACGACGAGGCGACCTTCGTCGAGCCGCTCGCGTGCACGGTGAGGGCCCAGCGCATCGCGGGGCTTTCCCCGGGAAAGTCGGTGCTCGTCCTGGGATCCGGCATGGCCGGGATGCTGCACGTGAAGCTCGCGGCCGCGTCCGGCGCCGGCGCCGTGATCGCGACCGACATCCAAGCCTCGAGGCTCGAGGCGGCGAGGCGCGCGGGCGCGACCCACGCCTTGGACGGCCGGGACGACGTACCCAAGCTCGTGAAGCAGGCGCTCTCGGGCTGGCTCGCGGACATCACGGTGGTGTGCGCCGATTCCCCGGAGGTCCTGAAGCAGGCGTTCGACGCAACCGAGAGGGGCGGCACGATCCTGCTCTTCGCCCTGCCCCGGCCCGGGTCCGAGCATCCGCTCGATCTCTGGGATTTCTGGAAGCGGGGCATCACCATCACCTCGTCCTATGCCGGGCCGCCCAGGGACACGCTCATCGCGATCGACCTGCTCAGGAGCCGACGGGTCGAGGTCTCGGATCTCATCACGCATCGCCTGCCGCTTGCACGGACCGCCGAGGGTTTCCGTCTCATGGCCCAAGGCAAGGACACGCTCAAGGTCATCATCCATCCGCAGGAGTGACGCCACCTAACCCCCTAGCCCCCTTCCCGATACGGGAAGGGGGAAAAGAGGGTTAGGTTTTCTTCTTCGTCTTTTTGGTCTTCTTGTCTTCCTTGGGGGGCGTGGGAGGGGCTGCGGGCGCGGGCGGAGGCGGCGGGTTGTCGGTCCACACGGCCGTGATCTGGTAGGGGTCGAAGGGCCTTCCCTTCTCGTCGGCCGGAACAACGGCCCAGCCGACGCTGATGCAGCCCGAATCCCCCTCCACGGCGGTCTCGAGGATCTCGGCCTGGCCGGCGCCGCTCTGGTTCTGCTCGATCGGGTTGCCCGATGCCGGCGCGTAGGTGACCTTGATATCGCCGCCCGGCACGCCGGTCACGGTCACCTTGATCCCCTTGCCTCCCACCGGCCCTTTCGCGAAGCAGTACCAGTCCACGTCCTCGAGGTTGTCGAGAAAGCCCTTCTTGGCCTTGCCCGGAGCGATCGGGCTCGCCTGTGACTGAGCGTTGTTCGTCTCGGCCTCGTATTCGTCCCGGCTCAAGAGCTTGTAGACGAGCTGGTAGGGGGCCTGGATATCGGCCTTTGGGGGCCGTCCGATCTTGGGGTTCCAGTACTCACGCACGAGAAGGTAGATCTGGCTCGTGGTGACGTTCAGGTCTGCGATGGCCTCGCCGTCCCCTTCGGTCCCGTTGTTGGCCGTGATCGTGGAAAGGGTCGGGTCGTCGATCCCGGGCTGGACCACCTGCAGGATGAGGTCCACGCCGGGCACGCCAGAGAGCTCGGCGCGGAGCAGCTTGGGCCCGGAGGGAAGGGTCAGGACATACCAGTCGGAGTCCGGAGTGTTGACGTCGATCATCTCGCCGATCCGGCCCGTGACGGCCCGGCCCTCCTGCATGGGCTTGGCCTCCTCGTACTTGTTGTTCGGCTCGCTCTCTTCCGTGCTTTCCACGCGCATCCGGCCCGCGACCAGGCGCCACGTCACCACGCCCGCGACGAGGACCAGCAGCACCGCGATTACGATCCACCCCGCGAGCTTCCGGCGCTTGAGCCTCTTCTCGTAGTCCATGAAGTCCATCTTCGTGGAGATGGACAGGGTCCGGCCGTCCAGGAGCACCGAGGTGGTGGGGAGCTTGGGCCCCTTCCTGGGAGGCGTCGTCTTGGCGGGCTTTGTAGCTTCGGGTTTCGGTGCGGGCTGCTTCGCCTCGGTCTCCAGGGTGGTGGATGCGATAGACGGCAGATCCTTCACGTCGGCCATGAAGGTGGGGGCCGTGGCGATGTCCTGGGACTCGCCCATCTCCCATCCCTTGGTGGAAGCCTCGGGGGGCGGGGCTCCGATCTCGTAGGGAGCGGTCGGAGCCGGCTTGGCCTCCTGGATCGCCGACGGCCGGATCTCGGCCTGGCCCCCTTCCATGGCCTTCAGGATGTCCCGCCGCATCTCGTCCGCGGTCTGGTACCGGTCCGGTCGCTTCTTGGCCATGGCCTTGCCGATGATCCGGTCCGCGTCGGCCGGCAGCCCGGGGAACTTCGCGGCGAGCGGCTCGGGAGCCGCGGTCAGGTGCTTGGAGATGATGGCCATGGGGTTGTCCCCAAGGAACGGGGCCTTGCCCGAGAGAGCGGTGTACATCACGCCGCCCAGGGCATAGATATCGGTCCGGCCGTCGACCTCATCGCTCTGGATCTGCTCCGGCGACATGTAGTACGGCGTGCCGAGGATGCTGCCGTCCGCGGTGAGCTTGGTCCCCTGCTCCGGCTCCCGCATCTTGGCGAGCCCGAAGTCCAGGACCTTCACGAACGGCTCTCCCTCATGCGTCTTGGTCACGAGGATGTTCTCGGGCTTCAGGTCGCGGTGCACCACCCCCTTGTCGTGGGCCTCGGAAAGCGAGGCCAGCACCTGGCTCATGATGAGCCCGGCACGCTTGAACGGCAGCGGCCCTTCGAGCCGGACCAGGGAGCCCAGGTCCGTACCCTCGATGTACTCCATGACCAGGTACATGAGGCTCTCGGACGCGCCGAAATCGAAGATCTGGACCGTGTTCATGTGAGAGAGCAGGCTCGCGGCCTTGGCCTCGCGGTTGAACCGTCCCACGATGCCCCGCTCCCGCCTGAGGTCGCCGTGCAGGAGCTTGATGGCCATGAGCTTGCCCATGCGCACGTGCTCGGCCTTGTACACCACCCCCATGCCGCCGCGGCCCAGGACCTCGAGCAGGCGATAGCGGTCCGCGACCACCATGCCGATGAGCGGGTCGGCCATGGCGGCGCGCTCCGGCTTGCCCACGGCCGCGCCCCGGACGTCGGCCCCGCATACGCCGCAGAAGTTCACCGCGTTCTCGTAGGCTGTGTTGCACTTCGGACAGACGAACATGATCACCTCTTCTTGGGTTTCGACTTGCGGCTCGTTGGTTTCTCGGGGATCAAGAACGCCGCCTCCACGGCCGGCACCTGGATGGATTCACCGTCCTTGATCTGGACGTCCCGTTTGCCGCGCACCTCGCCGTAAACCGTGACCCAGCTGTAGAGCCCTGCCTGGCTCTCCCCCTTGAAGACGCCGTAGAGGCCGCAGCGGGATTCCTTGGGGCATCCCGCCGAGACATAGAGGAGGAACACGGTGACGCCCAGCTCGGTCTTGATGTTCACGATCCGGCCCGACATCTTCACCTTGCGGCCCACGAGCCCGTCCGGGTTCCGTCCCAGGGTCGGGTAGTCGATGGTGCCGTCCACGCCGGCCGCATATTTCAACGCCTCGGCCTCCAGGTTCTCCACCCGCTTGACCCGGAGGGTCTCCCGGCGAGGGGCCTTGCCGGCCGACTTGCTCGTCACCTCGATGGCGGTCTCGCCCGACTTGGGCAGGGCCACCTTGGTCTCGAACCGGCCGGCCGTGACCGCAGTCCTGTCGCCGTTCACCGTGACCACAGCCCCTTCCTCGGTCTCGCCCGAGCACACGACGCTCGGCGAGTCGACCACCGCGTCGGCTGCGGGCCGGTCGATCCGGAGATCCGTGAGCGGAAGCTTCGCCAGATAGTCGCCCGAGTCGACGGACCCTTGGGCGTTCTTGAGCTGGAACGGGACATGGACCACGAGCTGATTGTCCTTCTGCTCCGAGACCGTGAGGGCGTCGGAGAGCGCCATCTTGTATCGGTACGTGTTCTGGCCGTCCAGGGCCGCGAGCTGGTTCCCCACGGTGAGGCTCTCCCCTTTCGCGAGCATGAACACCGTCTCGAAGAACGGCGGCGAGCTTCCCAGGCCTGCCAGATCCAGGGTGATCTTGTGCCTCCGGGCGATGGTGAGCTCCAGGGGCGTGGTCTTGCCGTCGGCCGAGTAGACCGCCTTGAGCCGGTTGTCGCCCAGGCCGAGCTGCTCGATGGGGAAGTCGAACCGCGCGGTCCCGTTCACCACGGGCGACCGCTTGCCCGAGAACTCGACTGCAGCGCCGGCCGGCGCGTCCGGGAAGTTGAACACGATGGCGAGGCTGGCGCCGTCCGGCTGCGGCGTGATCTGGGTGGTGTAGTTGAGCGACTTGCCGAAAAAGAGCAGGGCAGACAGGGCCACGATGAGGCACAGGACCGCGCCGGAGGCCACGCCCAGGATCCAGGTGGGAATGGCCTTTGCCCGAGCCGGCGCCTCTTCCTCGGCTATCGAATCCTCGGGCATTTGCCCTGCTTCGGCCTCGGCGGCTCCCGGCGAAGGCGCAGCCTCGGCAGCCTCAGGCGCATGCTCGGCCTCAGCCGCCGCAGCCCCTGGCGAAGGCGGCTCTTCCGACCACGAGCCCTCG